>Ga0190274_10002041_pt1 | contig 11822 bp, 12 predicted proteins | sample Popmic531T_FD_133002 | JGI IMG/M metagenome (GOLD analysis project Ga0190274, IMG submission 133002) | Populus adjacent soil microbial communities from riparian zone of Yellowstone River, Montana, USA - 531 T | ecosystem: Environmental > Terrestrial > Soil > Riparian zone | place: USA: Montana...
GCCGCGTACGCGACGGTGCCGTCCGGCGACCAGCCCACGGCCGGATCGCAGCAGGTGTTGGCCAGCGAGACGGGGCCGGACCACGACACGCCGCCATTGCCCGAGTACCACATCTTCTGGCCACTGCCGGGACCGTTGGTGCCGGCGATGACCAGGTTGTTGTTCGAAGGATGGATCGAGATCGCCGATTCGGCCGCGCCGGCCGGCGTGGTGATGCGCGTCTCGCCGCCGACGAAGTTCGGGATCAAGCCACTCGCATCGAGCGGCTGGCCGTTGCTGCGCAGGATCTCGAAGCGGCCGTCCTGCGCGCGGATGCGCGTGTGCACGACGCCATCCACCTGGTAGCCGCCGTACTTCGCGAGGTAGCCGTTCAACGCGCTGCGCGGGTACTGCGCCTGGCCGGTCTTCGGCAGGCTCGGATTCGCCTTGCGCATCTCGACGCGATAGAACGCCGGGATGGGATCGGTCGCGTCCTGCTCGTTCGGCGACAGCAGGTCGAGGTCCTTGAGGGTGAGCGCGTAGTTGCGGTCGTCCCATGGCCCGAAGCGCGTGAGCGACGCGTAGTCGACCCCGCGGTCGGCGCCGCGACTGCGGTCGATCGCGATCGCGACGACATTGGCGGCATCGAGATCAGGCGGAACCGCTTCGTCGGGTTGCGATACCGGCGTGCCGTCGATCCGGCTCTTGTCGCTCTGCGAATGGGCCAGGCCGGCGGCGCAAAGCCCCAGCACCAGCGCGGCCTTCATGAGGCCGCTCTTGCTGCACATGCTCATCGTGCGAATTCCTCGTCAGGTTGTCCCCCGGCGCGGCAGCGAAGCTGCCGAGCCCCGAGCAGAACCCCTGCGACCGCGCGTTGCCGCCGTCGCGTCATCGTCGTCCCGTCCCCGGCGCGCCGATTCGTGGTCGGCAGGCCCGGACGACGCATGCCCGGCGCGAACTGCGGCGCGCGCGGGTCAGGGTTTGCTGCGGCGGACCCCCTGCGGTTCCGGATCCGCCTTCGTTGCACCGCCCCGGCTGCACCAGTCCCATGGCGCAGCCTGCTCCCGAGGTATCCCTGCCTCCGGGTGGAGTCGGTATCCGTCTGTAGACGGAGCGAGGCACTGTATACGCGGTCGCCGGTCCACAAGTCTTGTTGCGGTGCAGCGAAAACTGGCTCCGGCACGGACGGCGGGAGAGCGCCGGCAACGCCCAGCTATCCTTCACGCGTGAGCAGGCACCCGCCCATCGACCACGCTGCGATCGCGAATGCGGTCGCGCTGCTGCGCGCCGGCAACGTCATCGGCATGCCGACGGAAACCGTGTACGGCCTGGCCGGCGACGCGACGAACGCGGTCGCCGTTGCGCGGATCTTCGCGCTCAAGCGCCGCCCCGCGGACCATCCGCTGATCGTCCACCTGCCCGGTGCCGATGCGCTGCCGCAGTGGGCGTTGCGCGACGACGATCGCGCACGTGCGCTCGCGGCGCGCTTCTGGCCGGGACCGCTCACGTTGATCGTGCCGCGCGCCGCGCACGTGTCCGATGCCGTCACCGGCGGCCAGGACACCGTGGGCCTGCGCGTACCCGACCATCCGGTGGCGCTCGCGCTGCTCGCGGCGTTCGGCGGCGCGCTCGCTGCACCTTCCGCGAATCGCTTCGGCCACATCAGCCCGACGACGTCGGAACACGTACGTCGCGAATTCGGCGACGAGCTCGCACTCATTCTCGACGGCGGGCCGTGCGACATCGGCATCGAGTCGACGATCGTGGATTTGAGCGGCAGCGAAGCGCGCGTGCTCAGGCCCGGCCGCATCGGCCTCGCGGCGCTCGCCGAAGTGATCGGTCCCGTCGATGCCGGCGCAACGCGCAGCAGCCCGCGCGTATCAGGTGCGCTCGCGAGCCACTACGCACCGCGCACGCCGGCGGAGCTCGTCGCGCGCGCCGACATCCGCGGGCAAGTTCGGCGCGCGACGTCCGAGGGCGAGCGTTTCGTGGTGCTCACGCGCGGCGAGCCGGTGGCGGACGCGGAAGGACTGACGCTGCCGGCCGACCCCGCCGACTACGCGCGACACCTGTACGCGGCACTGCGCGAGCTCGACGGCGAGGATGCCGATCGCATCCTCGTGGAAGCACCGCCGGGCGACGAGGCGTGGACCGCCGTTCGCGATCGACTGGTGCGGGCGTGTGCTGCCCAACCCTTTCCCGAAAGCGACACCACCTGACGTTCCGAGGCGCGTCTCGAAGGAAGTGGGAGCGGCCCATGGCCGCGATACGAATTCCTCGCCGGCTTGCGGCTGAAGCCCCGCGAATGAAGTAGGGCGGGCAGCTCCGCTGCCCGCCATGCGAAGTCGTCGCGCGGCGGGCAGCAAAGCTGCCCGCCCTACTTCGCCCAGGCGCAGCGCCTTCGCATTACGGCCAGGCGAGGGAAAATCAGCGCAACCGCAGTCGCTGATCGTCGAAGACCACGGGTAGCAACGCGTAGCGATGCTTCTTGCCGGGCCTGGCGTTGAACGTCATCGCGAACGCAACCTGGCGCAAGTCGCGCGACAGGTTGGAAGCGGGCGTGGCGTCGAGCACGCGCACGTTGATGACGTGGCCATCGGGCCCGACGTCGAGCACGAACTCGACGAATCCCGAGTCAGGCACGCGTATGCGCGGATTGCTTTCGACTTCGCGGCTGCGGCGACGGGTGTCGGGCACGAGCTCGTCGGGATCAGGCGCCTTGCTCGCCGCGGCGCGGGCTTGCGCGTAGGCCACGCCGTCGCGGGCGATGATCGCTTTCGCGCGCTCATCGACGGCTGTGCCGACCGCGTCGCCGAGCGCCGCCTGGATGCGCTGCACGAGGTTCGCCGCGTATCCGGATGCCTGGCCGTCTTCGGCTTTCTCGAGGTGCGCATAAGCCTGCGCCCAGGCCATCGCCTCGAAGTTGTCGCCGAGCGCGAGATAAGTCTCGGCCACCTTCGCGAAGGCGAGGCGCTCGCCGCCGCCCGCCGCCTGGATCAGCAGTTGCAACGCACGACCGGGGTCGGCATCGAGCACGCCGGGCAGGCGACCGGGCTGGCGATACAGCGAACCGAGCACGTACGCCGACAACGCTTCGCCCTGCGCCGCGCATTCCTGCGCGCGCGCGAGGTTTTCGACACGCGCGTCCGCCGCTACGTCGCCGTCGAGCAGTCGCGCGACGGCAGCGAATTCCAGGCATTCCTCGCGCGCCCAGGCCGGAACTGCGACGAGGCCGAGAAGCAGCAGCGCGAGGAGCCGGATCACGGCTACTTCGCCTGCATCAGCGCGATGGTGGTATCGAGCATGCGGTTGGAGAAGCCCCACTCGTTGTCGTACCAGGCGCACACCTTCACGAGCGTGCCGCCCATGACCTGCGTGAGCGTCGCGTCGTAGATCGACGAGCGCGGATCGTGGTTGAAGTCGACCGACACCAGCGGCTTCCGGTTGATGCCGATGATGCCCTTCAGCGCGCCCTTCGACGCTTCCTCGATCGCGGCGTCGATCTCGGCGTTCGTCGTTGCCTTCGCGGCGACGAACGAGAGGTCGACGACGGAAACGTTGATCGTCGGCACGCGCATCGAGAAACCGGTGAGCTTGCCGTTGAGCTCGGGCAGCACGAGGCCGACCGCGGCGGCGGCGCCGGTCTTCGTCGGGATCTGCGACATGGTCGCGGAGCGTGCGCGGCGCAGGTCCTTGTGGAACACGTCGGTGAGGACCTGGTCGTTCGTGTACGCATGGATCGTGGTCATCAGTCCGTGGACGATGCCGATCTTCTCGTGCAGCACCTTCGCGAGCGGCGCGAGGCAGTTCGTCGTGCACGAGGCGTTCGAGATGACCTGGTCCGACGCCTTCAGCGTCTGGTGGTTCACGCCGAAGACGATCGTGTTGTCGACGTCCTTCTCGCCGGGCGCGGAGATGATCACCTTCTTCGCGCCTGCGGCGAGGTGCGCGCCGGCCTTCGCCTTCGACGTGAACAGGCCCGTGCACTCGTACACGACGTCGATGCCGAGCGATCCCCACGGCAGCTTCGCCGGGTCGCGCTCGGCGAACACCTTGATGCGGTCGCCCTTGATCACGAGGTCGCCACCGTCGACCTTCACCTCGTGCGCGAAGCGGCCGTGCGCCGTGTCGTACTGCGTGAGGTGCGCATTCGTCTCGGCATCGCCGAGGTCGTTCACCGCGACGACCTGGATCTCGTTCGTGCGGTTGGACTCGTACAGCGCGCGCAGGATGTTGCGTCCGATGCGGCCGTAGCCGTTGATCGCGACCTTGATCGCCATGGCGTTGATTTCCCGTCGGTTTGTCGTTGGCAGGGGGCGATTCTAGCGGGCGCGGCGGACGCGCGGCGAGGGCCACTTCGCCCGGAGCGTGGAGCCATTTCGCGAAGGCGAGAGTCGCCTAGTGCTTCTGGAACCGCGGCAACCAGTGCGCCAGCAACCCCAGGCGCGCCACCGCCGACGATTCCTGCAGCAATTGCTGCCGCTCCTCGTTCTCGAGCGGCAGCATCTCGGCGAGGCGGAACGCGACCCAGGACGAATCGTCGAAGCGTTCCTTCGGCGCGGCACCGAGCTCGCCGCCGACCTGCTCTGCCATGCGCGCGAGGATGGTCGTGAGCACGCTGTACTCGGGCGGCACTGGCAGCGCCGTCTCGGGCTCGGCCAACGCGATTTTCGCGACGATCAGGCCGTTGTCGCGCACGCGCGTGCGATCCACGTGGAAGCGACGTTCCCCACGCGCGACGATGCCGAGCAGGCCATCGGGCAGCATCGAGAAATCCTCGACACGCGCGCTCGTTCCGAACGCAGCCGGCAGCGCCGGCGCGCCCGCTTCGTGGCCGCGGACGATGAGACACACGCCGAACGGCGAACCGGTGCGCGTGCAGTCGCGGATGAGGTCGAGGTAGCGGCGCTCGAAGATGCGCAGGTCCAGGCGACCGCCCGGGTACAGCACCGTGGACAGCGGGAAAAGCGGCAGGTCGTCAGGTGCGGCGCGCATCAGTGACCTGCAAGGCCCGATTCGGGAGCGTGGCCGCGAAGAGATCGTGGCGATCGGCGCGGGCCTGCAGCGAACCCCATGGCCAAAGCCATGGGGTGAGTGAAGGCCAAGCCTAGCGCCGCGAGATCGAGCGGACGCGCCTCGAATTGGGCCTTGCAGGTCACTTGGGAAGTGTGCCAAACACGGAGGCCGAACGGCAGCCCCGCGGGGCCCGGATACGGAGCTCCGGGCCGCGGTTCCGATCAGCGCTGGAACTCGTAGCGACCGTCGGGCCAGACGTCGACGTACACGTACATCGCGACGCCGCCGGGCGCGCCGAAGAACGTCACGCGCCAGCGATCGGGAAGCTGGTCCGTGCCCTTGATGTAGAAGGTGCTGCGGTCCATGTCTTCCTGCTCGCAATACAGATCCATCGCCTTGTTCGCGGTGTTGAACGCTTCCTGGATGTTGGTCGCGGGCGTGACGCCGATCTGCTCGTTGTTGATCGTCGCCGTCTTCGGCGGCGGCGGCGTCGGTGCCGGCGTGGCGACCGGCGCGGGCGTTGCCTCGGCCACGGGCGCTGCTTCGGGCGTCGCCTCGGCAGCCGGCGCGGGTTCGTCGCCACCGCAGGCATTGAGCACCAGCGTGGCGAGCAGGATCGGCAGCAGCAGCTTGTTCATTGTTTTTTTATCTCGAGGAGCGTCGGAGGCAGGGCATGGACCGGCACCAGCCGGAAAAATTCCCCGGCCGGACGAATCAGGGCGCCCGGGAACCTCAGGGGTTCCTCAGCGCCGCGGCGAAGCGCCGCGGGGCGTCCTCGAATCCGCCGTTGGACATGAATACGACGTGATCGCCCGGACGCGCCAGCGCGCGCAGGCGCGTGACGAGCTCGGCGACGGTCGCGGCAGTTTCGCCCCGACCGCCCAGCGCGCCCGTCACGGCGCCCGCATCCCAGGGCAGGTCCGGGCGGCGCAGGAACACCACGGCATCGGCGTCGTGGAACGCAGGCGCGAGCTCCTGCGCATGTGCGCCGGCGCGCATGGAATTGCTGCGCGGCTCCATGCCGACCAGGATGCGCGCGTCGCCGACGCGTGCGCGCAATCCCGCGAGCGTGGTCGCGATCGCCGTGGGATGGTGTGCGAAATCGTCGTAGACGACGATGCCGCCGTGTTCCGCCACGCGCTCGAGCCGGCGCGCGGCGCTGCTGAATTCGCACAGTGCGGCGCATGACGCCGCGGGCGCGACGCCGGCGGCATTCGCCGCTGCCACCGCCGCGAGTGCATTGAGCACGTTGTGGCGGCCGAGCAGCGACCACTCGATGCGACCGACACGCTCGCCGCGCCAGAGCACGGCGAACGCCGAGCCGTCGGCCGCGACATCGGCCGCGCGCCAGTCCGCCCCGGGATCATCGAACGCGAAGCGTTCCACCGGCGTCCAGCAGCCCATCGCGAGTACCTCGGCGAGGCGCGCGTCCTCGCCGTTCACGACCAGCCGGCCGGCACGCGGCACGATGCGCACGAGGTGGTGGAACTGGCGCTGGATCGCGGCCACGTCCGGGAAAATGTCGGCGTGGTCGTATTCGAGGTTGTTGAGCACCGCGATCCACGGGCGGTAGTGCACGAACTTGGAACGCTTGTCGAAGAACGCGGTGTCGTACTCGTCGGCTTCGACCACGAAGTCGCGGCCGCTGCCGAGACGCGCAGACACACCGAAGTTGCTCGGCACGCCGCCCACGAGGAACCCGGGGTCACGACCGGCGTGCGCGTGGATCCACGCGAGCATCGCCGTCGTCGTGGTCTTGCCGTGCGTGCCCGCGATCGCGGTGACGCGGCGCCCGGGCAGCACCGTTTCGCCCAGCCACTGCGGCCCCGACACGTAGCGCAGCTGCGCGTCGAGCAGGTGTTCGACCGCGGCGTTGCCACGCGACATCGCATTGCCCACGACCACCAGGTCGGGTGCAGGATCGAGGTGCGCCGCGAGGTAGCCCGGCTTGAGCGCGATGCCCAGGCGCTCGAGCTGCGTGCTCATCGGCGGATAGATGTCCTTGTCGGAACCCTCGACCTCGAGCCCCAGCTCGCGCGCGAGCGCGGCGAGCCCGCCCATGAACGTGCCGCAGACGCCGAGCACGTGGATGCGCATGGCCATCTCAGCTCGCTCCCCGCTCGAACAGCATCGATCCCAGGACCAGGTCGACCGCGGAGAACACCACCGCGATGAGCACGCCGAAGCGCAGCTTGAGGTCGAGCGCGTGGCGCAGGATGTGCGCCGTGATCGCGAGGTCCCACACCTGGAACGCGAGCGCCACCATCACCCACATCGACTGGCTCGGCGTGAGCAGCTTCGGGTCGGCCGGCAAGCGGCCCACGCCGAGCAGCACGGGCACGGCCAGCAACGTCAGTACGATGCCCGCGCCGAGCAGCGCCGACGCGGTCTGCACGAAGCGCGGTGACTTCTCGCCGATGCGCAGCGCCAGCCAGGTGAGCGCGAGCATCAGCAACAACGAGAACGCCATGTGCGGCAGGCCGACCTGCGAGACGTGCTCGGCCAGCGCCGCATCGAGCGCCAGCATCGCGCCGATCAGCAACGCGAGCAGCGCCGGCGAATACGGCAGGTCCTGCGGGCCGCGGCGCAGGAACAGCAGGTCGCGAACGAGGGGCAGAAGGGTGGAAATCGGCGGCACGTGGGCGGGAATCTCCAAGCGCCTACAATCGGGCGGAGCATCTTGCCGCAGATCGCGATGACCGGAAAGGCGAAACCGGCCGTGGACGTCGATGCCCGCGGACTGGCATGTCCCGAGCCGGTCCTGAGGCTGCGTGCGGCGTTGCGCGCCGTCGCGCCGGGCACTCACGTGCGCATGCTCGCGAGCGATCCGCTCGCGGCGGTGGACGTGAAGGCTTACTGCCTGCGCAGCGGCCACGCGCTCGTATCGGAGCGCGCAGCGGGCGGCGAGTGGGAATTCGTCGTGGCAAAAAAGGGGACGGAGGTAATCAAGGCGCCTTGATTACCTCCGTCCCCTTTTTTTCAGGCCGATGCAGCGCGCGGCTGGCTGCTGGCCATGCTGCGCACGGCGCCGGCGATGCGCGAATCGACCTCGTCCATGCTGCCGACGCCGTCGACTTCGGACAGCAGGCCTTCCTCGCGGAAGTGCTCGATGATCGGCGCCGTCTGCTCCTGGTACACGCGCAGGCGCTCGCGCACCGTCGCGGGGTCGTCATCCTTGCGGCCTTCGGCCTTGGCGCGGCCGGCGAGCCGGTCGAACAGCAGCGAATCGGGCACGGCCAGCAGGATCGCGACGTCGAGCGGCTGGCCGATGCGCTTGAGCAGCGCCTCGAGCGCACGGCACTGGGCGATGTTGCGCGGGTAGCCGTCGAGGATGAAGCCTGGCTTCGCGTCATCGAGCGCGACCCGTTCCTCGAGCATGCCGAGTACGATGTCGTCCGACACGAGCTGGCCGCGATCCATCACGGCCTTGGCCTTGAGGCCGAGCTCGGTACCGGCCTTGACGGCGGCACGCAGCAGGTCGCCGGTGGAGATGTGGGCAAGGCCGAGCTCGGTCTTCAGGCGCGCAGCCTGGGTACCTTTGCCCGAGCCGGGCGCGCCGAGGAACACGATACGCATGGAAAGTCCGGTGCAGTCGCGGCAGCGCGGCAGGACTTGCCCGCGTGGCGGAAAAAGAGGCAGGAACCGTATCGTTTCGGGCCCGGCCAAGTCAAATGAAACCGCCTGCTGTCAGACTGTAGCCATGGGCTGATTTCGACGATTCCGGCCCCGGGACAGCTGGCGCAACCGCACGGAAGGAACCATGGCCAAGGGCAACCTCCTCTACGCGCAATCCGGTGGCGTGACTGCCGTGATCAACACGACGGCGGCGGCCGTCATCGAAACCGCGCGGCGCAACCCGTCGAAGATCGGCAAGGTCTACGCCGCCCGCAACGGCATCATCGGCGCGCTGCGCGAGGACCTGATCGACACGGCGGCGGAAAAACCGGCCGACATCCGCGCGCTCGCGCACACGCCGGGCGGGGCGTTCGGTTCCTGCCGCTACAAGCTCAAGAGCCTGGAGCAGGACCGCGCGCAGTACGAGCGTTTGATCGAAGTCTTCCGCGCGCACGACATCCGCTGGTTCCTCTACAACGGCGGCAACGACTCGGCCGACACCTCGAACAAGATCTCGCAGATCGGCGAGGCGCTCGGCTACCCGGTGCACTGCATCGGCGTGCCGAAGACCGTCGACAACGACCTCGAGGTCACCGACAACTGCCCGGGCTTCGGCTCGGTGGCCAAGTACACGGCGGTATCCATCCTCGAAGCCAGCCTCGACGTGCGCTCGATGCACGAATCCTCGACGAAGGTGTTCGTGATGGAAGTCATGGGCCGGCACGCGGGCTGGATCGCCGCCGCCGCTGGCCTGGCCGGCCAGGGCCATGACGACCCACCGCACATCATCCTTTTCCCCGAGACGCCGTTCGACGAAGCGCGCTTCCTCGACACCGTGCGCGCATGCGTCGAGCGCATCGGCTGGTGCTCGGTGGTCGTGTCGGAGGGCCTGAAGACGCCGGAAGGCCGCTTCCTCGCCGAAGCCGGCACGGTGGACGCGTTCGGCCACAGCCAGCTCGGCGGCGTCGGCCCGACCATCGCGCAACTGGTCAAGGACAAGCTCGGCTACAAGTACCACTGGGCGGTGAGCGACTACCTGCAGCGCTCGGCGCGCCACATCGCGAGCAAGACCGATGCCGAGCAGGCCTATGCCGTCGGCAAGGCCGCGGTGCAGTACGCGCTCGCCGGCATGAACGCCGTGATGCCGGTGATCCGGCGCGTGTCGAAGAAGCCCTACCGCTGGGCGGTGGAACCCGCGCCGCTTGCGCAGATCGCGAACCACGAGAAGAAGATGCCGCGCGATTTCATCCGCGAGGACGGCTTCGGCATCACCGACAAATGCCGCGAATACCTGGAACCGCTGATCCGCGGCGAGTCCTATCCGCCGTACGGCAAGGACGGCCTGCCGCACTACGTGACGCTCAGGCTCAAGCCGGTGAAGAAGAAGCTGCCGGAGTACAAGATCGCGGACAAGTGAGCTCGCGCCGCAGGCGCGAGCTCATCCCGAACCGCAGGTGAGGGATCCCGTCGTCGCGTCCAGCCTTCGCCGCGAGGTCGAGGTCCCACCCCAGTTCAACGCGCGCTAGTCGGATCGGTCGTCGCCGCTTCCACGGCAGGCTCAGCCGTTTCTGTTGCGGCTGCGTCGCCATCCGCCGGCTCCAGCTTCAGCTGCAACGGATTCGGCTTGAGCTCCTTCATCGCACCCGAGCCGGCATCGATGCCGACGCCGATGATGCCGCCGAAGATGACGTTGCCGGCCATGCCCGCGGCACCGGCCTTCGCGATCTGGCTCAGCACCTGCGTCTCGACCGGCCGGTAGCCGTCCTTCGTCACCGAGACGGTGAACTCGATCTTCCGCTTACGCTTGAGCGTGCACGGCGTGATGCATGTCTCGCCGGTCGAGAGCACGACCTCGGCACCCGCGGGCTCCGATTCGACAGTCCAGGCTTCAGTCGTTCCGCGCGTGATCGTGGCGCACGCCGACGACAGCGCGACGAGCGCTGCAAGCAAGATCCAACGCAACATCGGTATTCCCCCTGTTTCGATGATCCGGCCCCCAGGCCGGTCCGGCGGATGCGCCGGGTGGGGGATGCTGCCAGCGCCTCGATCGCATCGCTCGGAAATCTGCGGCGATCGGACTGATGTGCGCTCTACGCGTTGGTCCTAGCCGCAGTCGCGTCCGCACCCCACGTTCTCGAACTGCATGGTCGTGTGGCGGATGCCGAAGCGCTCGACCACGACTTGCTGCGCATCGGCCAGCAGCGCATCGCCGTCGCGCGTGCCGTCGTGCTCGAGGTGCGCGGTGAGCGCGGCAGCGGTGGTCGACAACGACCACACATGGAGATCATGCACCGAACGCACGCCCGTCACGCTGCGCAATGCTGCGTCGATCGCCGCGAGGTCCATGCCGCGCGGCACGGCATCGAGCGACAGCTCGAACGCCTCGCGCAGCAGGCCGATGCTGCTCAGCCCGATAACGACCGAGATCGCGATGCCAGCCGCGGGATCGAGCCAGTGCCAGCCGGTGAGCGCGACCACGCCGCCGACGATGACCACCGCGAGCGACACGGCCGCGTCGGCCGCGAGGTGCAGGAATGCGCCGCGCGCATTGATGTCCTTGCGCCGGCTGCGCCAGAACAGCATGGCGGAGCCACCGTTCACGAAGAACGCGAGCAGCGCGACGCCCATGACCGGCAGGCCGGGCACCGCCTGCGGACTGCCGATGCGCTGGATGCTCTCGAGCCCCAGCGCGCCGCATGCGACGAGCAGCAGCGCGCCATTGAGCAACGCCGCGAGGATGGTCGAGCGCGCCATGCCGTAGGTGTGGCGCCGGGTCGGTGCGCGCAGTGCCAGGCGCGCGGCGCCCCAGGCCAGCAGCAGGCCCAGCACGTCCGACAGGTTGTGGCCCGCGTCGGCCAGCAGCGCCATCGACCCGATCGACAGGCCGACCGCGGTTTCCAGCACGACCAGGCCGACGTTGAGCAGCGTGCCCCAGCGGAATGCGCCGCTCGTCGCGGGATCGGCGTGGGCGTGCTGGTCGTGGGGGTCCGTCGTGCCCGGCGGACCGTGGTCGTGGCCGTGCGAGTGGTTGTGGTGGTGGTGGGCGCCCATGGGGGGATTGTGGGGGCTGGTCGGGGCGGACAAAATCACCAAAGAGCAGGGGCTAGGAACTAGGGGCCAGGGGCTAGGGCGCATCTCCAACCTTTGCGGTGAGCCACGGTCGCCGCGAGCGGGCGCGACCCGGGTGTGCTCGCGCCAGTCCCTAGCCCCTA
>Ga0190274_10002042_pt1 | contig 11821 bp, 9 predicted proteins | sample Popmic531T_FD_133002 | JGI IMG/M metagenome (GOLD analysis project Ga0190274, IMG submission 133002) | Populus adjacent soil microbial communities from riparian zone of Yellowstone River, Montana, USA - 531 T | ecosystem: Environmental > Terrestrial > Soil > Riparian zone | place: USA: Montana...
CGGTGCCGACCGGCGCCGTGGTCGGTGGATAAGCATGCGACGGGTTTAGCTGGTCGTTTGCGTTCGGCGCCAGGCCGCCATCGGCCGCAGCCGGAAAAATGCCACTCATGCTCGACCCCCTGAAAGCGCCGCGACCTGGGCCTCGAGTTGGTCGATGCGGCGCAGCGCGTCTTGCAGCGCTTGAACCAATGTCGGCGTGATGCGGCCATAGTCGACACACCAGGGTGTGAACCCCTCGTCGCCCGGCTCACCGGTGCCCTCGACCACGGCCTCCGGCACCACGGTCGCCACCTCTTGCGCCATGAGGCCAATGGAATGTTTGCCGCTGCCCTTCCAATCGAACTCCTGCACCTCGAGCCGGTCGAGGAGCTCACGGCCGCGGGTGAACGGCGTGGCGTTTTCTTTCAGCCTGATATCGGAGCTCGCGGCATAGACGGTTTCGTAATCGCTGATCCCGATCACGCCGACCTGGCCGGTGCCGTAGTTGAGAAACGCGCAGGCGTAGTTGCCGGCGCCGGCGCCGCCGGTTTGCGAGCGCCCCCAGAACGTCAGGCCGATGTGGCCCCAATAGGTATTGATCTGGGCCTCGGTGTTGCCGAACCATGATTGCGCCGACCCGAAATAAGGGCCGATGCCAACCGTACCGTCGACGCGGCGAATGGAGAGCGGGAGGAGATTGAGAGCGCCGGCGTCAGTGCAGCCGTAAAGGCGAAAATCATCGACATCATAAACGCCGCGCATCGACCAGCGCGACACGCCGGCTTTCTTGAACAGCACCTCGCCGACGCTCGAGCCGCCGGCCGCGTCGACCGCGAGCGCCACGTTGCCGGTGGTGTATTTCACCGTCACCGAGGCCGAATTGAACAGCGCGGCGCCGGTGGCGCGCGAAATAAACAGCGGCGTGGTGAGCACGCTATCGGCGTCGGAGTAAGCATCGAGGCGGAAATCGCTGCCGGAGTTGGCGCCGCCCTCGGCGGTGGCATCGCCCAGCACCAGATTCCAGCGGCGCTTGTTGTCGATGCGATTGAATCCAGTAATGGCGGCCGGGTTGCCCGGGCTTTTGTAAATGCGCAACGTCGGCGCAATGTCATTGAGCCAAAGGCTTTTGACTTTCACCACGCCAGAGGCGCGGTCGACCACCAGCGGCGAGTCGATACGGCTGCCATTATCGGCGCAGCGGGTGAGGGCATAGTTTGCGCCGGCGTTCGCCCCGCCCTCCGGGTCGGCGTTCATTTCCGCAATCCAACGGTCGGCGCCGTTGCGCTGATAGTGCACGAACGCCGGATCGTTGACCGCGGTGGAATTGAGATTGAGCGCCGGTTGCAGCTTGGAAACGGTGATATTGCCGGTGAACGTGCCGCCGGTGATCGGCATGTAAGAGGGGCCGCCGGCCTGAATCGGCGCCCATTGATTGTTCAAGCGCGCATAGGTTTGCCCGTCGGCTGGCGCGTCGCTGACTTTCTGGTCGGCGTATTGTTTCGGCACCGCGTCGAGCGGATTAACCGGGTCGCCGGCGAGCTCGAGCGGCCCGGTGAGCGCGCCGCCGATGAGCTCCAAAACTTGCGTCCATGTCCCGCCCATGCGGCCATAGGCGAACGCATCAATAGGCGCCTCCGGCATCGACACCACGACGGCGTCGACATAGGCCTTGCTCGCGGCGTGCTCGGGGGCGCCTGGTATCACCGGCACGAGGAGGGGCCCGGTCATGGTGTCCCCGGCCTTGCTCACCTTGGTGGCGTCGCCGGCGTCCACATAGGCCTTGGTGGCGGCCTCGTTTGGTTGAGTCGGATCTCCTGGGAGAATGATCGGCCCGGTGACGGCGCCGCCGGCGGCGTCGAGCTTCTGGTCAAACCGGGCAATGAGGGCGTCGCCCATGTTGGTGACCAGGGCGGTGTTCCACGAGAACCCCAGCCGGTCGACCAGCGCCAGTTGCTCCGACGTGAAGGCGTTCATTTGCCCGTCGGTGAGCATGGTCGAGCAATCGGAGGCGACGTAAAGCGGCCCCTCTCCGATCACTGTATGCCCAGGAATGTAACCGTTCGCCACACCGGGGCCAGGCGGAACGCCGCCCATGCTTACAGGTGGGAAAATTGCCGCCATCGGACCCGCCCCGCTCGGTTCGGCCGGCCGGATACTAACCACAAAAAACCTAAACCGGAAATGGCAGAGATCCCGCTAAGGCCGCGAGCCGCCTAGAGAATGCAATTTGCCTCGTCGCGTTGATAGATGCACCAGAAGGCGTTGCGCGGGAGGATTTGCGGCAGCAACCACTGCCAGGCCTCATAGAATTCCGGGTCATGCGGCTGCGGCGAGGGCACCGCCGGCAACAGGCAATTGGGCGGAATCAGGCGCTCGCCCGGCCACATCACGATGTTGAGGGACAACAGCGGGTGGTAGCAGGTGGGCACCAGCGGGATGAGCTCCCCCTTTGGCGGGATGGGGTCATCGGCGCAGTTGATTTTCGGCGGGCAAGGTTGCTGGTCCCGCGCCATCGTCCACCAGCCGGTGGGGTGCTCCTCCGGGCAATCGAACTGGCCGGCGTAGCGCATGAGCATGCGAGCGCCGAACAGGCCGGCCAGCTGGGTGAGGGTATCCCAGTTCATGACCTTGAATTTGAGCGACCAAATCAAACAAATCAGCATCGACAAAACCTTGTCGCTCCACTCGCCGGCGCAGCGGTCGGGGAACGTGATGCCGAGGCGCTCTGCCCACAGCCGCACCGTCAACTGGGCGCGGCATGGGTCGAGCTCCCGCAGCAAAACGCATAACGCCTCCACCGAGCCGAACCCCACCGCGGCGAACGAGTCGAGCAACGCCAGCTGCGGGAGCGGCGGGTCATCGTCGCAATGGATGACATCGCCGCAGCACCCGCCGACGATGAGTTGTTCGCAGCCGACATGGTTGCAGCCGATAGCGGTGGCGCCGAGGCTTTGCTGGCCGCTCGATTCCGGCGGCGCCGCCGAGGTGGTGTTGTTGTAGATCTGGCCTTCCGGTGCGAACGCTCGCACCCAGCAAACGAACAGATCCTCGGTGACATCGCACGGCGAGGGGCCACAACAGCCGTCCGGCACGCGACATTGAATGGCCGGGATATCGGGGCCGGAGGTGCTGATCATTGCCGCCTCGACGTCAGGAGGAGCGGCACCGGCGGCGCCGGCGCGAACGTCGACTCGCGGAGCTCCACATCCTCGACCACGAGAAAATGCGCGCAATCGAGGAACGCCCAGGCGTTATCCTCACGCCGCAACGAGTCATCAAACTCGAGGGTGACGTCGGCGAAACAATTAGCGGTGCCCGATGCATCCATGGCGACCGCGCGCATGTGTTCTTTGCAGATCTTCGACCCGACGCAATAAACGCCGCGCACGAACGCGCGCAGCGCCTCGAGCATGCGCTCGCGAGCGTCAATCGGGCAGCCCTGGAAACAATGCGCCACCACGGTCACCATCGTGGGCAAGGCCTGGTAGTAGCGCCCGACAATGCCGACCGGCGCCAGGCCCTCGCCCTTGCCGGCGTTGCGGCCCCACATCCACAGATTCATGGCGTCGATCACCTCGCAGGTGGGCACGCCATAGGGAGCATTATCGCGGTCGCCGAACGCACCCTCCATAAACGGATAGATGCTCACCATTTGCGGGTCGCAGCACCCCTCACACTCCTCGACGCAAGCGCGCGTGACGCCGGGATAGGTCGACGTCGTTTCGAGATACCATTTGAGATTGGTGGAAATGGCAGAGGCGCGCTCGGCGGCAACAATGCGCGAGCGCAGCGAGTCGCAGCTTTCATTATCGGAGCCGCCCACCAGGCCGTTGCCGACCACGATGGCGTCGATATCAATGCCGGGATAGGTGGTCGAAACCACGAGCTCGGTGCCGGCCGGCATGTCGAACGCCGCGCCGCCGGTCACCGACACCACCCGGAGCACCGCGCGGCCGGTGCTATCAATCGTGGTCGGATTGAACGCCACGCCGGGGTCGAGCTTGTATTCGCGGGCGTCGCCGGCGAACCGGATATTGGCCGGGATGACCGCGCCAGGCGTGCCGGTGATGGCGACATAACCCTTAGAACGGGTCGCCGCGTGCAGGCTAATCCCATGCTGGGCGCCGTACACCACGAGGTTGTCGCAGCACATCGTGGCCGGGTTGTTTTCCTTGAGCGCCTGGGTGACGAACCCGTGCATGGTGTTGACGGCGCCGGCCATCACGAACGCCAGCACATCCTCGGTCGACATCGGCAGCACCGGAGCTCCGCCGAGGAGGCGTTTCGAGAGCTCGGTGGCGATGGCGGTTTGTAATTCGCCGATATCAGGCCGCGGCAGCCGGCATGAGATATCTGTGATTAGAGCCATGCCGCCCTCCCATTATGCCACCAGCGCGCGCTCACCCAGCGGAACCGTGGTCGAGGCCCGGCCTGGCCGATACTCCTCCCACAGCCATGTCGCGTCTGGCATGGCGGTGCCCTGGAACACGAGCTCCCGACTGATCCCCGGGCCCGTAATCTTAACAAACAAATTCATCACCTGCCGGCTGGCATACATGGCGCGCACGTCGAGGGTGGCGACCAGGCCCCAGGTGGTCAGATAGCCGAGCGCCTCGAGCGCGTACTGGCGCGCGGTGATGAGCGCCTCGTTATTGGCCACGCGCCATTTGAGCGACCACAGTTTCGAGCCGCTCGAAAACTGATCGGTGCGAAAACTATCGGCCCACCAACCGCCGTCGCGCTTGCCGAGCGGATGCTCATCGCACTCGACCCGGCCGCGGGTGAACAGCTGCCCGATGATCCAGGCCTCGAGCCATCGGTCGCGGTCGATGGTGCCGAGGTTGTTGATATGCAGCGCGGCGTTGCCGCCGACGCACTCCTGGGGACACGTCGGGGGCGAGCACTCCGGCACCCGCCGCATGGTGATCGGCCGCTCAAAGCTCGGAAACTCGGTTGTGCGGCAAACCGGTTTCGGCGGTGCGCAAATGTTGGTGGGTCGAGCGGTGGCCATGGTCCCCCCTTATATCCCGCCGGAGCCCCAGCGTTTAGCGCCGGTTGGCACCGGCCCAATGAATGGGCCATCGAAGTTGAGATTCCAACCCGAATTGAAATGATAAAGGCAGGGCACCACGACCAGCCGCAGCTGCGTCAGTTGGGCGAACGTATAAAGCAAGCCGGGGCCAGTGCCGGGATCGGTAGCACCGGCAACGTTGTTCCATGTGCCGTTCTGCGTGATGTTGCGAATGCCAGCGCCGCCCAATTCGGTATCGAAGCAAAGCCCCAGCCAATCGTTGACCACCCAGGTCGGGAAACCGCCAGTGCCGGAGGCGTTGGTGTACCAATAGCCGTTGCCAAAGCCCATCGAAGCGCTGCCGTTGCCGGGATAATTGCTGCCCGTCTCAAAAGTGGCATGGGCATAGCCTGCGCCAATGATGTTGCTGGCGACCGCCGCACCAAAGTTCTGCACCTCAAAATACTTCAAGCCCGGTCGGCCTTCGGCGTGCGAGCACGCGCTGTAAAAGGCGGTGTTGTTGAATATCTTGGTGATGGTCAGATTGCCGTTCGAAAGCGCGAACGCACCGGGCGCGAGGCGGCGTGGATTAATCGTGGTCTTGGTCTGCGGATCGAGCAACATGACGGCGGGCGAGCCGACCTTGGTGACGCCGTAGAGGTTGAACGTCCCGCCGAGGAGATTGACGCCGGAATTAGGAAATAAGCGGATGGCGTTGATGGCGTTGGTGTCGGCAACATAACCGCCGCCGAACGTCGCCACCGCATTCTGGCTCGGGTTGGCGCCGACCATTTGACCCATGAACCATTTGCGCAACGTGGTCGAGGTTGGGATGGCAAACGAAAAGCGATAATTGCAATTCGCGTTGGCGGCACCCGCATAGTTGCTCGCGCCGAGAATGACTGCGGTGGATTGGCCGCCCCATCCTCCGCCGGTTCCGGTCGAGTTCGCGGCGGCGATGTTGTAGAAGTATTGATAATCGGTGGCGCCCGCTTTCCACGTCGCGCCGCCGTCCTGGCTTATGCGCAGATTGAGCGGCGAGTCCGCGCCGACCCGCACGCCCACGGCGTGGATTTCATATTCATCATAGGTGCCGTCGATGCCACTCGTAAAATCAACTTGGCCCACTGCGCTGGTGACAATCTGCGACGATAGCAGCACCAGCGAGCCGGCGGGAATTGCACCGGCGTCGCCTTTCTCGCCGCGCGCGCTGACCAAATGGCCGGTGAAATAGGTATAGCCGACGTTGCCGGTGCACGTCGCACCGGCAGCATTTCCCTGCACGAACGCTTCATAATAATCGGTGCCGGTACAGGTATCGTCAAAGCTGACTTGGAGAGGCGCGGCATTGCCTGCTACGGCAGCGGCAAGACCGAGCTTGAACAACACACCGTTTTTATAGACCGCAAGGGTATAGCTGCCGCCATTCAAGACGCCAGTGAGATAGACCGCCGCAGTGATGTGCACCGAGCCGGCCGGCGGCACCCATCGACTCTGGCTCGCGTTGTAAAAACTTCCGGTGTCAAAAAGCTCGGTGCCGAACGTGATCTTGTCCGGCCCGCCCGTGTTGAGGAGGGGTGTTTGGTTCACGCCGTTTTTATGAGCGTGGAAACCGACCGCCGGCAGCCCGGCAGCACCAGGGCCGGGAGGCCCCGCCGGTCCCTCTGCGCCGGGCGCCCCAGGCGCACCGGGCGGCCCGTCAACACCCGGAGGCCCAGCCGGTCCGGCGGGGATCGGCACCGGCGGCCCGACGAACCCGGCTTGATCGGTGTACTCAAGCGCCTCGCCCGGTTGCAGGGCGAGCTTATAGAGCCGCGCGACGGTCGCGCCATCGGTGTGCAACACCGCCACGTCGCAAGTGATTGCCGCCTTATTGCGAATGTGCAGCGCCTTGATGTTGCGCTGCGCCGAGGCCGCCGGCGCATTGACCACAGTTGTGGTCGTTGCGGTGGTGATCGCGTGATTGCTGCGGCCGGGCGTGATGGCGCCGGCCAAGGTATCCACCCAACTCGCATGCACGTCGAGCGCCGCCGCCTGGCCGCTGACGACTTGCAACGCATCCGAGGTTGAGGTGAGCAAGATCATAGCTTTATCATCACATTCCAGAATGCGGTGGGCTGCATCACGTTGAACGGCGCACCACCGCCCGCAACGTCCACATTGACGCCGTTGTAAACGCTAATGCTGGGCGAGGTGACGAATGTGTCGACGAATTGCTCGACATTGCCATAGGTGATGGTCGCCGCACCCCAGGCCCAGACATAACTGTAATAGGTGCGCGCGGCGTGGACGTGCGGCACCAGTTCGGCGAGCGTCTGGTAATGTTGTTCCTCGCCCAGTGTTTGGCCCAGCGCGCGCGCGGTCAGGCCAGCGCCAGTGCCACCGATGGCGAGCGCGCGGCCCAGTTGTTTGGTTAAGCTCATCCGGCAATGCGCCGCCCAGGCTGACACCGCGTCGGTTTGCGCGGCGCGCGTGGTGGCGGCGCCGGCGCTGGTGAAAATCGGCGCGTTGGCGTCGTTAATGTTGTTGAACAGGAGCGTGAACAGATTCTTGGTGTCGCGGTTGGCGCGCGTGGCCCCGGAGAGATCGTTGCCGATGGTGCCATCGTCCATGATGACCCAACCGGCATCGGCCACGGTCTTTAGCGTGAGCTTGGCGTCGCCGGTGGTGAAGCCGGCGCTCGGCGGTGCAACGGAGGCCGCGAGCAAAAAACCGTGCTCATCTATGTATTGCAGCGTGGCCGCCGGCTCGAGCGTGAGTTTGTAGAGTTGCACCACAACCGCGCCGTCGGCGTGTTGCACGGTGATATCATTGGCTGCGGCGCCGCGATTGGACACCCACAGGCTTTTGAGATTGCGTTGCTTGCCGGACGGCGGCGACGGCACCACGTCGGTGGTCGCTGCGGTGGCAATGGCGGTATTGGCGCGGCCTGGCGCGGTCGAGCTCGGCGGGGTGTTGTCCAACCAATCGGCGTGCACGTCGATGGCACCGGCGGAGCCGGTAACGAGTTGCAGCTTGTCGGTTGTGCTGGTGAGCAAAATCATTCGTCACCAGACATAGAGGCCGGAGTCGAGCGGTGCGCTAACGGTGCCGCCACCGGCTGGCACCACCTCCCAGGCTGCGTTTTTCCGCCCGTACAGCTGCCCATCTAGGGGGGCGTCGGCAAAACCCACCCCCGGCACGCCCTGCGGCCCCTGGGGCCCTTCTGGTCCCGCTGGGCCGGCTGGCCCGGTCGGGCCTGGTGGCCCCTGCGGGCCGGGCGGCCCCTCCGGGCCGGGGATGCCCTCCCCGCCGCCGGTGGCATGGCTGGTGAGGTTGCCCATGGCGTCGAGGTAGAGCGGCTCGGCGATGGCGAGCGCGAGCTCCTCCTGGGCGTCGAGGTAGAGCGGTTTTTTATAGGCGATGGTGATGTTGTTGCCGGTGACCTTGACCGGCGGGGTGGCGGTCGGCGGAGCTCCACCACCGCCGGAAACGATTTGATCCATTTGGTTTTGCAGCTGCCCGACCGCGGCGCCGACGCCGAGCAATGAAACAACGCCATCCTTGCTGGTGGCCTGCCAGGGCTTGCTGCCGTCGGGCCCCTTGGCCAGGCCTTTCTCACCACCCTCGCCGCCCTCGCCGCCTTCCTCGAAGGCATCGAACGTGACGGCGTCCTGGGCGGGTGACACCGAGGCATTGCCGCCGGCGCGGTGATCGCGAGCGTGATGAATGCCGCCGACGTAAACGCCGCCGGAGGCCTCGAGGTAAACCTTGCCGTCGACCTTTTGCTTGTGTTCCTTGGTGGCGAACTGGGTGGCGTTCGAGGCTTTAACGTCGAAACTGCCCTGGGTATTGTAGCCCTGGCCCTTGTCGGCGTTGTTCTTGAAAACGCTTTTCGTGGTGCCGCTGACTTTCTGGTCCTTGCCATCCCAATGCATGCCGGCGACGCGGCCGGAGTCTTTGGTCTGCCCAGGCTCCGGGTCATCGCTGCCGCCACCCTGGCCTCCGCCGGCGCCGTTGCCGCCTTGCTTCTTTTCTTTCTTGTGGCGGATGAACAGTTTTTTGTCGTCCGGCGCGTAGTTGAACGCCTCGTTTTCATCCGGCTGCGGGTGCTCCTCGCGGTCGCCGATGACCCATGCCACGACGCGGCGCGAGCTATCGCCGCCCACGTCCATGGTGAACACTTCATGTTTTTCCGACGGCTTGACGTGCGCGACATAGCCGACCGGGTGCAGCACATCGAGTTTATCGTTTTCGATGGCCACGCCGGTCTTGACCCGGGCGCGCAGGATCTTGCCATCGTTATAGGTTTTGAGGAGGTAGCCGCGGCGAACGTAGTTTCGCACCTTATGCGAGAGGTGGAGAACGTGTTCCCAGGATAGTGAGGGGTTTGTCATTAGCCCACGGCCCCCGACACCGGTGATGACATAAAGCTCCCGCTGCCGGCCGCGCCGCCCTCATCGCCGCCGCCGCCCTCCTCATCGCCGAACGTGTCCTTGGGCTTGAGTGTGAGCGTGGCAAAACGGGTGTCCTTGTCCATTTCAAACGAGGCGGTGGCGATTTGCAGCATGTCGGCGACCCCATCCACCGGAATGGTGACGTGGTGCATTTTGCCGACCTTCCACAGCTGCCCGCCATCGTCGGACCACGTCGACATGGTCAACGTCACCTCGAGGCCATCGCCCTTGCGCCGTTTAGCCTCGCCGACCGCGCGCTTTTTTAGCGTTTGCTTGTCGTGGTCGGAATCGATGAGCATGTGAAATTCGCGCTTGTATTTCACATAATTGTCGGTCGCCTCGCCGGCGAGCTCCTCGGCTTCCTTGCCGTATTTCTTATCGGTCGGCACCGAATTGCCCTTGGCTTTGATCTTGGAATAGCGCGGGCTCATGTCGCGTTTAGTCGACCATTGGTAAAAATTCTGGCCCAGCACGAGCGGTTGCCCGGTGCCCTCATCGGAGCCCTTTTTGGACATCACGACGTTACCTTGCTCATTCTCGCTAAACGTCAGATTAAACTCGCGGCAAGCGCGGCGCATGGCGCGCTCGACCGATTCCCCCTCCTGCAAAATGAAGCGCTCGAGTTGCCGGCTTTCGCCCGACTTGTCCTCGAGCTTCGGCTCATAGCCTTCCATGAGCTTTTTCGAAATCTTGCCCGGGGATTTTTTGTTCTCTTGCCCGCTCGGGTGATCGGCGTGACTGTCGACAATCGAGGAGGCCAGGCCGCGGAATGAAAACTCGAGCCGATAGGAGTTTGAGTCGCCGTGCGAGGTGCGACTGTCGACCCGGAATGTGCAGGCTAGTTGCCCGTCCATCATGAGCGTGCCGCGCACGCCGTCCATGATTTCCGCCACCGGGGCGGAGGTGGCGGCCATCATTTCCGCGCCCGGCCAGGAGAGCGTCACCGTGCCGGAGCTCGTGGCGTCCTCTTTAGCGCGCTTGAACGATAGTTTGAGGAAGTTGCCGAAGTTGCCCCCGGCAATGCTGATAAAGCATGAGCCAAATTCCTCATTGGCCATCGTTCAACTCGCCGGCGCAACAATCTGACTGCCGATAAGAAACGGCACCATTTGCGCGTTATAGCTTTCGACCTGGGCATACCGGCGCCCGTCGACATAGAGCTTATGCGACACCACCACCGACGGCCATTGGCCGTGCACCTCCGAGCTCACGATGCCCGGCAGCCGAATGTTTTTCGTGAGGATTGAGCGCGCCGCGTCGGCGCGAGCTCGCCGAATGGCGGTGACCAGCACGTCGTAACAAGTCTGCGCGGCCAGGCGCTCCTCATCGTCATAAACCGCCATCACGAAATCGAGGGCGAGCATGGCCTCGGTGACGGTGCTGTATGTGGCCTGCAAGGCGGCGAGCGCATAATCGCGAATGAGCGAGAGCCGCGCCGACACGATGAGGCTTTCGACGCTGGGCGTGCCGTCGGATTGCTCGACCACGAACGCATTGAACGCATGCAAACGTTTGACCGCGTCGAGGTGCAGCCGGCGAATGGTGGCGGTGCCCTCGGTGATCGGCGCCACCACGCCCTCAAATGTGATGTAACCGGCCTTCACCACGGTGACGTCGAACGTGGCCGAGCTATCGTCGGGGGTGAGCCCGGCCCGCAGCGATGGCGCGGGCGCCGGCAAGCGGCCGGCGAGCGCCTGCAAATTGACCGCCGGCAATGGCTGACTGCGGCCCTCGAGCACCGAAACCACATCGAACGATTCCTCATCCTCCGCCGGCTCGACCAGGCTGGCCAGGTTCATGTCGATGGCGCGCGCCGCCTCCACCGCGTTGACGTTTGGTTGCCACACTGCGCGCAGGGTCGAGGCGTCGATGGCTGCGGTGCCGGAGGTGAACACCTGTTCGGCTGAGGTGCTGAATGCATACGGCGCCATCGAGGCGTTCGCCTCGACAAAATCGAAATCGAGTTTGGTGCGCTTAATGTCGCGGCGATAGTCGGCGGAGATTTTGAGCGTGACGCACGCGACTTGCTGGCCCCCGAACATGGGATGCACGAGCGTGCCGGGCTGCGGCGACTCGGCCGCGCGCGCCATGGCGTTGGATTTTTCCACCTGATCGGAGCCGATGAGATAGCCGGTCAAATGAAACCGGCGGATCTTGCGGCCCATGTCCTTGTAACCGGTGTCCTCCGAGAGCGGATATTCGTATTGATCGCCGCGCCGGCCGAACTCATCGTCGCTCGTTTCGCAGAGGAACGGCACGCCTTTCCATGAGGCGTCGCGATAGGTCGGAATTACGCAACCGGGTGCAGCCATTTAATTAGTCCCCGCCGGTGGGGCTATCGGTGCCCGTGGATGGTTTGCCACCGCCGCCACCACCGGCGCCTGGCACGTTGACG
>Ga0190274_10002043_pt1 | contig 11819 bp, 14 predicted proteins | sample Popmic531T_FD_133002 | JGI IMG/M metagenome (GOLD analysis project Ga0190274, IMG submission 133002) | Populus adjacent soil microbial communities from riparian zone of Yellowstone River, Montana, USA - 531 T | ecosystem: Environmental > Terrestrial > Soil > Riparian zone | place: USA: Montana...
GTCCGCGACATGTTCGAGCAGGCCAAGAAGAACGCGCCCTGCATCGTCTTCATCGACGAGATCGACGCGGTCGGCCGTCACAGGGGCGCCGGCTTGGGCAACGGCAATGACGAGCGCGAGCAGACCCTCAATCAGTTGCTCGTCGAGATGGACGGCTTCGAGGCCAATGAGGGCATCATCATCATCGCCGCGACCAACCGGCCGGACGTGCTCGATCCGGCTTTGCTCCGCCCCGGCCGCTTCGACCGCCAGGTGGTGGTGCCGCGTCCCGACATCGAGGGGCGCGAGAAGATCCTGAACGTCCACATGAAGAAGGTGCCGCTCGCGCCCGACGTCGATCCCCGGACCATCGCCCGCGGCACTCCGGGCTTCTCCGGCGCCGACCTCGCCAACCTCGTCAACGAGGCCGCTTTGCTCGCCGCCCGGATGGGCAAGCGCCTGGTCGCGATGAAGGAATTCGAGCTCGCCAAGGACAAGGTCATGATGGGCGCCGAACGCAAATCCATGGTGATGACCGAGGAGGAGAAGAGGGCGACCGCTCATCACGAGGCCGGCCACGCCTTGGTCTCGCTCCATGTCGATGGCTGCGATCCGCTGCACAAGGTGACGATCATCCCGCGCGGCCGAGCGCTGGGCGTCACTTGGAACCTGCCGGAGCGCGACCGCTATTCGATGTCGATGAAGCAGATGAAGGCGCGGCTCGCGCTCTGCTTCGGCGGGCGGATCGCCGAGCAGCTCATCTACGGCCAGGACAGCCTCAACACCGGCGCCTCCAACGACATCCAGCAGGCGACCGACATGGCCCGGGCCATGGTCATGGAATATGGCATGTCGGAAAAGCTCGGCTGGCTGCGCTACCGCGACAACCAGGAAGAGGTCTTCCTCGGCCACAGCGTCGCCCGCAGCCAGAGCGTTTCGGAGGAGACCGCCCGGCTGATCGACCAGGAGATCCGCCGGCTGATCGAGGAGGCGGAAGGGGTCGCCCGTCAGGTGCTGACCGACAATCTCGACGAACTGCACCGCCTCGCCAATGCGTTGCTCGAATATGAGACGCTGACCGGCGACGAAGCGAAGCGCGCGATCAAGGGCGAGGATATCGGCCGCGAGAATCCGAGCAGCAAGCCCAGCGCGGCACCCACCGGCGCCTCGATCCCCTCGACCCGCCGTCCGCGCGGCGGCATCGGCGGCCCGGCCCCCGCCGGCGCCTAACCGAGCGCGCCGATCCCGAGCAGGAGCACGAAAAACAGGCTCGCGGTGATCGCGCAGAAGTTGACGAGCAGAAAGGTGCGGATCAGCGCGCTCGCCCAGTGCAATCGATAGGCCTGCTTGAGCTGGCGGAACATGTGGACCGGCGGCACCAGCATGGCGGCGAGACCGATCACAGCGCCGGGGACGCCGGCGAAGCCCGAGATGGTGAGCAGGATCGCGAACAGCGACATGAAGGCCAGCGAGTAGGTGACGAACACGGTGTGGTCGTAAAAGTGATAGCGCCGCGTCCAGAAGAAGAGCAGCCAGACGAACGGCACCGAGAGCGGGATCAGCAGCCAGGAAAATTTATAGCCGTTCGACTGCAGCTTGTAGAGCGCGAGCCCGGGATTCTCGTCGAGCTTCTCGATGCCGTGATCGAGCCGCGGCCAGCCCGTATTGGGCTTGCCGTCGCCGATGAACGTGATCCGCTCGGCCGCTTCCAGCGAACGCTCCTCGCGGCTCAGTCCGGCGATCCGCCGGTCGAGCTCCGCGCTGGCCGCGCCGCCCGGCCCCGCCGCGCGACGCTGGGCGCGAGCGGCGGCGAGCCGCCGGTTCGTCTCGACGTGCCGGCGCTGAATGTCGGCGCGGTCCTGTTCGTCGATCTGCACGTCGAGGCTGGAAAGCGAAACGCCGTAGACCTGGAGGACCGCGAACATCAGGAAGATCGAGAACAGGAACATCGCCATCGGCGAGACGAACTTGGCGCGCTCGCCGTGGACGTAACGCCGGGTCAGCTCGCCGGGGCGCCAGGCGAGGAGGGGCAAAGTCCGCCAGAACTTGCCGTCCAGATGGAGGACGCCGTGAACCAGATCGTGCACGATCACGCCGACGCTGCGGCGAACGCGCGCCTTCTGCCCGCATTCCCGGCAATAGGGCCCGGTCAGCTCTGCGCCGCAATTGAGGCAGTCGCCGCCGACCTCGCCACGATGCTCCCCCGCCTCGGGCTCGACCGCGCGCGCGGCCATGCCGCCGGTGACCGCCTCGCTTACGCCTTCAATGCCGGATTCCATCGCATCGCCCCTCCATTGCTCCATGGCGCAAGCGTTGGGAATCGTCGAGGCCGTTCGCGCCGCCGCCCGACCATGCTATCGCCCGTCCATGACCCTGACCGGCCTGCTCGGCGGCTCCTTCAATCCGGCCCATCGCGGCCATCGCGGGATCAGCCTGAAGGCGATCGAGCGGCTCGGGCTCGACGAGATCTGGTGGCTGGTCTCGCCCGGCAATCCGCTCAAGGGCCGCAAGGAGATGGCGCCGCTCGAGGCGCGCTTCACCTCCGCCCGGCGCCTGGCCCGCGGAGCGCCGATCCGCCCGACCGTGATCGAGCGCGATCTGGGCACCGTCTACACCGCCGACACCCTGGCCACCTTGATCCGCCGCTACCCCGATCGCCGCTTCGTCTGGCTGATGGGCGCCGACAATCTCGCCCAGTTCCACCGCTGGCGCGACTGGCGGAAGATCGCGGCGATGGTCCCGATTGCGGTGGTGACCCGGCCGGGCTATGATGGCGAGGCCCTGAAGGCGCCCGCTTGGGGCTGGCTGCGTCGCTTCGTCCGCCCCGCCGCCATGGCTCGGAATTGGACGGACTGGAGAACGCCCGCGCTCGTGCTGCTGCCATTGCCGCCTGACCGGACGTCCGCCACCGCCATTCGCGCCGCCGATCCCGATTGGCACGAACATGTCATGAAATCGTTTCACCCCAGGGCCCTGCGCGACGGCGTGACCCGCCGTCTGATCCAGGGACCGCGACCAGGAAGGAGGCAATTTGCCCGAAACCAAGCCCGCTCCGCAGACTGACGGAGCCATCGAACGCGCCGAGGCCCTCCACGATCTCGTGCTTCGTTCGCTCGACGACGACAAGGCCGTCGAAGTCGTTTCGATCCCGCTGCAGGGGAAATCAAACATCGCCGATCATATGGTGATCGCCTCGGGCCGCTCGACCCGGCAGGTGGCCGCCATGGCGCAGAAGCTTTCCGAACGGATCAAGCGCGATCTCGGGCGCAGCGTCCGCGTCGAGGGGCTCCCCGCCGCCGATTGGGTGCTGATCGATGCCGACGACGTCATCGTCCACCTGTTCCGGCCGGAAGTCAGGAGCTTCTACAATCTGGAACGGATGTGGGCGTTCGAGGAAGGCGCCGCACCGGCGGCCGCCAGTCGCTGATCGCCGCCTCGCCGTCATTGCGAGCGCAGCGAAGCAATCCAGTCCGCTGCGATGGATTGCCGCGTCGCTGGCGCTCCTCGCAATGACGATCGACCAGTGATCCTTCACATCGTCGCTCGGGGGAAGATCGGCCGGGGACCCGAGGCCGAGCTCGTCGAGCGCTATCTGAAGCGTATCGCCTGGCCGGTGAAGCTCACCGAATTGCCGGAAAGCGGCGGGAGACCGCCCGGCGCGGCGGAGAACAGCGTCACCATCATCCTCGACGAGAAAGGCGAGCAACTGGGCTCGCTCGATCTTGCCCGGCGCCTGGAGCGCTGGCGCGACGGCGGCAGGAGGGAGGCGCGGTTCCTGATCGGCGCCGCCGACGGCTTCGACGAGGCCGACCGGGCCGGCGCCGACCTCCTGATCGCTTTCGGCAAGGCGACTTGGCCGCACCTGCTCGCCCGCGCCATGCTCGCCGAGCAATTGTTTCGGGCGACGAGCATCATTGCCAACCATCCCTATCATCGGGAAGGATAGGGACATGCGCGCCGTTCCGCTCACCGCCTCCGTCCTGATCCTGCTCGCCGCCGGCGCGGGGGCCCATGCCGCCGATGACCGCGAGGCGCTGGCGCTGGCCAAAAGCGAGGCCGAGGCGGCGAACCGCCGCTCCGAGCAGCTCGAAAACGCCGCCCGCCGGGCGACCGGCGAGGCCGACCGCGCCCGCGCCGAAGCCGAGGCGCTCGCCGCCCGGATCGAGGCTGCCGAGGCCGACCTCACCGCGGCGGAGCGCCGGATCGCGATCATCGGCGCGATGCAGGCGGCGCAGCGCGCCCGTCTCGCCAGCCGCCAGGGACCGGTGATCCGCCTCACCGCCGCGCTTCAGACCATGACCCGCCGTCCGGCCGCTCTCGCCTTGGTCCAGCCCGGCTCGGTCCGCGACGCGGTCCATGTCCGCTCACTGCTCGCCGCGACCATGCCGGAAATCAGGCGGCGGACCGCGGCGCTTCGCGCCGAGGTCGCCCAGGGCGCCGACCTGCGCCGCCGTTCCGAAACGGCGCGGGAAGGCCTGGTCGCCAGCCGCTCCGCTCTGCGTGAACGGCGGATCGCCCTCGCCCGGTTCGAGAGCACGCAGCGCGTCCGTTCCCAGCAGCTGACCGGGCTCGCTCTGACCCAGTCCGACCGCGCCCTCGTCTTCGGCGAGGAGGCCCGAACGCTGAGCCGGACGCTCGGCACCCGCGCCTATCAGGAGCGGCTCGCCGCCAGCCTCGCGCGCCTGCCGGGACCGGTCCAGCGTCCGGGCGACGCCGCGCCGGCCGAGCCGAGCGAACGGATCCCCTACTCGCTGCCGGTCCGTGGCCGCCTGCTGGTCGGCGTCGGCGAGATTTCCGACGGCGGCGTCCATTCCCGCGGCCTCACCTTCGAAACCGCCGCCGCCGCCCCGGTGATCGCCCCGGCCGGCGGCCGAGTCGCTTATGCCGCCTCGTTTCGCCGCTACGGCAACGTGGTGATCATCGACCATGGCGGCGGCTGGTCGTCGGTGATCACCGATCTCGACACCCTGCGGGTGCGGCCGGGCCAGAACGTCCGCCGCGGCACCCCGCTCGGCGAGGCCGGATCCGGGACCCCCCGGGTGACCGTCGAGCTTCGCCGCAACGGCCGGCCGGTGCCGGTCGCGCAGATGATCGGCGGCTGACGTTCATCGAACGTTGCTTTTCCGCGCCCTAATAAGCCTGTACAGCCCTCGCAAACGCACCAGCAGGACCCGTCATGGCCAATAATTTCTTCCGTTCGCTCGGCCTCGTCAGCGCGATCGCGCTCGTCCCCGCCGCCACCGCCGGCCTCGCCCAGGTCGATGTCGGCACCGTCCGCGAGATCGACCAGTTCATGTCGGTGCTCGAGCGGGTGAAGGCCGAATATGTCGACCAGGTCAGCGACGAGCAGCTGATCCGGGGCGCGATCGACGGCATGCTGAACAGCCTCGATCCGCACAGCTCCTATCTCGACGCGCGCGGTTTCCGGAGCCTGATGACCACCACCGACGGCAATTATGGCGGCCTCGGTCTCACCGTCACCATGGAGGACGGCGCGGTGAAGGTGATCGCCGCGACCCCGGGCACGCCGGCCGGCCTCGCCGGGATCAAGTCGGGCGACTTCATCACCCATATCGACGGCCGTCTGTTCTACGGCGGCACGCTGGACGAAGCGGTCGAGCGGATGCGCGGCCAGCCCGGCACCGCCGTCCGCATCACCGTCGTGCGCGCCGGCCGCGAGCGGCCGTTCGACGTCAACATCACCCGCGCCATCATCGACATTCCGGCGGTTCGCTCGGAGATCCGCGACCGCGTCGGGATCCTCACCGTCACCACCTTCAGCCGGGTCACCACCGAGGCGACCGAACGCGCCATCGCCGAGATGGAGCGCGCGCCGGGAGGCCCGCCGATCGGCTATGTGCTCGACCTGCGCTCCAATCCGGGCGGCCTGCTCGACCAGGCGGTCGGCCTTTCCGACGTCTTCCTCGAGCGCGGCGAGGTCGTCTCGCAGCGCGGCCGGCGGCGAACCGACATCGAGCGCTTCTACGCCCGCCCCGGCGATTCCGCCCGCGGCCGGCCGGTGATCGTTCTGGTCGACGCCGGCTCGGCCTCGGCCTCGGAGATCGTCGCCGCGGCGCTTCAGGACCATCGCCGCGCTATCGTCATGGGCGATCGCACCTTCGGCAAGGGCTCGGTGCAGACCCTGTTGCCGCTCGGCAATGGCGACACCGCCCTGCGGCTGACCACGGCCCGCTATTACACGCCGTCGGGCCGGTCGGTGCAGGAAGGCGGGATCACCCCGGACATCCAGGTGCCGCAGCTGTCGGATCCCGACTACCGGCTGCGCAACCGCGTCCGCGAATCCGATCTGCGGCGCCATCTGGTCAACGAGATCGGCGTCCAGGACGACCTGATCCAGGACGACGGCCGTCCCGATCCGCGGTTCGCGGCGACCACAGAGGAGCTGACTCAGCGCGGCATTACCGATTTCCAGCTCCACTACGCGCTGCAGACGATCGCGCGGCTCGGCCGGACCCAGCAGCCGCCGCGAGTCGCCTCCGCCCCCGGCCGGCGCAGCGGCAGCCGCTGACGCGTGCGCGACCCGCTTAGCCTCGCCAAGGCGCTGGCTCTGCTCGTGCCGGCGGCATTGCTGGCGGGGGCTTATGGCTCGCAATATTGGGGCGGGCTCGCCCCCTGCGAAATGTGCTGGTGGCAGCGTTACGCCCATATCGCAGCCTTCGCCTTCGCGCTGATCGCCTTGCTCGCCGGCAAGATGCCGGACCGCGGCCGCTCCTTCGTCTGGCTGGCCGCGCTCGGAATCCTCGCCTCGGGCGCGATCGGCGTCTTCCACGCCGGCGTCGAGCTCGACTATTGGGAAGGCTTCACCCAGTGCGCCGCTTTGGCGGGCGGAAGCGGCGACGATTTCTTCAAGTCGATCATGGAGGCGCCGGTAGTCCGTTGCGACGAGGTGCAATGGTCGTTCCTCGGCATCTCGATGGCGGGCTGGAACGCGATCCTTTCGCTCTCTTCTGCGTTACTGATCCTATGGCTGAGCCTCAAACGACCGCGCACCGCATGACGCCCGCCTGGCGACCCGGCGACCGGCGCCCGGACGTGCGGGCAATGCTGCGTGTCGATCAGGCCGGCGAATATGGCGCGACCCGGATCTACGCCGGCCAGCTCGCCGTGCTCGGCGGCCGCCACAAATCGGCGAGCCAGATCGCCGGCATGGCCGCGCAGGAGCAGCGGCATCTCGAGGCGTTCGACGCGCTGATCGCCGAGCGCGGAGTCCGCCCGACCGTGCTTCGGCCGCTCTGGGCCGTCGCCGGCCACGCCTTGGGCGCCGCCACCGCCTTGCTCGGACCCGAAGCCGCCATGGCCTGCACCGCGGCGATCGAGGACGAGATCGACGCCCATTATTCCGAGCAGCTCGAAGAGCTTGGCGACGGCGATCCGGCCCTGTCCGCGCGCATCGCCGAATTCCAGGCCGACGAGCGCGAGCATCGCGACGCCGCGCTCGCCGCCGGCGCCGAGCAGACCATCTTCTATCCGGTCGTCTACGCGGCGATCCGCGCCGGCTGCCGAGTCGCCATCGAATTGTCGAAGAGGATCTGAAACCATGCGCACCGCCTTCATCGCCCTTGCTCTTCTCGGTGCCCCGGCCCTGGCGCAGCAGCCGGGCGTTCCCGTCCCCGAAGCCGCGCAGGCGCAGAGCGCGGCCGGGCCCGAGGATATTCGGGTCAACCAGCTGATCATCTACGGCGACGATCCCTGCCCGCAGAGCGAGGATCCCAATACGGTCAACATTTGCGTCACGCTCGACGAGGGCGATCGCTTCCGGATTCCGCCGAACCTGCGCAACGATCCCAACGCTCCGGCCAATCAGAGCTGGGCCAATCGGGCGATCGAGCTGTCCTATGTCGGTCGAAGCGGCGCCGAGAGCTGCTCGACCGCCGGCAATGGCGGCTTCACCGGCTGCTTCAACCAGATGGTCGCCCAGGCCCGCGCCGAGCGCCGCAACAACGACCAGGTCAACTGGGCCCGGCTGATCGAGGAGGCGCGGCAGGCCCGCCTCAGCCAGATCGACGCCGCCGCGGCCGAGGAGGAAGCCGCCGAGCGCCGCCGCGAGGCCGAGGCCGCGAATCGACCCGACTGATGGCGCGGCCGGGGGGCGGGCCAGGGCTCAGGCGCGAGATCGGCTTCACCGGTTCGGCCTTCCTGTCGTTCAGCGGCATGGTCGGCGCCGGCATCTTCGCCTTGCCGGGGACTCTGCACGCCCAGTTCGGCGCGTTCAGCCCGTGGCTCTTCCCGATCTTCGGCCTGCTGTTCATGCTGATCGCTCTGCCCTTCGCCCGCCTGGCGTCCCTGCATCCCATGTCGGGCGGACCGGTCGCCTATACGGCGCCGTTCGGGCCGCTCGTCTCCTTCCAGGCCGGCTGGCTCTATTATCTGGCGCGGATCACCGCGCTCGCCGCCAATGCCAACGTCTTCGCCACCTATGCCGCATCCTTGTGGCCGCCGCTCGGCGGTATCGCCGGCCGGGTCGCGACGATCGCATTGCTGATCGGCGCGATCACCTGGATCAACATGGTCGGCGTCCGCCGGGCCGTCCGGGTGCTCGATCTGCTGACCCTGCTGAAGGCGTTGCCGCTGATAATCCTCGCGATCTGGGGCCTCGCTCATTCGGCGGGGAGCTGGCCGCCGTCCGGCCCGCCGCCGCCGCTGTCGGCGATGGAGGCGGCCGCGCTCATCATCCTCTACGCCTTCGTCGGCTTCGAGAATTCGGTGGTGCCGGCCGAAGAGACCGCCAATGCCAGGCGGACGATCCCGCGCGCGCTGATCGTCACTCTCGTCTCGACCGCCAGCCTCTATTTCCTGATCCAGCTCGCTTACGTGGCGGTGATGCCTGACGGCCCGGCGCCGGCCGCGCCTCTCGCCGCCTTCGCCGAGGCTCTGATCGGCCCGGCCGGAGCGGTCATCCTCATCGCGACCGCTCTGGCCTCGATCGCCGGCAATTTGACCGGCTCGATGACGGCGACGCCGCGAGTCACCTACGCCCTGGCCGGCCAGGGCTCGCTTCCGGCCTGGTTCGGCAGGATCAGCGCGCGCTGGGCGACGCCCGCCAATTCGATCCTGTTCATGGGCCTCGCCGCGATCGCGCTTGGAATCAGCGGCAGCTTCGTCTGGCTCGCGATCGTCAGCACGCTCGCCCGCCTGTTCGTCTACGCCGGCAGCATCGCCGCTCTGCCCAAGGTGGAACGGCCGGGCGCAGGCACCTGGGCGCTGATCGTCGCCGCGCTCGCGGTCTGCGGCTGGGCGGCGGCGCAATCGGAATGGAAATCCTGGGCGATGCTCGGCGGCCTCGTCGCGGCCGGCTGCGTGCTCTACGCCCTCGCGCGGCGTCAGGCCGGTTCGAGCTCCGCCGCCACCGTCTCCTCGATCCAGCCGCCGCCGAGCACGCGGTCGCCGTCATAGAGCACCGCCGCCTGGCCGGGCACGACTCCATATTCGGGACGCTCGAAATGCACGGCCTCCCCGTCGAAGCGGGCGGGGGCGGGCCTGGCCAGCGAGCGCACCTTGACGCTCAGCCTCTCGCGCTGGCCCTCGCCGAGCCAGTTGACCTCTCCCAGGCGCGCGCTGCGCACCGCCAGCGCGCTTTTCGGCCCGACCACGACCCGCCGGCTCCCGGGCTCGAGCCTCAGCACGTAGAGCGGCTCCTTCTGGCCGCCGATCTCCAACCCGCGTCGCTGGCCGACGGTGAAGTGGATCAGGCCCGGATGGGCGCCGAGGATTTGGCCGTCGCGATCGACGATCTCGCCTTCGACCCCGGCCTCGGGCCGGACCTTCTTCACCACCCGCGCGTAATCGCCGTCGGGCACGAAGCAGATGTCCTGGCTGTCGGGCTTCTCGGCCACCGTCAGAGCGAGCTCGCGGGCGATCTCGCGGACCGCCGGCTTGGGCAGGTCGCCGAGCGGAAAGCGAAGATAATCGAGCTGCGCGCGGGTGGTCGCGAACAGGAAATAGCTCTGATCGCGGGCCGGATCGGCGGCGCGGTGGAGCTCGGCGCCGTTCGGGCCCGCCACGCGGCGCACATAATGGCCGGTGGCGAGGCAGTCGGCTCCGAGATCGCGGGCCAGACCGAGCAGATCGGTGAATTTCACCCCCTGGTTGCAGCTGATGCACGGGATCGGCGTTCGCCCCTTCGCATATTCGTCGGCGAATCGCTGGATCACGCTGTCGCGGAACCGGCTTTCATAGTCGAAGACGTAATGGGCGATGCCCAATCGCTCGGCCACCGCCTTGGCGTCGTAAATGTCCTGGCCGGCGCAGCATGTCTTCGAACGGCCGACGACCTCGCCATGATCGTAGAGCTGAAGAGTGACGCCGATCACCTCGGCGCCGCTGCGCGCGGCGAGCGCGGCCACGACCGAACTGTCGACGCCGCCCGACATGGCGACGACGATGCGCGCGCCCTGGAGGGGCCGGTCGAGCTGGAAATCCGCGTTCATGATGCGCGCTAGATAGTGAATTTGGGGACTGGGGACTAGGGACCGGAGACTGGGGCTTTGCGCGGGGCTCGGCCCACCCCAGTCCCGAGTCCCCGGTCCCGCTTTACCGGGGATTCAGATTCTTCCCTTAGACAGCCGCCCTTATGGACGAATCCTTTCAGCTGCGCGGCAAGAGGCTTCTGAACGGCCGGCGGCCGGCGCCGCTCGACCACGAGATGCTGAGCGCCGCGCTGACCGCGCAGCAGTCGGCGAGCGCCGCCGCCTGCGCCCAGGCGCGCGCCGCGAACGGCCATGCGCCCAGGGCCGAGGCCGACCCGTTGACCGAGATCCTGCTGGCGGGTTCCGACTGGCGGGAAGCGGCGGCCGCCCAGCATGGCTGTTTCAACCGTGCCGAAGCGGGACGGCGTCTAAATCTCCGGTAAAGCATGTTCACCGTGAAATTTACCTTGGCGTTTTAGCCTTCCTTCAACGGTCTCCCGCTAAGCAGGGGAACGCAGACGGCGCGAGGAGCCGAAAGCGCGTGAAGTTTTTTGAGGTACGAATGATCGAGAATCAGAAAATCCGCCCCGCTCAGGTCATCGGTCCGCTCGGCGAGCCGCTCACCATCGACTCGCTGCCGGATCCGACCACGACCCGCTGGGTGGTGCGCCGGAAGGCCGAGGTCGTGTCCGCGGTCAATGGCGGCCTGCTCTCGGTCGACGAGGCCTGCGAGCGCTACGGCCTCAGCCTCGAGGAGTTCGCCGGCTGGCAGCGCGCGGTCGACCGCTCGGGCATGCCCGGCCTTCGAGTCACTCGAATCCAGCATTACCGCACGCTCTACGAGCGCCAGCAAAGCTACTGAGGGCCCGCGCGGCTCCGCCGCGGCGGCGCCTTCGACGGAGACAGTGCGCGGCGACCGTCTCGTGAGAGCCGCGACGCCTGAAAGTACAGGGTTCGCGAATAAAAGACTCGCATTCTGCGATTTTGGATGATTTAATCGCTCTGTTCATTGTTTTCGAATCATAACGAAGACGAGGCGGGCGATGGGGAAGCAGGGGCGTGCCGCTATTCTGCTGGCCGTGATGATTATCGCGGCGGCGGCCGTGGCGAGCGAGACGATCACCTACACTTACGATGCGCGCGGGCGGCTGGTGAAGGTGGAGCGCAAGGGTTCGGTCAACGACAACGTTTCGGCCGAGTATAGATACGACAAGGCCGACAACCGAACCAACGTCAACGTCGTCTCGCCGAACCAGCCGTGAGGACGCTGCTTGCGGCCTTGCTCGCTTTCGGCCTTGCCGCGCCGGCGCTTGCGCAGGAGGGGGAGACCCGGCTGATCGACACGCCGGCGGAGAAGTTCGCGGTGGCGCCGGGCGGGGTCGACATGCGCACCGGCCGCTACGCCCATGAAGA
>Ga0190274_10002044_pt1 | contig 11817 bp, 10 predicted proteins | sample Popmic531T_FD_133002 | JGI IMG/M metagenome (GOLD analysis project Ga0190274, IMG submission 133002) | Populus adjacent soil microbial communities from riparian zone of Yellowstone River, Montana, USA - 531 T | ecosystem: Environmental > Terrestrial > Soil > Riparian zone | place: USA: Montana...
AGTCGATCTTGCGCGTGGCGATCATGGCGAGGACCAGCAGAACGAAAAGCCCGATCGTGCCGCAGAGCAAGGCGTAACTCTCCATCTGCAGCAGCACGAACATATAGCCATGCAGGCTGGCTAGAATGCCGCCGGTCAGCCAACCGATCAGAGGACGGATGGTGGTGACCGCATACCAGGTGACGATGACGATATCGACCAGGCTGGCGATCAGATAGGCCAGGGCAAAGCGCATTTGCTCCGCCAAGGAGAGAAGCAGCAGATAGAAGAGCGCCAGCGCCGCCCCGATCAGCAGGTATTGCACCAGGTGCACGCGATCGCGCTTGATCAGGCCGACGATGAAAATCGTTCCGAAAGTCAATCCCACGACCAGAATGCCATATTTGACGATGCGATCCGTCTGCTGGTGCACATCGCCGGGTTCGACCAGGCCGACGCCGACGGCGTTAAGCGTGGCCGGATCGAGCCGGAAATCATTGTCTCGCCAAGCCAGCGGCGTACCGGTTGCCAGATGATTGATCGACCAATGGGCGACAAAGCCATCCGGTGAAATCTGCCGATCGACCGGCAGCGGCGTGCCGAGGAAATCCGGGTGTGGCCAGGTGCTCTTGATTTCGACCTCATTTTGTCCGCCGAGCGGCAGGATGGAAAATGCGTCATGACCGTTGAGGCCGAGGGCGATATCGAATGTCAGCGCCTGGGGACCGGAAAGCGGCAGATCGGCATGCACCCCGCCGCCGGCCGGATGCTGCGGCAATAATCCAGCATCGACCTGAAGCGATTCGCCATTCAGCTTTACGTCGATCGAGCGCAAGGCGCGCGATCCCGGCAGAATAAAAGCAAGGCTGGCTTCACGCCACTTCACCTGTGCCGGCTCTATGTTCCAGCGGCTGAAATCGGGCGTTGCGAAATGGCCGGTGAGCGTGAGATCGGCGCTATAGACGAGAATTTCATAGATGCTCTTGTAGCGCTTCTCGACATCGGCCCTGGCCTGCAATTTGGTTTCGGCCGGCAGGAACGAAGCATAATGGCGCACGAGACGGCTTTCCTTGCTGCCATCGGTTTTGGTCTGGATCTCAACTACCTCATAGGGAATGACCAGGATCGGTCCGCTCACTGTTTGCACAGCTCCCCACTGGTCGCCGATTTCAGCGGCCACGGCGTGCTTACGCCCGGCACGTTCCTGAACCACGTTCTCGATCATGCCGAGCGGGATCAACATCAGCAGCACCAGGGCGAGCAGGAAAACCACCCGCTTGGCGGCTTCGAAACCGCTGCCTCGCCAGAGCGTGATGATGGCTGGCGGTCGACCGTCTGAGGGCGGAGATGCCGGCTGCAATGGGTCGGGGGAGGGAAGATCGGTCATGGCAGATCTCGTTTTGGCTGTGGAAACGAGATCGTTATCGCCGCCCGGCATGGCAGCCGAGCGGCCCGATCAAGGCCAAGTTGTGACCTTGATCGGGCAAATCTTCGCGCGCTAAGCCTTGACCCCGCCCATCGTGCAGATCTTCTTCCATTGCGCAGCGGTGATCGGCATGACGCTGAGGCGCGACTGCCGGATCAGCGCGATGTCGTGCAGTTCCGGCGTCGCCTTGATCTCGGCCAGGGTCACCGGCTGCTTGAACGGCATCACCGGTGCCACATCCACCATGCCGAAGCGGCTGCTTTCATCGGTATGGTCCGGGTAATATTCCTTGACGATCTTGCAGATGCCGACGACCGCCAGGCCCTCATTGGAATGATAGAAAAAGGCCTCGTCGCCCTTCTTCATCGCCTTCAGATTGTTCGACGCCTGATAATTGCGCACGCCGTTCCAGAAGGTCTTCTTGTCCTTGACCAACTGCTCCCAGGCATATTTCGACGGCTCGGATTTCACCAGCCAGTGATTCATCTTGTCCCCCGGTTGCGGATCTCAGCGGCTTACTGCGGAAACGTCTTGCGGAACGGCCGCACCGATACCGATTGGAACAGACCGGCCTTGCTATAGGGATCGGCGGCGACGAAGCGGTCGACGGCGGCGCGGTCGGGCATCTCGACCACCAGCAGGCTGCCGATCGGGGCGTCACTGTCATCGCTCAGCATCGGTCCGGCCATCAGAAGATGGTCGTTATGGGCTTTCAGATGTTCCACATGGGCCGGCCGGTTGCTGGTCCGCGTTTCGGCATGGCCGGCTTTGTCCAGGCAATAAATCGCGAATTGCATCACTCATCTCCGCTTCTTCAGTTTAAAGGGGGGGTTATGCTTTGACGCCGCCGCCGCTCAAGGGCGGCGCCGTCTGATCCAGGGGCCAGCGTGGGCGCGGCGCGAAATCCAGCGGGCTGCTTTCGCCCAGCCGCAATCGCTCCAGGCCGGCCCAGGCGATCATCGCGGCATTGTCGGTGCATAACCTTGCCGGCGGCGCCAGCAGCGGCAGATCACCGGCTGCGGCGATCTCCGTCAGGCGCAGGCGCAAGGCGGCATTGGCGGCGACACCGCCGGCCACCACCAGGGCGCTCAAGCCGGGCGTCGTGTCGCGCGCGAGGACGACCGCGCGTGCCGTGCGGTCGCAGAGAGAATCGATGGCGGCCATCTGAAAGCCGGCAGCCAGATTGGCCTGCGCGCGCTCATCGAATTGTCCGGCATCGCGCAAGTCGGTCACCCGCTGCCGCAAGGCCGTTTTCAAACCGCTGAACGAGAAGTTGCAATCCGGCCTGCCTTTCATCGGCCGCGGCAGATCGGTGACCGGTGCCATGGCGGCCTTGGCGGCGCGTTCCACGGCGGGACCGCCGGGATAGCCGAGATCCAGCAGCTTTGCCGCCTTGTCGAAGGCTTCGCCGACGGCATCGTCGATGGTTGCGCCAAGCCGGCGATAGCGGCCGACGCCCTCGACGATCAGCAATTGGCAATGGCCACCGGAAACCAGCAGCAACAGATAGGGAAAAGCAGCATTGTCGGTCAGCCTGGCCGTCAGGGCATGGCCTTCCAGATGATTGACCGCAATGAAGGGCTTGTCATGCACGGCGGCGATGGCCTTGGCCGTCATCGCGCCGACGATAACGCCGCCGATCAGGCCGGGGCCGCCGGTGGCGGCAATGCCGTCGAGCGCCTCAAAGCGGATTTTCGCCTCGTCCATTGCCGCGGCGATCAATTTATCGAGATGATCGAGATGGCTGCGCGCCGCCACTTCCGGCACCACGCCGCCATAGGGGCGATGTTCGTCCAGCTGCGAGAGAATGACATTGGCCAGGATTCGACGGTCGCTGTCGACCACCGCCGCGGCTGTTTCGTCACAACTGGATTCAATGCCCAAAACGATCATGGGCGTACCGGCCTTCGGCATTGACACCGCTCGAAAGGTTGCAATCCATCGCCGTGACCGCTAAGTCACTGATTGACGATGGTGAGGGTAGTTATGGCCGGTTCGGACCCATTGGGCAAGCCACAGGAAAATGCTGGCAAGCCAGAGGAAATTGCGGGCAAGCCCCGGCAACCTGGCGGTGGTGCAGTGCTGCGTATCGGGACACGCGGCAGCCCGCTGGCATTGATCCAGGCGGAAGAGGTCAAGGCAAGGCTGATGGCGGCGCATCCCGATCTCGCCGATCCGGCATCGGTCGAGATCGTCATCATCAAGACCACCGGCGACAAGATCCAGGATCGGCCCCTGGCGGAAATCGGCGGCAAGGGACTTTTCACCAAGGAAATCGAAGAAGCGCTGATCGATCGCAGCATCGATATGGCTGTCCATTCCATGAAGGACGTGCCGACTGTTCTGCCTGCCGGGCTGGAAATTGTCTGCCTGCTGCCGCGCGAGGATCCGCGCGATGTGCTGATCAGCAAGGCCGGCAACAGCATCATGAGTTTACCGCCCGGCGCCGTGGTCGGCACGGCTTCCTTGCGGCGGCAGGCGCAGCTCCGGGCGTTGCGGCCGGATCTGTCGGTCGTGCCGCTGCGTGGCAATGTCGGGACCCGTCTCGCAAAACTGGATCGCGGTGATGCGGCGGCAACCTTGCTTGCGCTGGCCGGGCTCAAGCGTCTGGGGCGGCCTGATGTGGCGACCGCAATTTTGTCCGTGGAGGAAATGCTGCCGGCGGTGGCGCAGGGCGCCATTGGCATCGAATGCCGCAAAGATGACACAGTGACATGCGATCGTTTGGCGCCGTTGCATGATGCCGCGACGGCCGTCTGCGTTGCGGCCGAACGCGCCTGCCTCGCCCGCCTGGAAGGGTCATGCCGGACGCCCATTGCCGCTTATGCGGAACTGCGCGGCGAGCATCTTCATTTGCGCGCCCTCCTGGCGGCACCCGATGGCAGCTATGTGCTGCGCGATACACGCGATGGTGTTGCCGCCGAAGCGGTCGCACTCGGTCGTGCTGCGGCGGAGAATCTGCTGGCGCAGCAGGCGACGATCGCCATTACGGAAACCCAATCGTGAGGTGGCGGCGATGCGTGCGCTGATTACCCGACCGCAGGAAGATTCCGCCGCCCTCGCCGAGGCCTTGTCGGCGCGGGGTATCGAACCGCAGATCGAGCCCTTGCTCACGGTCAAGCCGGTTGCCGATGCGGTCGTCGATCTCGACGGCGTGCAGGCGGTGCTGTTTACCAGCGCCAATGGGGTTCGGGCCTTCGCGGCATTGACGCCGCGCCGCGACCTGCCGGCCTATACGGTCGGCGATGGCTCGGCGGCGGCGGCCAAGGCCGCCGGCTTTAACCAGGTGGAGAGTGCCGGTGGCGATGTTTCAGCCCTGGCCAGTCTGGTTTGCGACCGGTTGCAGCCGCAGGATGGTATCCTCTTTCATGCCGCCGGCAGCGTCACCGCCGGCGATCTTGCCGGCGAGCTGGAAAAGGCCGGCTTCAAGGTTCGCCGCACCGCCCTCTATTCTGCCGAACCCACCACCGCGCTGTCGCCGGAAGTGCGGATGAACCTGACCCTGGGCGGCATCGATCTCGTTTTGCTGTTTTCGCCGCGGACCGCGACCACCTTCGCCAAATTATGGCGTGAGGCCGGCAGTCCGGATCTGGAACGGGTCTGCGCCCTTTGCCTCAGTGCCGCCGTGGCGCGGGAGGTGGGTGATCTTAACTGGCGTGACGTTTTTATTGCCGATCGGCCGGACTTGCCATCCCTACTCACCTTGGTGGATGCTGAGCTGCAACGGAAGGACGAGGCAATGTCGGAAACTTCAACTGCAGCGGCCGAAGCTGTGCAGGGCGGCGACTCGCCAAACGCCTCCGGCCGGGGCCAGCGGAACGACAATGGGGGGAGCCATAATGGGCGCTCCATGCCCGAGCCCCCGGCCTATGCCGCCGCGATGGAACCTGCCGCATCGGGCGGTACGGTGGGGCGGCTGATCGGGACAATCGTGGTGGCGGGGCTGGTGGCCGCGGCGGTCACGGTGACGGCACCGCGCTGGCAGGGGCTGATCGGCCTCGGCGGCAGTACAACAGGCGACGCCGATACGGTTGCGGATCTGCAGCAGCAATTGGCGCAAGTGCAGGCCCAGCAAGGTGACTTTGCCGCGAAATCCGACCTGACCGCGGCGGTCGGGCAGCTCCAGGACCAGCTGGCAAGGATAAAGGATCAGTTGGCCGGGCTGCCTCAAGCGGCAAGCGGCGCACCGGCAAGCGATGGACAGGGGACAAACACCGGACAGGTGGCAGATACCGCGTCTGCCGCCAATCTGACGCCCTTGAATGACAAGCTGGCCGAGCTGGAAAAGTCCATCGCGGATCTGCAGGCAAAAGCCAAAGAACAGGCCGCCGCCGCACCGGCCGCGCCGGTGCCGGCGACACCCACGCCGCCCGATCTTTCGCCGGAAGTTTCGGCACTGAAGACGGAAAACCAGGCATTGCGCGATCAGATTTCGATGCTGGGCAGCAAGCTGGATGCGCTGGGCGGGGTCGATCAGCGTGTGACCAGCCTGGAAACCCAGGTGGCTGCCGCGCCGGCCCCGGTAACCGCCCGCCAGCAATTGGGCACCGCCGTGGTCCTGGGCATCGGTCAGTTGCGGGCGGTGATGGCCGGGCCGCAGCCTTTCGACAGCGAACTGGCTGCCTTGAAGCAGCTGGCCGCCGGCGATCACAAACTAGCCGAAGGGCTCGGCCCCATCGTCGCCAAGCTCCAGCCGATCGCCCCGACCGGCGCAGCCACCCTGTCGCAACTGCAGGCCAGCCTGCCGGCGACCGAGATTGCCCGATCGGCCGAAGCGGAACTGGCGGCGGATGCTGGCGGCAATGAAGGCTGGTGGGCGCGGATGACTCACCGCCTGGCGGAGATCGTTACGGTTCGGCCGGTCGGCGATGATGTCTCCGGCGACGGACCGCTGGAACGGTTGGCACGGGCTGAATCGGCGCTGAAGGCCGGTGATCTTGCCAAGGCGGTGGCGGAACTGAAGGGGCTGCAGGGTGAAGCTGCCAGGCGGGCGGCTCCCTGGCTGGCCGGTGCCCAAGCGCGGCTCGATGTCGACGAGGCGGGCGCCAATCTTGCCGAACTGGCAACCCGGGAACTGGCGCCGGCTGCCGCCGCGTCGGATGCCGGGGAATTGCCGGAATCGGGTGCCCCCAAGCCGGCGGCGAACTGAGAGGCGGCCGGTCATGACGCTCTGGCGCAGCATCGGTTTCTTTATCAAGATCGCCATCATCGTTGCCGTCGCCGTCTGGCTGGCCAATCGCCCAGGGGATGTTTCGGTGCTCTGGCTTGGCCATCGCGCCGATCTGCCGGTCGGTTTCGCGATTGCCGTCCTGGTCGTTCTGCTCCTGGTTCTGTTCGCTCTCTGGCGGCTCTGGCGATTCCTGCGCCGGGCTCCGCGTGAGCTGTCGGCTTCGCGCTCGAACTCCCGCAAGGCCAAAGGTTACCGCGCTTTGACCCGCGGACTCACGGCGGCTGCGGCGGGCGATGCGGTTGAGGCGCGCAAACAGGCGCGAATCGCCCATACTTTGCTGCAGGAACCGTCGCTCACCTTGCTGCTGGCGGCACAAGCGGCGCAGCTGGACGGGGATGACGCGGCGGCGGAGCGCTATTTCGCCGCCTTGGCCAAGAACGACGACTCGGCCTTGCTGGGCTTGCGCGGGTTGATCAATGCGGCACTGAAACGGGGCGACGATAAGACCGCCATGCAATATGCCGAGCAGGCGGTCAAGGTGGCGCCCCAGGCGGCGTGGGCGGGGGAAACCGCCCATCGCCTGCAGCTCAAGGACGGGCGCTATGACGCCGCTGAAGCCAGCCTGAAGGCCTGGATCCGCAGCGGCGGCATCGATGCCCATGCCGGCCAGCGCCGGCGTGCCGTGATCCTGGCGGAAAAAGCCCGCCAGGCGCTGGTGCCGCATGCCGACACGCCGACAGCCGCCGGCGCCGCCGAGCCGGATCTGGCCGCTGCCATGACGGCGGCCCGCGAAGCCTTGAAGCTGGATGGCAATTTCGTGCCGGCGCGCTTCATCCAGGCGCAGCTTTTGATCCGCCTGGGCAAGGGGCGGGAGGCGGCACGGCTGATCGAACAGGCCTGGGATACGACGCCGCATCCCTTGCTGGCGCGGGTTTTCGCCCGCGCGGAATCCAGCGAAGCGCCACTCGACCGGGCACGCCGCATGGAACGGCTGGCGCGGCAGAATTCGGGCAGTGCCGACAGTCATCGGGCCGCCGCCGAAACCGCCTTGGTGGCGCAGCTCTGGGGCGAGGCGAGACGCCATCTGGAGCGGGTGGCGGAACTGGAGCGGGCCGCCAATGGCGATGTGAACCAAAGCACGGCTCGATTGTTTGCCAGGCTGGAAGAAGCGGAACGCGGCAATATGGCGGCGGCCCGCGATTGGCTGGAGCGGGTGGCGGTCCTGCCGCCGGATCCCATCTGGATCTGCGACCAATGCGGCGCGCCGGGTGAAGCGGGCCCGCAATGCGGCCATTGGCAGGCGATCTGCCCCCATTGCGGCGCCATCGACAGCCTGGTCTGGAAGCGGCCGCAAACCATGCAGATGATGGTCCTAGGTGCGCCGGGACAGGTTGCCGGCCGGCTAATTGAAGGACCGGCCGGGGCCGGTCCAGGCAGCGCGTCCCCCGCCGCCGACGGCGCGCGACCGGTCCCCGCCGCCGCTGCAGAGGGTGACGGCGCTATCAGCGGCTCTTCTGTTGACGCCGCCCGCCTGGTGAATTAGGTTCCGCCACGCCGCTTTAGGCTGGCGTTAACGTTAGCGTTTTAGCCTGGAGCCCTTCCTGTCTTCGGGCAGCAAGTGCCGTTGTAGCTCAGGGGTAGAGCAACTGATTCGTAATCAGTAGGTCGGGGGTTCAATTCCCTTCAACGGCACCATTTCCTGGGATGGCCAGCTGCTTTGCTTGGCAGTCCCGATTGGACATCAACGAACCGGAAGACCATGACTCCTATCGAACTTGCCCGCGTCCAAGATTACCTCCGTCGAACCTTCGATAATCAGAAGATCTTCGTCGATCCGCCGGTCAAGAAAGGTGCGACGATCGAGGTCAGGCTGGCCGATGAATTCATCGGCGTCTTGTACCGGGACGAGGATGAGGGCGAGGTCTCCTATTCGTTTCAGATGTCGATTCTGGAAGACGATCTGCCCCCCGCCAGCGCCGTGCAGCCGCGCAAGCCGAAGTAAACAACAACGGACCATCGTCTGATCGGCGGCAAAAGGCGCTTGCCATGGCGCCGCCGTCATGGATCACTCGGCCGATCGTATCGTGATCGACCGAGGGGGATGGGGATGTCGTTCGAACATTGGCTGGCTTTTGCCGCGGCTTCGGCCATTCTGGTGGCGATTCCCGGACCGACCGTGTTGCTGGTGATTTCCTATGCGCTCGGCCATGGCCGGCGTTCGGCCTGGGCGACGGTTGCCGGCGTGGCGCTCGGCGATTTCACGGCGATGACGGCCTCGATGCTCGGGCTCGGCGTCCTGCTGACGACGACCGCCGCGTTGTTCGTCGTGCTGAAATGGATCGGCGCCGCTTATCTCATTTATCTCGGCCTCAAGTTATGGCGTGCGCCGGTGGCGGCCGATGGCATCGCCGCGCCCCTGTCGACGACACGGCCCTGGCGTATTTTCGCGCATGCTTATGCCGTCACTGCCCTCAATCCGAAAAGCATCATCTTCTTTGTCGCTTTCCTGCCGCAATTCATCGACCCGCATGCCGCCATCGTGCCGCAGATGGGACTTTTCATGGCGACCTTCCTGGTTCTGGCGACGTTGAATGCCGCCCTCTACGGTTTGATGGCGTCTGCCGCGCGCCGCACTATCCGTAGACCTTCCATCCAGCGGCTGATCAATCGCACTGGCGGCTCGCTGCTGATCGCGGCCGGCTTGTTCACGGTTTCCTTCCGTCGCGCGGCGAGCTGATTGCCTATCAGTCCTAGCCTGAGATTCTATTCAGGCCGGCGATTCTATTTCAGGGCGATGTCATATTACGGCGGTAGCGAATCTCTGCGCGCCGCCCTGTAAGCCTGTGCTAACCTGCATGCCACGTATGATGCATTCAGCATTTCGCCGGTCGACAGGAGGTAACCATGACGGACCTCAAATGGACGATCCAGGCACGGGAATTTGTCCATTGCAACTGTGCCTATGGCTGTCCCTGCCAATTCAACGCGCGTCCCACCTACGACAACTGCCAAGCCGTGCTCGGCTTTCAGATCGATCGTGGTTTTCATGGCGCGACACGGCTTGACGGTCTAAAGGTCGCCGCCATCTTTGCCTGGCCGGGTGCCATCCATGAAGGCAAGGGCGCGGCGCAGCCGATCGTCGACCGACATGCGACGCCGGCCCAGCGCGATGCCTTGCTGCGCATCCTTGCCGGACTCGATACCGAGCCGGGCGCCACCGTGTTCCAGGTCTTTTCGACGACGCTCGACACTATGTACGACCCGATCGATGCCGAGATCGATTTCACCGTCGATATCGACGGCCGGACCGCGCAATTGTCGATCGCCAATCTCGTTGAAGCCCGCGGCGAGCCGATCCGCAATCCGGTGACCGGGGCCGAAACGCGGGCGCAGATCCATCTGCCCAACGGTTTCGAATTCACCACCGCCGAAGTCGGGCGCGGTTGGGCGAAGACGGAAGGGGAGATCAAACTGATGCTGGCGGACAGCCACAGCCACTTCGCGCATCTGCACCTGTCGCAGAGCGGTGTCGTGCAATAGCCGGACCGTGATCATGGCCAGCCTCACCTTGGAAAACGTCTTGCGTCGCGACCGCCGGATCGTCGCGCTGGCGCTCGGCGCCATCGTCGCGCTGTCCTGGGTCTATATCCTCTCGCTGGTTCTGCAGATGGGGCATAGCGGCGGCGGCACGGCGGATATGTCGGCGATGTCGGGCATGGATATGTCCGGCATGGCGATGGCCGGCATGACGATGCTCTCGACACCGCATCTTGCTGATCTGCCCGTGCTGTTTTTCATGTGGGTGGTGATGATGGTCGGCATGATGACGCCGGCGGCGGCACCGATGATCCTGCTTTATGCAAGGGTCGCCCGCATGTCGGCGGCGCGTGGCCGGCCTTTTGCCGCGACCGGCTGGTTCGTCGCCGGCTACCTGCTGGCCTGGATCGCGTTTTCGTTGGTAGCGACCTTGTTGCAAGGGGGACTGCAACGCAGTGCGCTGCTGAGCCCCGAGATGGCCAGCTCCAACCGGCTCTTCACCGGTTTCGTGCTGCTCGCCGCGGGCCTCTTCCAATGGGGGCCGTTGAAGGATGCCTGCCTGTCGCAATGCCGCTCGCCGCTGTCTTTCATTCAACGCCATGGCGGCTTTCGTGCCGATGCGCGCGGTTCGCTCCTGCTCGGCCTGTTGCATGGCGCCTATTGTGTCGGTTGTTGCTGGGCACTGATGACTCTGCTCTTCGTGGGCGGCGTCATGAACATGTTGTGGATCGCGGGGCTGACGGCCCTGGTCCTGCTGGAGAAGATCGCGCCTTATGGCGGCCGGATCGCCAAAGCGGTGGGCGTCGTGCTGATGCTGAGCGGCGGCTGGGTGCTCGCAGTCAATTTCTAGTTCATCGCGAGAGATGCTTCTGTGCCGTGTCCGATAGGTTTGGGAACCTACGGCACAGATCGTCGCGTATAGAGCGAGTGGTCGAATGACGAGCGCAACCGTCGCGGGTCATTGCCCGGATAAAGGCGGCTGAAATCAAGCGGATTCGCCTTTTCTCTTTCCGATCAATATATTAACGGAATCTCTCCGGCCTGCGACATCTGGTAGATGCTGCAATCTTGCCTAAATTCCGTCATACTGCCGGCCGATCTTGGCAGCCTAGACCGGAATCTATATCTGTTGGCCAAGAAGGAGCATGCGCTGATGCCGCAAACAATCGCGCTCGTCGATGACGATCGCAACATTCTCACCTCCGTCTCGATGACACTGGAGGCGGAAGGGTTTGCCGTCCGGACCTATACCGACGGTGCCGAGGCTTTGCGCGCGATGACCGGCCAGCCGGTCGACCTTGCCGTGCTCGACATCAAGATGCCGCGCATGGACGGCATGGAATTGCTGGAAAAGTTACGCCGCACCAGCGATGTGCCCGTCATTTTCCTGACCTCGAAGGATGACGAGGTCGACGAATTGATGGGTCTGCGCATGGGCGCCGACGACTATATCAAGAAGCCGTTCTCGCAGCGCCTGCTGATCGAACGTATCCGCACCCTGCTGCGCCGCGAACTGAATCGCGGCGGGGGTGGCGAGAAGCCCGGTGAGGCGGCGCTGATCCGCGGTGCCTTGATGCTGGATCCGACCCGGCATCTCTGCACCTGGAGCGAAAAGCCGGTCGAGCTGACCGTCACCGAGTTCCTGCTGTTGAAGGCGCTTGCGCAGCGCCCGGGCCACGTGAAGAGCCGCGACCAGCTGATGGAC
>Ga0190274_10002045_pt1 | contig 11814 bp, 8 predicted proteins | sample Popmic531T_FD_133002 | JGI IMG/M metagenome (GOLD analysis project Ga0190274, IMG submission 133002) | Populus adjacent soil microbial communities from riparian zone of Yellowstone River, Montana, USA - 531 T | ecosystem: Environmental > Terrestrial > Soil > Riparian zone | place: USA: Montana...
AGGCTGCTGCAGATGACAATATTAACGGACTATATCTTGATCTGACAGGTCTTCAGGGAGGCTTTGCTTCGCTGGAAGAAATACGAAATGCCCTCATTGAATTTAAGAAATCCAAAAAGTTCGTATATGCCTACTCCGATTATTACACTCAGGGTTCTTATTACCTTGCCAGTGTTGCCGACCAGGTTTGGATGAACCCTCAGGGAGTTGTGGAATTCGTTGGTTTTTCATCACAAATGCCTTTCCTTAAAGGGACTTTTGAAAAACTGGAAATCGAACCCCAGGTAATTCGACATGGTAAATTCAAAGCCGCTATTGAGCCTTTGATCCTTGATAAAATGAGTGATGAAAACAGGGAACAGGTCGCAACTTATGTCAACGCGTTATGGAACCATTTCACTACCAAAATTTCGCTGTCCCGGAAACTAACGGTAGCTGAATTACAAGCAATCGCCGATAGCATGATGGTCAGAACCGCTGATGACGCGTTGCGATTGAAAATGATTGATAATATTGGTTACAAGGATGAATTTATTACGCTACTCAAATCCAAAAGCGATAAAAAATCCACTGACGACCTCGAACTGGTAACGATGAAGCAATATACGCAGGCTGCTGAACCTGGTCCTGAAAAAGAATTCACCCGTGACAAAATCGCAGTCATCTATGCGGGTGGTGATATTGTAGGAGGTAAGGGAAATTCTGATGAAATAGGTTCAGAAGCTCTTTCTGCGACAATCAGGGAAGCCCGGGAAGATGAAAAAGTTAAAGCGATTGTTTTAAGAGTGAATTCACCCGGTGGCGATGCGCTTGCTTCTGAGGTTATATGGCGTGAAATGGAATTGAGCCGCAAAGTGAAACCTGTAATAGTTTCCATGGGAGATGTGGCTGCTTCCGGCGGATATTATATTAGCTGTGCTGCTGATACTATCGTTGCTCAACCAAATACTATCACCGGATCCATAGGTGTTTTCGGTGTTATCTTCAACGCTCAAAAAATGTTCAACAATAAATTGGGCGTTACATTCGACGGATATCAAACCGCAACTTATGCGGATCTGGGAACTTCAACAAGGCCTCTTACCGAAGCAGAAAAAGCAATAATTCAACAGTCGGTGGAAAGAGTTTACAAAACATTTACCACACGCGTTTCCGACGGAAGACAAATGCCTGTGACACAAGTGGACTCCATCGGACAAGGAAGAGTGTGGTCAGGTGTGGATGCAAAACAATTAGGATTGGTTGATGTGCTTGGCGGATTGGATGACGCCATTTCAATTGCAGCGAAAATGGCGAAAATTGAAAAATACAGGATTTCGGAACTCCCGGAACAAAAAGATCCTTTTGTGCAGATTGTGGAAGAATTGTCAGGTGAGATGGAAACAAAATGGATAAAAAATAAGTTGGGTGAAGAATTCCGTTTCTACAAATTGTATGAGACAATTAAAAACATTCAGGGAATTCAGGCACGCACTTTCGTGGATTTTCAAATTCGTTAAATTCAAATTCAGAAAAGTATTCCCATAAAATGGAAGAATTAAGTAACCGGGATATCGCGGATGTTTTTACAGAAACTGCAAAGTTAATGGAACTCCATAATGCAAATGAGTTTAAATTAAAATCATTGCAGAATGCGGCTTTTGTAATCAGCAGACTGGAATCACCTTTGATTAAAATGCCTTCTTCAGAACTTGAACTGATAAAAGGAATCGGAAAAAGTATCAGTCAAAAAATTACGCAAATACTTTCAACAGGCACACTCGATGAGCTCGAAACTTTTTTGAAGGAAACACCAACAGGAGTGGTGGAAATGATGCGAATAAAAGGTATTGGTCCTAAAAAAGTATCAGTATTATGGAAACAACTCGGAGTGGAAACACCCGGTGAATTGTTGTATGCCTGTAACGAAAACCGTCTCGTGGAATTGAAAGGATTCGGAACCAAAACACAGGACCAGATTAAGAAAGCAATTGAATACAAACTGAGTTCAAAAGGATATTTTCATTATGCGGCACTTGAACCGTTAGGTGAAGAAATAGTAACTGCTTTAAACCAATCCGGCTTGTTTTCAAATGTGACACTTACCGGAGCAATACGACGTAAATGCGAGCTGTTGCAGCAGATAGAAATTATTGCTGCTGTTCAGAATCGTAATGAAGTAATGAACGAATTACCGGGACTGAAAATTTTTGGAGGGTATGAGGTAAAACAAATAGATTCCATGTTTGTATTAACCGGACCTGAAGGTGTGGTTGTAAATATTTTACTCTCTACACCACAAAATTTTTTCAAGGATCAGTTTTATCAAACCGGAAATACCGCACACATTGAATTACTTCGAAAACTGGAAACATCCGGATCATTGGAAACAACACAATTCGAAAGTGAAGCACAAATTTATTCTGTTCTTGGATTACCATTTATTGAACCTGAATTACGCGAAGGCCTCGATGAAGTGGATCTGGCATTAGCCAATAAATTACCTGAACTAATTAGATTTGAAGATCTGAAAGGAAGTCTGCATAACCATTCCACTTACAGCGATGGTATGCATTCACTCAAAGAAATGGCTGTTGCCTGCCGTGATCTTGGTTACGAATACCTCGGAATTTGCGACCACAGCAAAAGCGCATTTTATGCGAACGGTTTGAGCGAAGAAAGAATTATCCAACAACATCTTGAAATTGAAAAGCTGAATACTGAACTGGCTCCTTTCAGAATATTCAAAGGAATTGAATCCGATATTCTGCACAATGGAAATCTTGATTACCCGGATGCGGTTTTAAATCAATTTGATTTCATAGTTGCTTCAGTGCATTCCGGTTTAAAAATGACGGAGGAAAAAGCGACTGAAAGATTACTTACCGCAATCGCGAATCCATTTACTACAATTCTTGGGCATCCCACAGGACGACTGTTACTGGCCAGGGAAGGTTATCCCATCAATCACAAGGCTGTGATCGATGCATGCGCCGAACATGGTGTGGTGATTGAACTCAATGCACATCCTTATCGCCTCGACCTTGACTGGAGATGGATTCGTTACGCTTTACAAAAAAACGTAATGATATCAGTGAATCCCGATGCACATCATATTTCGGGATACCACGATATGTATTTCGGAGTTTGTGTGGCACGAAAAGGGCATCTTACCAAAAAAATGACCTTCAATGCCCTTTCAGCCACTGAAGTGGAAGAATGGTTCCTCAAACGAAAACAGGTTAGCCACATTGTGAAATAAACTTCAGGAATCAATCACGAAAACTCAATAACCCGATAACCCAGCAACCCATCAACTCATTTTCCCATTAACTCATTAACCCATTTTCCCCCGGAAGTAGAATCTCAAATTTGTTTTAACCCTGTCAATTCCTCTAAAATGCATAACTAGTACTTATTCTCTAGTTTATAGAAAGTAGTCGCTTCACTTCCGGGCAAGCATTCTCCCATTAACCCATAAACTCATTTCCCCATTCTCCAATTCCCCCATTAACCCAATAGTTGTGTATTTAAACAAATTGCCGTATTTTTGATTGAATTGACCATGTATGCCTATAATTAACTCGATATTTTCCTGGATCATGAAACAGCGAATCCACCAGATTGAGCTGTTTGTTAAATATCCCCTGGAAGTGCAGGAGGAATGGTTCAGAAAGTTGATTCAATCAGGCAGGTTTTCGGAATGGGGACGTTTGTACGATTATCATTCAATTAAAACAATTTCTGATTTTCAAAACAGGGTTCCGGTTCAGGATTATGAGAGTTTGAAGCCATATATCAACAGGCTTCGTCAGGGTGAACAGCGACTCCTGTGGAGCAGTGATGTGAAATGGTTTGCGAAATCATCGGGTACCACAAGTGACAAAAGCAAATTCATTCCTGTAACCAATGAAGCATTGGAAGAGTGTCATTTCAAAGGCGGAAAGGATTTGCTTTCCATCTATTGCAACAACCATCCGGAAACAGGTTTATTCAATGGAAAACTACTCTCACTAGGTGGAAGTCATCAGATAAATTCTTTCGAAAACGATTCATTTTACGGAGATCTTTCTGCAATACTTATTCAAAATCTTCCGTTCTGGATTCAGCTTTTCAGAACACCCGAAATTTCTATCGCATTGATGGATGAATGGGAAGCAAAAATTGAACGAATGGCACTTACAACCAGCCGTGAGGACGTTACTAATATTTCAGGAGTACCGAGCTGGACATTGGTGCTGCTTCATAAAGTTCTTGAAATTACGGGTAAAAAAAATATTGATGAAGTATGGCCGAATCTTGAATTATTCATTCATGGAGCGGTAAATTTCAAACCATACAAGGAACAATTTCAGAAGCTGATTCCAAAATCAAGCATGAACTATTACGAAACCTATAATGCTTCTGAAGGTTTCTTTGGTATCCAGGATCGATTGAATTCAGAAGAAATGCTGCTCATGCTCGACTATGGTATTTTTTATGAGTTTATACCTATGGATGATTTTAACTCTGATAATCCGAAAGCATTAACGCTTGACCAGGTACAGCTCGAAGAAAATTATGCAATTGTGATTACCACCAACGCGGGATTATGGCGATATAAAATAGGGGATACCGTCCAGTTTACTTCGCTCAATCCGTTTAAAATCCGGATTACAGGCAGGACTGCACATTTCATTAACGCCTTCGGAGAAGAACTGATTGTAGACAATGCCGAAAGAGCTATTGCGTCTGCATCTTCGTTAACAGGAGCAAGAATCAGGGAATACACTGCTTGTCCCGTGTATTATTCCGACACATCCTGCGGTGCTCATGAATGGCTGATTGAATTTGAAAATGAACCACCCGATGCTGATGAATTTTCAAGAGTACTCGACCAGGAATTGAAAAATGTAAATTCCGATTACGAAGCAAAACGATATAAAGATATGGCACTTCGTCCGCCAATAGTCAGGGTGATGCCCCAGGATACTTTTTACAGATGGCTCAAATCAAAAGAAAAACTGGGTGGACAACATAAAGTTCCCCGTCTTTCAAACGATCGAAAAATTGTAGAAGCAGTGCTCTCATTCGCTACTCAGTTTTCAATATGAGAAAAAGCCTTATTGTATTCGTCCTTTTATTCATTGTGATGAGAGTCGCTGGTCAGGATTATCAACTGGTTTATACCATTCCTTTCAATTACGGAAAATTCACGACTGACCCTATAGGAAATTGTTACATCTACTCCAAAGGTGACATCACCAAATTCAATCCTGACGGACTCGAAACTGCGCGATACAGCTCCAGGGATTTTGGTGACATCAGCTTTGTAGATGCCACAAATGCTCTCAAAATTGTGGTGGTCTTCAAAGAGTTTTCAAAAGCTGTGATACTTGATGCTGCCCTTGCTCCTCAGGCTACTATTGATTTATCGTTCCCGGGTATACCGTATGTGAATGTAATCTGTTCTTCAAGGGAGTCGGGTTACTGGATTGTAGACCCAATTGGAAAACAAATCCGTAAATTAAATGACCAGCTTTCGATTGTGATCGACGGAACTCCCTTCAGACAGGTCTCAGGAAGCGAAATAGAGCCCCTGATACTCATAGATAGCGGTAACTGGCTAGTGTTGAATACCAATGGCAATGGATTGTTGATTTTCGACCGCTTTGGCACCTACTATAAAACAATTATGGATGTGCCCCCGGTTCAATTTCAGGCAAACGGTCATGATTTGTTGTATAAAGATGGTACCGGAATGGTGAAAATTGATATCAGATCCGGAAAGACAGATCGCTTTCTACTGCCTGAGAATAAGGAGGATGACAGGTGCAGGGTAGAAGGGAACAGGATATTTATCAAATCACTGAATACACTCAAAATATACACATACTGATTATACAGGGATAATTTGTAATTTAGGCCACCCTTTTAACCTCCAGACCTTAACCAAAAATTATGCATATCGCAGTTGCCGGAAACATCGGATCCGGAAAAACCACTCTTACCACCTTGCTGTCGAAACATTTCAAATGGGAACCCCATTATGAAGATGTGGATGACAATCCTTATTTGAATGACTTTTATGAGGATATGCAACGCTGGTCTTTCAATTTGCAAATTTACTTTCTTAATTCCCGATTTGGCCAGGTTGCTCAAATCATGAAGTCAGGAAAAACAATTATACAGGATCGCACCATTTATGAAGATGCAAATATTTTTGCACCCAACCTTCATGCAATGGGACTGATGACTACACGTGATTTTAAAAATTACCAGGAGTTGTTTTCGCTGATGGTGGAGTTTATTAAACCACCTGATTTGCTCATTTATCTTCGTGGATCAGTTCCTTCATTAGTGAAGCAAATAGAGAAACGCGGTAGAGCATATGAAAATTCAATACGCATCGATTATCTCCGTCGTTTGAATGAACGTTATGAAGCATGGATTTCGACTTACGAGCATGGTAAAATGCTTGTAATTGATATTGATGAAATCAATTTTGCAGAAAATCAGGAGCACCTTGGTATGATTGTTAACCGGGTGAATGCGGAACTGCACGGTTTGTTTTAACCTGTTTTGACGATGCGGATGTTAAACACATTCTGAGCATCAATCACCCTGCACACATAAATCCCTTTTGGCAAATTACTGCTGTCGATTTGTAGTACGCTACCATCGGCACCTGAGAGGTTATTTAGTACCTCCACAAGTTTTCCCGAAGCATCAAACAACTGTATGGTCACATCCCTGAAAAGGGTATGCGAAACAATATTGATGACATCAGTTACCGGATTTGGATAACATAACCATGAAGTATTTCCTGCACCGGTCTCATGCAATGAGAGAGTTTGTAAATCACACATCTTAACCATCCAGTAATCACCATACCCCCAGCTTAATTCTGATTTGTATCCTCCCGTATCAGCCTGTGTGAAATTAACCGCGATGAAGCAATCATCTCCATAAGGAATTGCACTTCCTGCTTCATCATGACCATCGGTGAAAATAGTTTTATCCCAAAGAACTAATCCAAGACTGTCGGTTTTTACAACCCATGTTTGTTCCGGACCAAGATTAGCTTCAGTTTTATCACCTCCAATTTGAGAATATGATTCGCCGCTGAGTAAATATCCTCCGTCGCTTGTCCTTGCAATTCTGCTGAGATCATCAGTAGCCATTCCACCAATAGTGCGATCCCACAATTTGTTTCCATCAGAATCGGTTTTCACAATCCAGCGATCACTTCCTGAAGGAGCAGGGTCGTGGTTGGGTGTTGTTTTATCACCTGTCGCTTCTGAAAATGATTGTCCTCCGAATATATATCCGCCATCATCAGTAAGGCTGATTGCAAAAAGCCAGTCGTTATAATTTCCTCCTAAAGTTTTATCCCACAATTTAACTCCTGCATCATTCACTTTCACAACCCAGTAATCGGTGCTGCCTCGTCCGACTTCCGACTTATCACCACTTATCCCTGAATTGGAATAACCGGCAACGAGGTAATCACCATCGACAGTCACTTCAAGGCTGGTAGAAAATTCATCACCGGTGCCGCCAAATCTTTTGTCCCACAATTTATTTCCGGTTGCATCAGTTCGCACAATCCAGAAATCCCAACCACCCTGACTTGCTTCAGATTTATCACCATCGGCACCTGAAAATGAGGAACCTGAAATTATAAATCCTCCATCAGCAACCTGGCGAATTGATCCGAATAATTCATAGGAGCTTCCTCCAAATCGTTTGTCCCATTGCACAATACCTGATTCATCAGTCTTTACAATCCAGTAATCATTTGAAAGCATTGTGCTGTCATGATTAGGTTCCGTTTTATCTCCATCTATACCTGAATAACTTTGACCGCCTGATGCAATTCCTCCATCGGAAGTAACAGTGGCATCAATGAGTACTTCAGTAAGATTTCCACCATATCTTTTATCCCATAAAATCACTCCTGCATTGTCAGTCTTAACAATCCAGAAGTCAGAGGTGGTTTGAGAAGTATCGTGATTTGCCTGAGTTTTATCACCCGAAATACCTGAAAATGAGGTCCCGCAAAGAATGAAACCACTATCTGGTGAAAGCATAAAAGTTGCAATAATATCATCATCAGTACCTCCGGCTTTCTTATCCCATTGCAACTCAAAAACCGGTATTTGTGCGGTGAGCAGGCTGCTCCTTAAAAGCAGTCCAAAAAACAATAAAATTGGGTATTTCATCTTTGTATAACTTAAACAAGGATTAAAAATACTAAAAAATCAGGAGTGAATCTCAGAAGATTATGAACCTGATCACAGGCATATTGCATTCTTTTTTAACTTCAGGTTAGATTTTCAGGAATAATCTTTATCTTGAGAGCCTTTAAAAGCTATCATTTGAATTTTAGAAATACTAGTTGGCATGATAAAAATGGCTAAAAAACAAAAGTTTCATATTGAATTCGAAATGCATTGTTCGCCCCGGATTCTTTTTAACTATTTAGGTACACCCTCCGGCTTATCAGAGTGGTTTGCTGATGATGTGAATGTGAAAGAAGGTGTATATACCTTTAAATGGACAGGCACTGAGTCGATCGCTAAAGTGGTTCACAAGCGCGATAATCAACTGATCCGTTTTAAATGGCTCGATGGTGAAGAAGAAAGTTATTTTGAATTTGAAATTTTAACAGATGATCTGACTTCAGATGTGGCCCTTGTGGTTACTGATTTTTGTGTTCCTGGAGATCATGGAGAAACTGTTAGGCTTTGGGATAGTCAAATCCATAATCTGCGTCAGATTATTGGTGATCGCTTTTTTTACCAGGTTTAATATTTCGTTCAGAAATCCTGTTCCCGTCTGAATAAGTAACGGGTGTTTGTCTAGCGGAAGCATTTTTGATAATTTGAGAAAACCTTTTTTACGTAAATAATCAAGGTTGTTATCCTTGCTTTTCAAAAATGTATCCAGGGGAATATAATTCTCCGGTTCGTGATGGTGTTCCCACTCTTTAGTGTTGATGCAAATTAATATGTCGCCGTCCAGTTGATTCAATGCAGGGAAGATGGTATCCACATGCTGGTCAAAATAAGTTCCGGACAAATGGAATGTGATGCTGAATGATTGTCCCCACCACATAAGAGTCCTGAAAGCAAAAACGCCCCCTTTTTCAAACAATGCCGGTGCATCCAGAATAACATACGGCAATCCTTTATAATTTTCGCCACGGCTGATTTTGCCTCGTTTGCCGGAAAGGTTTACAGGTAATTTTTGACGGTGGTGTTGATAAATCAGGTCATATTCCTCCTCAATTGTACCGTACAACTGAACTATACGGTTGATGAGCTGTTTCTTTCTCAGGAAAAAGGAGGTATCTGACAGCAAGTCAAGCTCGTCCCGGTTAAGGCTAAAATATGTATCTTTAGAGCCCATAAAATGCAGATTATTTCGTTATCCTGTAAAAGTACTGCCGCAAACCTGGTAAACCAAGAAGCCCGTATCATCCGGTAACTATTTCCTGTGAAAAAACTTTCGAAACTTATTCTGATTTCTTTCCTGGGTCCATTTGCAGCCACCTTTTTCGTGGTGCTCTTCATCTTGCTGATGCAATTTCTATGGAAATATATTGATGACCTGGTAGGAAAAGGTCTGGAATGGTATGTGATTACCGAACTCCTTTTTTATGCTTCCGCGACTTTGGTTCCGCTCGCACTTCCTCTCGCGATTCTGGTTTCATCCATTATGACACTAGGAAACCTGGCAGAAAATTATGAATTGGTAGCTGCCAAATCAGCCGGCATCTCGCTGCAGCGAATACTGCAACCCATGTTTGTGACAGCATTGCTTGTGTGCGGACTTGCATTCTATTTTTCAAATTATATTTTGCCATATACAAATCTTAAAATGGGTTCGCTGCTGTATGATGTACGACAGCAAAAGCCCGCGCTCTCCATAAAGGAAGGTGTTTTTTATAACGGTATTGATGGTTATTCCATAAAAATAGGAGAGAAGGGAGCCGATAACCAGACACTCAAAAATGTGATGATTTATGATCACAGTGCACAGCGCGGAAACACCAAAGTGATTGTTGCTAAAAGTGGTAAGATGGCGATGTCGGACGACGAAAAATTCCTGGTTGTTACATTGTACGATGGTCACACTTTTGAAGATCAACAGCAAAATAAACCTGCTGCATCATCTTCAAATCCATTCTTAAGAGCTGCCTTTGCAAAATATGAAATCAGGTTCGACTTATCCACTTTCAAACTTAACCGAACAAACGAAGAACTGTTTAAGGACAATTACCAGATGTTAAATCTGAATCAATTGAATTATGCTCTTGATAGTCTGAACCGGCAACTCGACCAACGCAAAACAGAAATGTCGCAATCATTAAAAAGTTATTACAGCACTTATCGCGACAGTGCTTTGAAAAGTTCGGATACGGTGACTCAAAGTTTTGCAGCATTCGACACAATAGTAGATCCTGCCGTGTTTGAAAATGCAATGGGTCAGGCCCGAAACATTAAATCGTACCTGATGAGTGTGGCTGATGAAAAGGATGCAAGGGAAAAACTAATCAACCGTTTTGCAATCGAATATAACAGGAAATATACCTTATCAATCGCCTGTTTCATTCTCTTCCTGATTGGTGCCCCGCTTGGTGCAATTATCCGTAAAGGAGGAATAGGAATGCCGGTTGTGGTTTCCATAATTTTCTTTCTCATCTTCCATGTTATTTCAATCATGGGTGAAAAATTCAGCAGGGAAGGAGTGATAAATCCCAATCTTGGAATGTGGCTTGCCTCAGCGGTATTGTTACCGATCGGATTGTTTCTGCTTTACAAAGCCACCCGCGACAGTGCATTATTTGATATGGAAGCATACACTAAATTTGCAAAAAGATTTTTCAGTAAAAAGAAAACATGAAAATCCTCCAGCTCTGCCTCCGTTCTCCATTCCCACCGGCAGATGGTGGAACAATTGCCATGTACAATATGGCAATGGCATTGAAAAAAGCTAATGCAGAAGTCAAAGTTCTTGCATTCAATACCAAGAAACATTTTGTAGATCCATCCACATTACCTGAACAATTTGTCAGTGATTTTAATCCTGAATTTGTTTACCTGGATGCCACTGTTAAATTAATTCCTGCATTGTTCAATCTCGTTGCAGGAGGTTCGTATAATGTGAGTCGTTTCAACACAAAACTTTTCAGCGAAACATTGGAACAGCTTCTTGATCGCGAACAATTTGATATCGTGCAAATGGAAAGCCTTTTCATGACTCCATATCTGGATTTGATCAGAAAAAAATCGAAAGCTAAAATAATTCTGAGATCGCATAACGTGGAATTTCTGATATGGAAACGCCTTGCTGCAACTGAAAAAAGTAAATTAAAAAAAAGATATCTGAACTTGCTTTCCGAAAGGTTAAAAGCCTATGAAACCGGAATTGTAAATAAACTCGACGGAATCATTGCATTGACTCATGAAGACAAATTGTTATTCGAACAAATCGGAAGCAAAGTGCCTGTGAAAGTTTCACCTATCGGATTGGATACTGAAAACTATCGTGTGAATTTCACTAAGGATTCACCATTGTCGATAGTCCATCTTGGATCGATGGACTGGCTACCTAATATTGAAGGTGTGGACTGGTTCCTCGAAAAGGTATATCCGAAATTATTAAATGCTGATTCTTCAGTACCGGTTTTTCTTGCCGGAAAAAGTATGCCTGAACGAATATTCAATCTGCAAAAAAACGGTTTGCACATTAGCGGAAGAATTGATGATGCAAAAACTTTTCTTTCCGACAAGCAAATCATGATTGTTCCGTTGCTTTCAGGAGGAGGGATGCGGGTTAAAATTATTG
>Ga0190274_10002046_pt1 | contig 11814 bp, 10 predicted proteins | sample Popmic531T_FD_133002 | JGI IMG/M metagenome (GOLD analysis project Ga0190274, IMG submission 133002) | Populus adjacent soil microbial communities from riparian zone of Yellowstone River, Montana, USA - 531 T | ecosystem: Environmental > Terrestrial > Soil > Riparian zone | place: USA: Montana...
AGCCCGCGAATCGGAAACAACACGGCGATCAACACCGGAATCTGCCACGCGGTGCTCGCGTTGGCGGCGGCGTTCTGGAGGCGCTCGACCACGCCGCTCATCACGAGCGGCACGAGGGTGCCGAGAGCCGCGTAAACCAACGCCGGAACCACCGCGGCCGCGACCATGGGCCAGTGCGGGCGCACATAGCGGAGCAGTCGTCGGTAGGTCGCGACGACGTCGGGATTAGACAGCGGCATCGGCATATCTTGAGCCTACTCGGGCGGCCCGGCCTGGCCGCCACTCGGGCCGCGGCGGGCTCAAGCTCCGGGTGGCGTCACAGTCGCGATGTTGATCTTCACGAAGCCGAGCTGCCCGGCGACGTCCATCGCCGTGATAACGGCTTGGTGAGTGGCCGCCGCATCCGCGCGAATGAACACCGGAAGGTTGCGTTTTTCGCCGATCAACCGCTCGATCGCCGCACGCAGCGTGCGCCGTTCGTTGTTCACGAGCTCGCGGCCGTTCACGAGATAGTTGCCACTCTGAGTGACCGTGATCTCGAGCGCCTCGTTCGGAGTTTCGACGGCGGTGTCCGTCGTCGCTTCGGGGAGCTGCAGGCTGATCTCGGTCTCGCGCAGGAAGCTCGTCGACACCATGAAGAACAGGACGAGCACGAGCAGGACGTCGACGAGCGAGATTACGTTGATCTCAGGCTCTTCTCTTGAGCGGCTTTGCAGCTTCATCGGGCACTCCAAGAACCCCGGACCGTTGGTGTTGCAGCAGCGCCTCGACGAACTGAATGGACTCCTTCTCGATCAGCACGACCAGGCTATCGACCCGGCCGCGCAGAAAGCGATACGCGATCAGCGACGGAATCGCTACCGTGAGGCCCGCGGCGGTAGAGACGAGCGCTTCGGATATTCCGCCCGCCAGCACCGTGGGATTGCCGACGCCTGTCGCCGTGATCGCGGTGAACGCGCTGATCATGCCCGAGACAGTGCCTAGCAAGCCGAGTAGCGGCGAGATCGCCGCAATCGTGCCGAGCGGGCCGAGATAGCGTTCGAGATCGTGCACGACGTGCCGACCGCTATCCTCGATCGCTTCTTTCATCACGTCGCGCGGCGAGTGATGATGCATGAGGCCCACGGCCAGCACCTGGCCGAGAGGGGAGCTCTGCTGCACGCGTTGCAGCTGGCGTTGATCGAGTTGGTTTTGCTTCACGAGCTCCCAGATCTGGCCACTGAGATCGCTCGGCACGACGCGCTTGCGTTGCAGAGTCCATAGGCGCTCGAGAACGATCGCGACGGCCACCACCGAGCAAATGATGAGCGGTGCCATGAGCCAGCCGCCGGCTTTCACAATTTCGAGCATCGGGGTCGCAGACTCTCCTGAAGCTGGCCGGAACTATAACGTGCTGACTCTTGTTTCCAAAGGGCTAACGGCCATCGGAAGCTCTGGACGAGAGCTACCGCACATTTTTGCCGCCGAACCCGCGCCAGACCGCCGCCGCAGCGCCCTTCCGCCGCAGTCTGACCGAAGGACGCGGGCCCGCCTCTCCGCCGTCACCGCTCGGTACCGCCCTGCGCCTGCCAATAGCGAGGGCGCCGCGAGCGCTCGGTCACGAGCGCGGCCCCGCGCTCGTCGAGCGAGACCGTGAGCGCACCGTCGTCGCCGGTCACCACGACGCGCGCTCCAGCGCGCTCCCAGCGCGCACGGACCGCGTGCTTCGGGAACCCCCAACGATTCGCGTAGCCCGCCGAAACGAGCGCGAGCTTCGGGCGCACGGCGTCGACGAACGCTTGCGAGGACGACGTCGCGCTGCCGTGGTGCGGCACGACCACGACGTCGCTTGCGAGCGGGCCCGCGCGCAACGTCGCACTCTCGCCGCGGCCCTCGATGTCACCCGTGATCAGCGCAGATGCGCCGCGCGTCTTCACCGCGAGCACGCACGAGCTCTCGTTGCCGCGCGGCGCGAAGTCGCCCGCGGGATGCAGGATCGCGAAATGCACGCCATCCCACTCCCAATTCTCACCGCGCTCGCAGACGCGCCCCCGAGGAAGCGAGACGTCGGGGCCCTCGAGCACATCCGCCTCGGGAAACGCGGCGAGCACCGCGACCGCACCGCCCGCGTGATCGTTGTCCGCGTGGCTCACGATAAGGCGGTCGAGGCCCGGCGGTCCGCTCGCCGCGAGCGCCGGCAGCACGATGTCGTCGCCGCTGTCGAAGCCGGAGCGGAAGCTCGGCCCTGCGTCGAACAGCAAGCGATGCGCGTGCGTGGCCACGCTCACCGCGAGCCCTTGCCCCACGTCCAACGCGACGATGCGGGCCGCGCCGGGCGCGGGTACGTCGCGCGCCGGGAAGAACATCGGCAGCACGGCGAGCCACGCGAGCCCACGAGCGGGCAGCGGCCGAGCGCACAGCGCGAGCACGACGCCGCACGCGGCGAGCGCGATCGTGACCGGCGGAGCGTGCGGCACCGCGAGCGCGGCCAACGGTGCCGCGGCGATCGAGTGCAGGATCGCGACCGTGTGCGCCGCGAGCCAGCCGACGACGAGCAGCACCGCCGGAGCGGTGGTCGCCGCGAGCGCGTCGACCTGCAGCAGCAGTGTCGCGAGCAGGGTGAGCGGCACGAGCACGAGATTGAACAACGGAATCGCGACGAGGTTCACTAGCGGTCCGACGAGCGACACTTCGTCGAAGAAGGCCGCTGTCAGCGGCAGCAGCGCGAAGCCGATGGACCACTGCAAAGCGAGCAGCGCGGCAGCGGGCCGCAACACTCGCCGCCAGCGCGGCTGCATCTCACACGGTACGCGGCGCGGCGCCGCGAGCGAAAGCAGGAGCGCTACGGCGCCATAGGACAGCCAGAACGAGGCCGACAGCGGCGAGAACGGATCCCAAACGAGCACGGCGAGCAGCGTCGCGGCGAGCACTTGGGTAGCACCGACGGAGCGCCGGCTCACGAGGAGCGCGAGCGCGACGACCACCATGAGCAACGAACGCTGCGCTGGCACCGCGAGCCCGGTTAGCGCGGCGTAGTAAGCCGTGCAGAGCGCGCTCGCGACCGCGGCGATCTCGAGGTCGAAGCTCGCGACCGGTTGCGGCAGACGGATCACGAGCGCGCGCAGCGCGAGGAACACGAGCACGCCGATCAGCGCGACGTGCATGCCGGACACGGCGACGAGATGGCTCGTGCCCGTACGCCTGAAGTCCGCCCAGTGCTCTTCGGTGAAGCGGTAGCGCTCGCCGATCGCGAGCGCGGTGACGAGGGCCGCGGCATCCGGATCGCGCAACACAGCGCCGATCCTCTCCGCGATTCGAGCTCGCAAGCCGAGCCACGCGCGCGCGGGACTCTGCGCGGCGCCGGCGGCGGGCGCGCCGGAGCGGACGTAGCCCGTCGCGCCGTGATTCGTGACCATGAGCCAGCGCTCGTAGTCGAACCCGCCCGGGTTGCTCGAGCCGTGCGGCGGCCGCAACCGCGCGACGAGATCGAGCGCGTCGCCGGGCGCCAGCGGATTCTTAGGCTCGTACCACGTGAGCCGCACGCGCGGCGGAACACCTGGCGGCGGGTCGTCGACTTTGAACGAGAACGTGATCTGTCCCGGTGCAGCGGTCGGAAACGAGTCGACAAAGCCCGTGAGCGGCACGTCGCGGCCGAGCGCTGCCGGCGGTAAGCGCTGCGCGAGCCGCTCGCCGGCGCAAAACGCCGTCCACACGAACCCGGCGAGCGCGAATACGAGCCAACGCGCATGAGCGGACCGCAACGCGAGCAGCGCACAAAGCGCGAGCGGAGCATAGGCTGCGAGCGGCGGGAGTCGCGGCAGCTCGTGGACGGCGAGCGTCCCGATCAGCCACGCGCCAGCGATCCGGTTGATCGGAGCGCTCGCGGACGACGCGACCGCCCTTGCTATGCCGCGCGCGAAACGCGGCAACACCGCCCCGATCGCGCGACCTGTTGCTACGCGGGCTTCAATAGGCCGTCCTTGAGCTCGAGCACGCGGTCCATGCGTTGCGCCAAGGTCGGGTCGTGAGTGACGACCACGAGGCTCGTGCCGAGCGCTGCGTTGAGCTCGAGCAGCAGCTCGAACACTCGCAAGCCCGTCGGCCTGTCCAGATTTCCCGTTGGCTCATCGGCGAGCACGGCTGCGGGCCGCGTAACGAGCGCGCGCGCGACGGCCGTGCGCTGGCGCTCGCCGCCGGAGAGCTCGCCTGGGCGATGCTCGAGCCGCTCGCCGAGCCCCACGCGCTCGAGCAAACCGCGGGCCGCGTCGGCCGCTTCCTTCGGGGCGGTACCGCGCACGAGCAGCGGCATTGCGACGTTCTCGAGCGCCGTGAACTCGGGAAGCAGATGATGAAACTGGTAAACGAACCCGAGCGCGCGATTGCGCAGCCGTCCGCGGTCGACGTCGCTGGCGCGGGTCATCGATTCGCCCGCGACGCGGACCTCGCCCGCGGTCGGCTCGTCGAGACCGCCCAACAGCTGCAACAGTGTCGTCTTCCCCGAGCCCGACGCCCCGACGATCGCGAGCCGATCCCCCTTCGCGACGCCGAGCTCGACGCCGCGCAGCACCTCGATCTTGCGACCCACGTCCGCGTAGGTTTTCACGAGCCCCACGGCCTCGAGCACGACGGGCTGCGGCTCACTCATAGCGAAGTGCCTCGGCCGGCGGCTGGCGCGCGGCGCTGAATGCGGGATAGAACGTGGCGAGAACCGCGAGCAAGAGCGCGAGCCCCGAGATTTCGGCGACCTCGAGCGGCCGCAGCTGAGTAGGCAGCTCGCTCAAGAAGTAGACGTCCGCCGACAAGAGATCGATGCCGAACGAGCGCTCGAGCAACGCGACGAAGTTGTCGAGCTGCCACGTTACGAGCAGCGACAATGCGATTCCGATCAGCGTGCCGATGAGGCCGATGAACGTGCCTTGGATTCCGAAGATCGCCATGATGCTGCGCGGCGTCGTGCCGAAGCTCCGCAAAATCGCAATGTCGCCGCGCTTGTCGCGCACCACCATCATCAGCGTCGACACGATGTTGAACGCCGCCACCGCGATCACGAGCGACAGGATCACGAACATGATCGACTTCTGCAGCTGGATCGAGCGGAAGTAGGTGTAGTGCTGGCGCGTCCAGTCGTCGATATAGAAGTTCTTGCCGAGCTCGTTCGCGAACGTCTTCGCCGTACGCTCGGCGACCGAGCGCGCGTCGTAGAGGCCCGCGACGTCGAGCCTGAGACCGGTTGCGCGCCCGCCCGTCCGGAACAGCTTGCCGGCATCGGCGAAGCTCACGAATACGAGGCCGCGGTCGTACTCGAACATGCCGGCCTCGAACACGCCCGCCACCTTGAACGCGCGCACGCGTGGCATCAACCCCGCAGGCGTCACGCGCCCATCCGCGAGAACGAGCACGACCTCGTCGCCGACGTCCACGCCGAGCGTAGTGGCAAGGCTCACGCCGATCACGACGTTGTAGCTGTCCGGCGTCAGCGCGCCGACGTCGCCCCGCTTCGTGATCGCACCGATGTTCGACACTTGGCGCTCGAGCTCGGGATCCACTCCGCGTACCGTTACGCCCGCGAGTGCCTCGCCCGCAACCGCGAGCGCCTGGCCCTCGACGTACGGGGCGGCCGCGACGACCTCCCGGTCCTCGAGCGCGCGCGCGCGCATCGACTGCCAATCGTCGAGAGGACCGTCGAAGCCGCTGATCGTCGCGTCGGAGACCATGCCTAATATTCGCTGCTGGAGCTCGTGCTCGAAACCGTTCATCACTGACAGCACGATGATTAATACCGCGACGGCAAGGCCAATGCCGATCATTGAAACCGCAGAGATGAACGAGATAAAGCTGTGGCTGCTGCGCGCGCGCAGATAGCGCATCGCGATCGACAGCTCGTACGGCTGCTTCATGAGTGCGGCGACTCAGTCATAGCGAAGCGCGTTGGCGGGCGCGACGCCCGCGGCGCGCCGGGCCGGGTAAAGCGTCGCGAGCACCGCGACGAAAAACGCCACGAGGGGTATCGACACGACGTCGAACCAGTGCACCTCGGACGGGATCTCGGTGACGTAGTAGACGTCGCCCGGCATGATCTTGAAGTGGAACGTGCTCTCGAGCCAGGGCACGATCACGCCGAGGTTGTAGGCGCACACGAGACCGAGTGCGATGCCCGCCGCCGTGCCGAAAAAACCGATCATCGCGCCCTGCACGAGGAAGATCCGCGCGACGCGCTTCGGCTCGAGGCCGTAGGTGCGCAGGATCGCGATGTCCTTCTGCTTGTCGATCACCACCATCATCAGCGAGGCCACGATGTTGAATGCGGCGACCGCGACGATGAACATCAGGATGATCCGCATCATCATCTTCTCGATGTGGATCGCGTTGAACAGGTTGCGGTGATCCTCGGCCCAATCGGAGTACCGCATACCCGGGTCGAGCGCGTGCGCTTGGCTCGCACGAAATTGTTCAATAGCGAGCGGATCGTCGAGCCGCACTGCGACGCCCTCGGCCGCGCCGTGCAGCCCCTTCAGCTCGCTTGCGTCCTCGAGGTTGACGAACGCGATGTTCGCGTCGTTGTCCTGAATGCCGGCCTCGAACACGCCCGCGACCGTGAACGCGGCCAGGCGCGGAGTCATCCGGCCGTCCGTGATGCGCGGCACGAGCAGCGTGACCGAGTCGCCGGGGCTCAAGCCGAGATGCAGCGCTAGCACTCGGCCGAGGATGATCTTGTGAGCACCGGGCACGAGCTCCACGACGCTGCCGGTCACGAGGTAGCGCTCGATGTCAGATACCTCTTTCTCTTCCTCCGGCGAGATGCCGCGCACGAGCGCCGGCCGCAGGTTCGCGCCTGCAGCGAGCATGCCCTCGATCGTGACGAACGGCGCGACGCCCGCGACGCCGGGCACGCCGGCCAGGCGCGCCTGCCACGTGCGCCAATCCTCGAGCCCGGCCCGCGACGCGATCGTCGCGTGAGCGCTCACGCTCAAGAGGCGCGTGCGCGTCTCCGTCTCGAGGCCATTCATCACCGACAGAATGATGATGAGCGCCGCAACTCCGAGCGCAATGCCGACGAGCGACGCGACGCTCATGAACGAGACCACTCCGCGCCTACGGCGCGAGCGCAGATAGCGCAGGCCAATGAACCATTCGACGGGTTGAAACATCGAGCCGCATTAAACCATAACGAGTGTGAGCGGCGGTCGCCGGATGGCGACAGCCCCGCATCCCAAGCGAACAAGCACCGAACTGTGACGCAGGTCGCCAATGCTCGGCTGCTCGATTTGAACGCCTTTGACCCGGTGCTATAGTCGAGCGCGTTTCTGAAGGAGGCCGAATCATGGTGAAGAACGTCGCGAAGGCCCTGTTCGCCAAGACACTGTTGGTGTTCGCGCTGACGATCGGCTCCGCGGCCGCGCGAGCGGACACTCTGTTGATCGACGGCATCGCAGTGGATCAGCAGTCGGCGACCAGCCGTCCGAAGTCCGGCATGTCGATGGCGAATGTCGAAGCCACCTACGGCACGCCCACGGAGAAACACGGTGCGGTCGGCGAACCGCCGATCACGCGCTGGGACTACCCCGGCTTCTCCGTCTACTTCGAGCACGAAACCGTCATTCATTCCGTCGCTCGGCACCAATAAGCCGCGGTCGCGCGGCTCGCGCCGTCGCGGCGGAGCCTCGCTTCTCAGCTACTGATGATCCGCGCGCGCGCGCGTGCTATTTTCCCCCCTCGCTACCGTTAGGGGGATCTCGATGTCCATCTTCATCGCCGGCTCGGCGCGCGTCGCCGCGCTCGTAGCCGCCGTATCGCTCACCGCTTTGACCACCGGTGCGTTGGTCTCGTCGATGCCCGCCGAGGCGCAACCCGCGTTCGGGGCGGGCGGACCGGGTCCGCGCGCCACGAATCAGAACCTGCCGAAAACACCGACGGCCGTCCGCCTGCCGACGTTGTCGACCGAGATCACGGGCCCGGGGCCGATGTTCAACTCGGCGCCGTCCCAGGCGAAGGGCCTCGACCTCGAGCACTTCGGCTACGTAACGAGGGAATACTTCGCGTCGGGCACGGCGGACGGCAAACCGTACACGACGCGCGTCGTCGTGCGCTTTCCGCGTGATGCGCGCAAATTCAGCGGCCTCGTGCTCGCCGAGTCGATGCACGTGAGCGGCGCCGCGCACGCGTTCGAGTTCACAGCCGCGTACGTGATGGACTCGGGTCACGCGGCCGTCGAGATCCTCACGACGTCACAGGATCAGTTCGTCGCGATGAACGCGAAGCGCTACGAGAAGCTTCACACCGAAGACGGTCAACAGGACGAGATCCTCGCGCAAGTCGGCGCGCTCGTGAAAGCCAAGAGCGCGCTCACGGGCGGCGCGGTAGTACGCAAGATGGTGATGTCGGGCAGCTCGATGAGCTCGGGCACGCTGATCAACTACCTGCCCGCTCACATGGTGCTCCGCACGCCGGACATGCAGCGGATCTTCGACGGCTTCATGCCGACGTCGGCGGGCCAGACGATCATGGAGATCGACGTGCCGCTGATTCAGCTGCCGACGATGCACGAGGTCGAGACCAACGTGCCTCGCCGCCAAGACAGCGACGACCCCGGCAAGCAGTACCGCCTCTACGAGATCGCGGGCGTCGGCCACGTCGACTCGCGCGACAACGTGCGCCTGCTGCCAAATCCGTGCGTGAAACCGCTCAGCACCTTTCCGGTCCAGGCTTACATGTCATTGGGCCTCTACCACTTGCTGCGCTGGGTCGATCAAGGCGTCTCCCCGCCGCATGCTAGTCGCGTGCTGCTCGACCGCGACGTGACGAACGACGGCTCGGCGATGGCGCTCGATGCTCACGGCAACCCGCTCGGCGGCATCCGCAATCCGTACGTCGACGTCCCGACGGCGAAGTACCGGCCGATCAATACGGCCGCCGAGCCGCTGATCGCGAAACCGAGCGCATACGTCGCCGCGAATGGCCTACAAGGCGCGCAAACCATGTGCCGCTTGAGCGCGTATCAGGAACCGCTAGCGAAGGACGAGCTGCGCAAGCTTTACGGCAACAAGCGCGACTACGTGAAGAAGGTCGAGGCACGCTTGGGCGACCTCGAGCGCGAGGGCTGGTCGCTGCCGCTGTACCGGCCGCTGATCCTCGCCGACGCGAACGCGATCGACTTTTGAGCGCGTCCACGCGCTAGAAGCGAACGCCGTTCTCGACGGCGCCGAAGCAAGGTGCCGCCGTGCACGAATTGGAGCGGAGCGTCGCAATATTGCGAATCCGCCACGGCTTCTCGTCGCCAACCACCGCTGCTATCCACGCACTCCACAGTGTGCGAGCGCGCAGCGTTCCGACTGCGCGGCATGGGACCGGCCCCCTAAACGGGTGGCGCGGTTCTTGCTATTGCTCCCTAGCGACATTGAATTTGAAACAGGGAGCGATGCAGATGAAATTTCGCGCATGGTGGGTGGTAGCCGTGGCTTGTCCCGGCGCCGCGTTCGCACAGCCCTATGGCTCGGTGAGTCTCGGCCGGGCAAGCGCGGACTTCCCGATCGAAGCGCCATTCAACGGCTTGGTCGACGACAAGGGCATGACGTATGGCCTCCACTTCGGCGTGGGATTCGGCGAAAGATGGGCCGCCGAGCTCGGCTACAACGGCTACGACAACTTCGACGGCCATGCGACGCCGTGCGCCGTTGGCGCGGCGTGCATCCCGGTCGTGACCGAGGAATCCGTGAGCCAAACGGTGTACGAGGCTGCGCTCGTGCGGCGCTTCATGATCAAAAACCTCCGCTTCTACGGTAAGGCCGGTTACTACCGAGCGAACATCGATACGAACATCCCGTTCGACGAGTCCGATTTTACCGAGAACGGGTTGGTGCTCGGCATCGGGATGAACTGGGCTTTTGCGGCTCCCTGGAACATATCGATCGAGGCCACCCGGTTCGATGACAACGTCTCGCAGTTCACGGTCGGCGTCGGCTGGGGACTGAGTTTCGGCAAGAAGGGCCAGAGCGGGAGCGCCGACGACGGCAACTGACGTGACAACTACCGCGCTCCCGCCACAACCGCCGGCAGCGCACTCACAGCGCACTCGCATGGCCGGCAATGCCGGCCGGCGTAGTGGCGCAGCGCGCGATTCACTAGAATGCGCGCATGCCCGACGCCCTGCTGCTAGCTCGTATCCAGTTCGGGTTCACGATTTCGTTCCACATACTATTTCCCGCCTTTTCGATCGGCCTCGCGAGCTGGCTCGTCATGCTCGAGCTCCTGTGGCTGCGCACCGGCAAAGCTGCGTACCAAAGCCTCTATAGGTTCTGGCTCAAGATCTTCGCGGTATCGTTCGGCCTCGGCGTCGTATCGGGGCTCGTGATGAGCTTCGAGTTCGGCACGAACTGGAGCGCGTTCTCCGCCGCAACGGGCAACATCTTGGGGCCGTTGCTCGGCTACGAGGTGTTGACCGCATTCTTCCTCGAGGCCACGTTCCTCGGCGTAATGCTGTTCGGCGCGGAGCGCGTGAGCCGCGGCGTGCATTTTCTCGCCACCTGCGTCGTGGCGCTCGGCACGCTGATCTCGGCGTTCTGGATCCTCGCGGCGAGCAGCTGGATGCACACGCCGGCCGGCTACAGCATCCGCGACGGCGTGTACTACCCCGAGAGCTGGCTCGCGATCGTATTCAACCCGTCGTTCCCCTATCGCTTCGTGCACATGACGCTCGCGGCTTACTTGAGCACGTGCTTCGTCGTCGCGGGCGTGTCCGCGCGCTACCTGCTCAGGGGCGAATATCCGCAGCGCGCGAAGCTCATGCTCCAGCTCGCGGTCGTGTTCGCGAGCATCGTGGTGCCGCTGCAGATCGTGATCGGCGACCTGCACGGGCTCAACACGCTCGAGCATCAGCCCGCGAAGATCGCCGCGATGGAAGCGCACTGGGAGTCGCGCGCGGGCGCGCCGCTGATCCTGTTCGCGTGGCCCGACGCCGCGGCGGAGGAGAACCGCTTCGAGATCGCGATCCCGAAGCTCGGCAGCCTGATCCTGCGCCACGACGTCGACGCGACCGTCACGGGTCTCAAGGAGTTCGCGCCGCGCGACCGGCCGTCGGTGCTTATCCCGTTCTTCGGTTTCCGCACGATGGTGGGCATCGGCATGCTGATGCTCGTGGCGGCGTGGACCGGCCTCGTGCTACTCGTGCGCGGCAAGCTCGTCGCGGCGCGCTGGTACCTCGCGATCCTGCCGTGGATGATCCCAGCGGGATTCGTCGCGCTGCTCGCGGGCTGGCTCACGACCGAGGTCGGGCGGCAGCCGTACATCGTGTACGGGCTCATGCGCACGGCCGACGCCGTCTCGGCGGTGCCTAGCGCGAGCCTGCTGACGACGCTCGCGTTGTTCGTCGGCGTGTACGGAGGCGTATTCGGCGCGGGCGTGTATTACATGGCGCGCCTGATCCGCAACGGTCCCGCCGAGATAGGGACATCCGCGGCCGCGACGCCGGCTCGTCCGCTATCCATGCCCGGCGAGCCCCTCGAGGGAGCGCACTGATGGAAGGCGAAGTGCTGCCGTTCGTCTGGCTCTGCGTCATCGGATTCGCGATCTTCATGTACGTGCTGCTCGACGGCTTCGTGCTCGGCGCGGGAATCCTGTTCTCGTTCCTGCCGCGCGACGCGGACCGCGACACGCTGATGACGTCGGTCGCGCCGATCTGGGACGGCAACGAGACCTGGCTAGTGCTCGGTGCGGGCGGGCTGTTCGCGGCGTTCCCGCTCGCTTACTCGATCGTGCTGCCCGCGCTGTACCTGCCGTTCATGCTCATGCTGCTCGGGCTCGTGTTCCGCGGCATCGCATTCGAGTTTCGGTTCAAAGCGA
>Ga0190274_10002047_pt1 | contig 11813 bp, 10 predicted proteins | sample Popmic531T_FD_133002 | JGI IMG/M metagenome (GOLD analysis project Ga0190274, IMG submission 133002) | Populus adjacent soil microbial communities from riparian zone of Yellowstone River, Montana, USA - 531 T | ecosystem: Environmental > Terrestrial > Soil > Riparian zone | place: USA: Montana...
CCCTTTGGCGTCCGCGGGGATGGATGCCAGCGTGGAATGATCACCCGTTCCTATATCTTCCTGCAAAGCTTCTTTGACCAGGTGCTCCAGTTGCTCGTCATAATTCATAGTAGTACAAAAATAAAGAAGCCTCCCGGTTATAACCGGGAGGCTTCGGGTATTATTTTGAGATGATCTAATCGATCGACTGGAAACGGATCTCTTTTACCACTTCTTTCCCGTTCTTCACTTTCATGAAAACATTGGTCCTGAAATTACCTGCATTAGTTTGCAATGTACCGATACAGAAATGACCACCGGGAGAGTCGCCTTTGTGCTTCAGTTCAAATCCTTTTACGCCGTTATTGCCAAAGAAATCCTTCACGATCAGCTGGGCCTGGGCCTTGCTGTAACTGTCGCTTTTATCGGGCAGTGTCAGCTCCACGTTCTCGTCAAAATAACCGGAAAGCTGTGCGGAATTACCCGAACGGAGCGCCCCGATCACTTCGTCGATATTGCTTTGCAGCTTAAAGGAAGAAAGCAGCAAAACAGCGCCAAGAAGGAATGATGTAAATATCGCTTTCATATAAAAAAGGTTTTCATAGAGGTATTAATCTAAAAACATGCCACAGTAAATGTAGCTTTTCAATGGGTACTAAAGTACTTAAAATCAGCAGTTTTTCCGAATAGGAGCTGGCAAATAGAAGATTTGAATGTAGTTTTACCGGGCAGGGACTGGCGTTGTTACCTGAAAATGAGTGTATTTATCCTATTCCAAAATGTTAATAAAAAAAATGACTCAAAAAAAAGTAATACTTGTCATCATGGACGGATGGGGCCTGGGAAAAGTTGCTTCTGCAGATGCTATCCGGAACGCTAATGTTCCCTTTACAAATGGCTTATACAAACAATACCCGAATACCACCCTGGTTACCTGCGGAGAAGCTGTGGGCTTACCAGATGGACAAATGGGGAACTCAGAAGTTGGACACCTGAACCTGGGTGCGGGCCGGGTGGTTTACCAGGAATTACAACGGATCAATGTAGCGGTCCGGGATGGTTCTTTTATGAAAAATGAGACATTATTGCAGGCCATCCGGTACGCAAAAAACAATAACAAACCCTTGCATTTGCTCGGTCTCGTAAGTGATGGTGGCGTTCATTCCCATATCACTCACCTGAAAGCTATCATAGACCTCTGCAAGATGGAAGGACTTGATAATGTATTTATCCATGCGTTTACGGATGGGCGTGACTGTGATCCGAGAAGTGGCCTGGGCTTTATAAAAGACCTCCAGCAACACCTGAACCAGTCGGTAGGAAAAATTGCTACGGTCAGTGGCCGTTATTTTGCCATGGACCGGGACAAACGCTGGGAAAGAGTGAAACTTGCCTATGATGCGCTGGTGAATGGAGTGGGTGAAAAAGCAACCGATGCTGTGGCTGTAGTTGAAAATTCTTACCGCAATAATATCACCGATGAATTCATCAAACCGTGTGTCATCCTTGATGAAGGACAGCAACCTTTAGCCAGGGTACAGGATGGGGATGTGGCCATCTGTTTCAATTTCCGGACAGACCGTTGCCGGGAGATCACGCAGGTCCTGACACAGACCGATCACCCGGAGGCCGGCATGAAAAAATTATCCCTGCATTATACGACGATGACGGAATACGACCAGACCTTTAAGAACGTGCATGTCATCTTTGACAATGATAACCTTGTTAATACACTGGGAGAAGTCCTGGAGCAACAGGGGCTGAAACAGATCCGTATAGCGGAGACGGAAAAATACCCGCATGTGACTTTCTTTTTCAGCGGTGGCAGGGAAGTACCTTTTGAAGGTGAGAAAAGGATCATGGTCCCCTCACCCAAAGTGGCCACTTATGACCTGCAACCGGAAATGAGTGCCAATGAACTTACCGATGCCCTTATCCCTGAAATAGAAAACAAAACAGCCGATTTCATTTGCCTGAACTATGCCAATACTGATATGGTGGGACATACCGGTGTCTGGTCAGCCGCCATCAAAGCAGCAGAAACGGTTGACAAATGCGTGGAAAGAGTTGTAACGGCCGGCTTAAAGAATGGCTATGCCATATTCCTTACTGCTGATCATGGTAATTCTGATTACATGATCAACGGGGACGGATCACCCAATACGGCCCATACCCTGAATCCTGTTCCTTTCTTTATCATTGATGCTGATTGGAAAGGCAAGCTGGCGCCGGGGAAACTGGCCGATATCGCCCCCACGATACTGACCCTGATGGGTCTGCCGGTGCCAAAGGAAATGACGGGTAACATTTTAATTGCTAATCCCTAATTTTATTAAAACACTTTAGCATGTTTAGGAAAATAATGCTGTTCCTGTTATTGGCGTTTCTCGTGATCCAGTTCATCCATCCCAAAAAGAATAAAGCCGAAGGAGCCCAGCCTAATTATATCGGGAATGTTTTTGCAATACCGGGAGATGTAAGATCGATCATGGCTAAAGCCTGTAATGACTGTCATAGCAATAACACCCGTTATCCCTGGTATTCCAAAATTCAGCCGGTACATTGGTGGCTGGACAAACATATCAGGGGTGCCAAAAAAGAGATCAACTTTGATGAGTACACCAACAAGAGTCTCCGTTACCAGTACCACAAAATGGAAGAGGTCGTCGATATGGTAAAAGATGGCAAAATGCCGCTGAACTCTTATACCTGGGCACATAAGGATGCCCGTCTCAGCAGTGATGAAAAGAACAAGATCATCGGTTGGGCCAATTCCGTGATGGATACGATGAAGGCCCGCTATCCTGCAGATAGTCTCATTCGTAAAAAATAATCTTACCTTTGCCGGGCATTTATAACTGCTTTGAAGACCCTTGCACATAAGACCGGCCTTTCCGTCCTGCTGCTCCTGGTAGCCGTACCTATTATCTATGCCTTTTGCTTTCATATCCGGCAATACACGATCCGCCAGCGCATGAAAGAACGCATGAACGAACAGGTTTTACAAACCATCTCTGTCCAGGAAGAGGATGTACACTGGATAATACCCGGTAAGGAAACCTGGCTCAACGGCCGTCTCTTTGATATCAGGACCTATACTTCAGGAAACGGCTTATATACCTTCACCGGCTCCTACGATGATGAAGAAACAGCACTCGTGATGTTGTTGCAAAAGAACCAGCAAAAAAATGATACGGCTGATGATGAAGTGTTGGCCCGGTTGTTCGAATTATTGCAGGATATCTATAAAAGCAACGCCGACGATCTTTTGTCGGTACTGATCGGTTCACAACAAATATTTTCGACCGGGAGTTCTTCCCTTTCGACAGTCGTCATCTCCATTCTTACTCCTCCCCCGCAGGTTTGATTACAGTTTCACCCATTTAACATTCATTTTGTAATCAAAAAACTTTTATTATGAGAAAGATTGCATTGCTTTCTGCATTGCTATATATTACCGGAACTGCTTATTCACAACAGGATTCCACCGATGAAAAAGACCTGGATGAAGCAGTCGTCTACTCCAACAAATTCGTGGAGAAGAAAAAGAACCTTGTTCAAAAAATTGACATCCTCAGTGCAAAAACAATTGCCCGGTATAACGGGCAGAACACCGGCGACCTGCTGATCAATACAGGCAATGTGTTTGTCCAAAAAAGCCAGCAGGGCGGCAGCAGCCCGGTAATACGTGGATTCGAGGCCAGCAGGGTGGTGATCGTCATAGATGGGATCCGTCATAATACGGCTGTTTTCCGGGCGGGTCATCTCCAGAATGTCATTACCATCGACCAGAATATGGTGGAACAGGTGGAAATAATGTACGGACCTTCTTCCACCCTTTATGGTAGTGATGCCCTCGGTGGTGTCGTGCATATCCGCACCAAATCCCCGAAACTATCAACGACCGGCAAATTGCTGGCAACCGGCGCGGCATTTACCCGCTATAGTTCCGCGAACGAGGAGAAGACCGTTCACTACGATCTCAGTCTCGGGGGTAAAAAGATCGCCTGGTTATCTTCTTTTACTTACAGTGATTTTGGCGATATGAAAATGGGCGATAACTACCCCGACAAATATCCAACTTTCGGTCGCCGTGATTCACTTATCGCTTTCTTTGGATTCAAGGATTCTGTCATTGCCAATAAAGACAGCCGGGTACAACGGTTCTCCGGGTATAAACAATGGGATGTGGCGCAAAAACTTTTATTCAAACAAAGTGATAAGGTTTCGCACCTGCTGAATTTCCAATTTTCCAATACCACGGATGTACCGCGGTACGACAGGTTGCAGGACAAACGAAATTTTGGGGGAGCCATTGGTAACACACTTCGTTACGCCGAATGGTTCTATGGTCCACAGAAAAGGATACTCGGTGCTTATGAATTAAATGTAAAGAGCCTGGGTTTCCTCGATGAACTCAGGGTGAATATCAATTACCAGGACCTGGAAGAAAGCCGCCAGCAGAGGGAATACCGTCGTTACGACCGTTTTGACAGCCGCCGGGAGAAAATAAAAGTGTGGGGATTCGTTATTGATGGAAGAAAGACCTTTGGAAATAATGAGTTGACCGTGGGGATCGATGGCCAGCTCAATGATGTTAAATCAACCGCTGACAGGCTGAACCTGACCACGGGCGCCCTTTCCAAACTGGACAGCCGCTACCCGGATGGAAAGAACAAGATGAATTATTTCGGTCTCTATGCACAGCATATCCTGAAATCAAAATCCGGCAAATGGGTCATCAATGATGGTATTCGTTTCCAGGCAGTCAGCCTTCATTCCAATGTGGTGGATAATTCATTCTTCAATCTCCCGTTAACAAAATTCGATCAAAGCAATTTTGCAGTAACCGGTAACCTGGGATTGGTCTATATGCCACAAACAGCTACCCGCGTAACGCTTGGGCTTGCTTCCGGTTTCAGGAGTCCCAATATTGATGACCTCGTCAAAGTATTTGATTTTTCCATAGCGAAAAGAGTTTATGTACCGAATGCTGACGTTGATCCCGAGTACACTTACAACATCGACCTGGGTGTTCGCCAGCAATTTGGGAAAATGGTACGTCTTGAAGTAAGCGGCTTCTATACATTTTTCAGGAATGCCATCGTAGGCGCGCCCTTTAAACTGAACGGACAGGATTCGATCGTATATGGCGGTGTGAACAGCGCCGTATATGCTAATCAAAATTTGAACAAAGCAAGGACCTATGGATTTAATGCCAATCTAAGAGTTGATCTTACCAACCATTTTTCATTGACCAGCATGGCAACTTATACCCGTGGCCGGGTGGAAAAATTTGGAACGGGTGAAATACCGCAGGACCATATTCCTCCTTTCTTTGGAAAGACAAGTCTCAGCTACCAGCAAAAAAAATTCGGGCTGGAATTGTATGGCATGTACAATGGCTGGAAGAAGATCAAAGATTATAATCCCGACGGCGAGGACAACCAGCAGTATGCAACGGCGGACGGGATGCCTTCCTGGTTCACCCTGAACTGGAGAGGCAACGTGACATTCTGCAAAACGGTGCAGTTACAGTTAGGAGTAGAGAATATCCTGGACCGTAATTACCGCTATTTTGCTTCAGGCTTTTCTGCCCCGGGCAGGAATTTCATTGTAGCCCTGAGAACAACCTTTTAATGTTGTTGTTTCCGAAGAAGGGTGAAAGCGCTGGCTTTCACCCTTTTTTTTGAGCATTTGACCAACTCCTTATGAAATCACCGTAAAAACCTCATCCCGAAGGCAGAATGCCTGTTTTACCAGTCTAAAATTTACATTTCTGTGCAGCAATCGTACAGGAAAATTGTCTAAATTACAGGCAACCAAAGGAAACTATGACCGAGGAAGCCATTTTAAAAGGTTGTTTGAACAATGATGCAGCAGCCCAGCGGGAATTGTACAACAGGTACAGTCCAAAGATGCTGGCGGTTTGCTATCGTTTTGCGCACAACCGGGAGGATGCAGAGGATATGCTCCAGGAAGGCTTCATCAAGGTGTTTTTACAAATTCACACCTTCGAGAACCGGGGGGCATTTGAGGGATGGGTCAGGAGGATCGTGGTACATACCTGTATCAATATCCTGAAGAAGAACAAGAAGTTCAATGAAAGTGTGGACATCATTCATGCCACCGGGGTGCAGGTAAGAGAAGAGAGTGTTCCGGCTATTATCCAGGCCAAACAGGTGGTAGAATGTATCCGGATGCTGCCGATCGGTTACCGGACTGTTTTGAACCTCTACGCGGTGGAAGGTTACAGTCACAGGGAAATAGCCAATATGCTGGATATAGAAGAAAGCACCAGCCGCAGCCAGTACACAAGGGCTAAAGCGATGCTCGAAGATATTTTGATCCGTAAAAGATTATTACATAAACCAAAACAACAAACTGATTGGCTTGCCGCCGTTAGCCAGCGATAATTTTAAACCGTACCCTAAATTGACAACTGGTTATGGAGAATAAGTTTAACAACAGGGATTTTGAGCAGTTTGTAAAACAAAATGCTGACCAATACAGGATGTTTCCTTCCGAAAAGGTTTGGAAGGGCGTCCACAATACCCTTCATACCCGGAGAAGGTGGTATGGGATAGGGCTTGCTTTATTATTACTCACCACGGCTACGGTAACGGGCGTTATGCTGAGCCCTTCCGGTAAAAAACAAACTACTGCCTCCCGCAACTTACTGACCACCCCGGCATCCGCTGAAAAAGAAGATCAACAACCGGCCACTATAATCATTGCACAAGCTAAACCCTCCAACGAAAGAATAGCTTTTGTTACAGCTGATGACCGCTTCCAGGAGCCACTATTCCTTGATGCAGGCAAGACCTCTCCCGGTAACAATGATCCTGAAGAATATTTCGAAGACATGGCAGCCGGTAACAACGAACCGGTGATCGCCGCTATCACTCCTATACAACCTGAGCTTATTGCAAAGCCGACACCTGTCATCACTAACAAAACCCAGGCTGTCGTCATCAACAGGCCGGCTTCCGTAAATATAAATATTGCTGCTACCAACAAAGTAACAGCTGATAAGGGCCTGTTGTCCTTGTCTTTCACTGACAATGAAAAAAATAAGACCGGTGAACAAACAACCAGTTTTGAAAAAGAATTCTCGCTGAACAGAACAGATAATTACCCGCTTACGATCGAAAGTGTACTCAATTCTTACCGGCATAACCGGTTAAGGAAAAAATTATCCTGGCAGCTCTATTTTACGCCAACTGTCAGCTATCGTAAACTAAGGGAGAATGAAGCCTTCCTGAATGCATCACGCCCTTATACAGCTTCTCCAACCAACCAGGTCACGGATGTTAACAGCGTTGTCAGGCATAAGCCCGATATCGGGATGCAATTAGGTTTTTCTACTGGATACCCGTTGTCGAAAAGATTAAGGATCGTAACAGGACTCCAGTTCAATGTCAGCAAATATGATATCCTTGCTTTCAACTATCCGAGTGAAGTAGCTACCATCGCATTGAGTACTGCTGCGGGTGGCGCCAATACGGTTTCTACGTTTACCAATTACCGGAATTCAGGTGGCTCCTCCCATGCCGACTGGCTGCGGAACCTCTATACATCCGCCTCTGTTCCTGTAGGTCTTGAATTCAGACTGGCGGGTAATAAGAGATCCTATGTAGGTGTAGGTGCTACTATTCAGCCAACCTATATCTTAAGCAACAGGGCTTACCTGATCTCAACTGACTATAAGAATTACGCGGAAGTTCCATCCCTGGTCCGCAAATGGAATGTAAATACCGGCTTTGAAATATTTGCAGGTTACTCAACCGGGAAAATGAACTGGAGGATCAGCCCACAGGTTCGCTACCAGGCACTTTCCAGTTTCCAGGCAAAGTATCCTGTTAAAGAGCATCTTTTTGATTTTGGTTTAAAGTTGGGTCTTATGCTTAAGAACTGACACTAACTGCCCGCTGTGCTCAAAATATCCCGTATCGTTCAAACCGGTACGGGATATTCATTTGTGCGTTGAGCGTTGAACATTGTGTATTGAGTGTTTTTGGGGTAAACACTCAATACACAATGTTCAATGATCAATTTTCACGGGGGAATTTCAAACGAAAGCCAGACCCTTGTGATCCCCTATTCCTTTGTTTCTTTTTGTTGAAAGTCCCATTGAGCTCCAATCGGATGTTTGCATTAATTTTAGGGCATGAAAAGTTTTTTGTGGTTGATAATGGCTGCCGGGCTCCTGTTCTCTTCCTGCCGGCAGAAAGAAAAAGAACCCGTTAAGAAATTCATCTCGGTCCTGTCCCTGATCCAGAAAGATGTGGCCCATGTGGATACTGCGCTGTACTCGATCATGAAAGTGGTGTCTACAGACAGCCTGCACAGTGATACCAGTTATATTCCCCGGGAAGAGTTTGGGAAGGCAGCCAAGGACTTCCTGGATATCCCCGACCTTTCCGACCCTAAAGTAGCCAGGCACTATAAGGAAGAGCCTGCGCTTTTTGATGAGATGCTCAACAGGGTCATCATCACTTATCTTCCCCTGGACCCGGAAAAAGAAGAGATCAAAAGACAGGAGATCCTGGCAACACCTGTTCCGGGGGCCGACGCCATTATAAATAATATCATCATTATCCGGGAGATCAGCAACCGGGATAGTTTTTTGCAAAAGAAAATGCTCTGGCAAACGAACAAGAGTTTCCAGGTCGTGACCAGCAGCCAAAAACCCGGCAAGCCGGAAATAACTACAACGACCCGGGTGACCTGGAACGAGGACAATAATCAATGACCGCAGCAGAGTTTCAACATATTGCCCCGACCATCCCCGGGCAGCCGGGCATTTATAAGTATTTTGATGCCGGCAAGGAATTGCTGTATGTGGGAAAGGCCAAACACCTCCGGAAAAGGGTAAGCTCCTATTTCACCAAGACCTTTACCAGTTATAAAACGCATGAGCTGGTACAACGGATCGCCCATATAGAATTCACGATCGTGAATTCGGAACAGGACGCTTTCTTACTGGAGAATACACTCATCAAACAGTTTCAGCCCCGGTTCAATATCAACCTGAAGGATGATAAAAGCTATCCCTTTATCGTGATCAAGAACGAACCTTTTCCAAGGGTCTTCCTGACCCGCAAAAAGATCGATGACGGATCAGAGTACCTGGGACCCTATACCTCGGTAAAGAAAGTGAGGGAGCTCCTGCAATTCATCAAGCAAACCATCCAGTTAAGGAATTGCTCCCTGAACCTCACCGACAGCAATATCAATAAGAAGAAGTTCAAGGTTTGCCTGGAATACCACCTGGGCAATTGCAAAGGGCCTTGTGAGGGCCTTCAAACAGCCGCTGATTACAAGCAGAACCTTGACCAGCTAAAGAACCTGTTACGTGGCAACCTGGCCCCGGTGATCCGGCATTTTAAGGAAGAGATGAAGGAGCAGGTGACAGCCCTGGCTTTTGAAAAAGCCGGGCTTGTTAAAAAGAAGATCGATTTCATTGAAAACTATCAATCAAGGTCGGTGGTGGCCAATGCACGTGCCGGCAACATGGATGTCTTTAATATCCTGAAGGAAAAAGATACGGCGTATGTGAATTTCCTGATGATCCGCAACGGGGCCATCATCCAGACTCAGACCAACAAAGTGGAGACCCACCTCGATGAGTCCGTGGAAGAGATCCTCAGTTTTTCGGTGGCACAACTAAGGACCACTTTCAACAGTGACGCCACCGAGATCATTGTACCCTTTGTGATCGAATATCCCCAGGATGAAATAGTGGTTACCGTACCAAAAGGTGGCGACAGGAAAAAATTACTGGAGCTTTCCCAAAAGAACGTAGCGCATTTTATTGAAGAATTAAAGAACAAAGAACGATTGCAGTTGAATATAAAAAAACCGGGCAAACTGAAATTGCTGGAAAAATTACAGGAAGACCTGCAGTTAAAGGAATTACCGGTACACATAGAATGTTTTGACAACTCGAATTTCCAGGGAAGCTACCCGGTCTCGGCAATGGTCTGTTTTAAGAACGGGGAACCCAGTAAAAAGGATTACCGTCATTTTAATGTAAAGACAGTGGAAGGCATCAATGATTTTGCCACCATGAAAGAAGTGGTCTATCGCCGTTACAAACGGTTAAAGGAAGAAGAGCAGCCCTTCCCGCAACTGATCATTATTGATGGAGGAAAGGGGCAACTCAGTGCCGCTATCGAAGCAATGAGAGAACTGGGGCTGGAAGGAAGCGCTACGTTAATGGGTCTTGCCAAGAACGAAGAAGAATTATTCTTTGCAGGAGATTCTGCATCGCTGAAGCTTCCGTATAATAGCGAGAGCCTCAAATTCATCCGCTTCATCAGGGATGAAGTGCATCGTTTCGGTATCACCTTCCACCGGCAAAAGAGAAGCAAGGGTACATTTAAGAATGAGCTGGAAGATATCCCGGGGATCGGGAAAGCAACGGCTGACCTGTTGCTGAAAGAATTCAGGTCGGTAAAGAACATCAAAGAAACGGTCCTGCAGGGAAAAGGAGATATTGAACTCGGGAAGGTCGTTGGTATTAGTAAAGCAAGGCTGGTGGTGAAGTATTTTAGCGCACCCAAGGACCTCACTCCCTAACCTCACCCCCAATTACATCCGCATTATAAGACGCATATAACCCAAAAACCCCCTCTCCTTGCTTCGCTTTGCTCGCAATGACGGGAGAGGGGGTTTTTGATATAATGCTCGTTAAATAAACAATGTAATCGGGGGTGAGGTCTAGGCAACCCACCTTCTCTTAAGCTTCGGTGGGTACAAAAAAAATGGGGCCAGAATAGAAATTCAGCCCCGTTTTTAAAATCCAATATCCTATGAAAAACCGAGACGAAAATACAACTTTAATCCGATTTCCCTATAGGACTTTTACGTTTTTTGAAACTTTTTTTTCGACTTATAATGAATCAGTTAGACAATAAAAAAGCCCCTTTAAAGGGGCTTTTCAGGCGATATTTTAAACGATTTGATTCGTATTAGTACGACCAGAGGTCCTGTTCAAAGTTGAAGATCTTCTCTTTGATATTATCCCCTTCCAGCAGGGACAGGATCGGGTCCTTGATATAGTTCTTGATCATTTTATTACCCGGGTTGTCAATCGTTGATTTAACGATATAACTGCTGAACATCCGGCTTTCAAAGAGTTCTTCCCAGGTCATACGGCTTTGGCCCATGTTCTTTGAATTATACACCTCAGCCTTTGCCAGCATAGGGCGCAGATCAGGGTAATAGACCCAGAACAAAGAAGAAGTACCTCTCTCTTTAGGAGGCTGCGTATTGGGGAAATATTCTGTTTTTAAAATTCCGATACCTAAGATACGGCAGAACATCCGGCTTGATTCCCTGTCAAATACCCACTCTTCTTTAAGGCGGATCTTGGTAACAGATTTGGGATCAAAACTGGCTCTTGTAACAACATAGCCAATGATCTTGTCGATCTGCTTAATATCATATTCAGGCACTGTATCCTGTCTTCCGGCTGTCAGTTGCTGGATATCGTTCACGGTCATCGGTGTGGTAAAACGGTCATCTACGAAAGCCGTAACCTCACCGGAATTAACCGCTTTCAATAACATATTGATAAAGATCTGGCTGCCATTATCATCAACAGCTTCATACTGGAAGACCTTGTTCATTTTTTCACGCAGGTCGAGTTCTCTCCAGACCTTTTCGGCGTAAAGGGCATCGTCCCAGCGTAAATGTTCATAAATAAGAGGTGTCCTGGCGGTCAGGTTCGATTTATCAAATGCGTTATCATTACGCAGTGATTTTTTTACTGAATTATCCAGCAGGCCTGATGTATCCACACGGATGGGAATATTGGCATATGGATC
>Ga0190274_10002048_pt1 | contig 11812 bp, 13 predicted proteins | sample Popmic531T_FD_133002 | JGI IMG/M metagenome (GOLD analysis project Ga0190274, IMG submission 133002) | Populus adjacent soil microbial communities from riparian zone of Yellowstone River, Montana, USA - 531 T | ecosystem: Environmental > Terrestrial > Soil > Riparian zone | place: USA: Montana...
GCAGCGTCGAGAGCACACGGCCATTCTCGTCGACGGAGAATTTCGCCTGCAACTGCGCGGCTGCGACCGGCTTGCCCATCGCGGACAGGCCGGTGACTTTGCCTTCGTGCCGCACGCGCCGAAAGCCAAGCGCCTTGGTGGCGGCGCCGTACATCTTGCCGAGCGAATCCTCGACCGCAGGCGTCAGGATCGTCTCTTCGCCGCCATAGATCGTGCGCAGCTTGCCGTCTGCGAAATGGCGGTGGCTGTAATGCACGTTGTCGCCGCCGCCATCGGCAGTGACAATCAGCGCGTCATCCCAGTTCGGCGAATAGAACAAGGCCGGCAGCGCGTGCGCCTCGTGATGGTTGTAGAAGAAGGGAGACGCGTCGGAACGAAACCCACTGTCGCGCTGGAAGGCGGCGACATCGAAAAACTCGTCGGTATTCGCGGAGTGATTGCTGAACAATTCCGGCATCAGCTGCCTGCGCGGTTTGCGCGCGACATGGGTGCGGTATTGTTCCTTCAGCCAGTCGATGCCGGTGATGTGGCGGAAATATCGGGTCGGCAGTAGCGAGCGGCTGTAGCAGACGACATCGACGTCGCGCCGCGCCGCGCCCGCAATTGACAGCACCTCGTCGATCGCAAGATCCGGGTGGCGGCTGCCGTCGCCCTTGTCGCGCGTCAGCCGCTCGAGCGAGATTGCGGCCTTTAGCTCGTAATCCTCGAACAGGGCAGCTGCTGCGTCGTGCGAGCCGGAATGAACGCCAAGGATGAGCTGGGGCATCGAGGGGGTGTGAGGATTTTCGGGAAGGCCGGACGTTTAGCCGGAATTGCGGCCGGGGACAACCGGGCTCGGCCGGCAAGGTCTAGATTCGCCCGTGTTGCAGTTTGGTCAGGAAATTGCCGACAAATCTCTCGGTTCCGACATGGACGATGGTCTCGGTAATGACCGACCAGATTTCGCCCCCGCAGCCCTCGACCCAGCGCCGGCAAAAAGCGGCATCCTCGCCGCCATAGAGGCCGTGTTCGTTCGGCATCGGTTCGAAACACTGCAGTACGCCCTTGGTCAGCCCGAATTGGGCGTAGGTGTCGGCGATCTGCGTGCACCACAATTCCGGATAGCGCTCCTTCAGGCGCGCGAATACAGAGCGGTGGATCAGCAGTACGCCCGCACCCGTCTTGCGCACCCGGATACAGGAGCCGTCCACGATCAGATCGTCGAAGGAGCGGCTTTCACCGGGCTTGCCGGCGGCGCCCTTGAAATCGATCGCGCCGGCATTGGCGTAATCCATCGCCACCACCTGCGCGACCTTGGGATCGGCGATTTCGTCCTTGAGCGAATAATATCTGGCGAGGTCGAGCTTGCGCAGCGGCGCCATGCTGCCGACCACGGGCTTGCCGGCTGCGATCATGCGTTCGATCAGCGAGGGCGCAAATCCCATATCGGCGTCGACGAACAGCAGATGCGTGAAGCTCTCGTCCTGCAGGACAAGGCTCGCATAGAGATTGCGCATGAAAGGCAAAACCGACAGCGACAGGAATCTGTGCTGGAATCGGATTTGCGGATGCTTCTCGCGGAAATGGTCCAGGAGCCAGATCAGCGCGTCGCAATAGGTGGTGGTGACCTCGCCGCCATAGGCGGGCGTCGCGATCATGATCTTCATGACGGCTCCTGAACGGGGGCGCGGCGAATCAACGGCCGATCATCGCATGGCAGGCGCTTTCGCGCCCGCGCTGGCGCAGATATAGGAGCGCTTGGAGAAGCAGATGCCGGGCGCCGGAACAGACAAGACCAGGAAATGGATAGTGCGGCCGGCACCGGTGGTGGTGCTGGTGGAGCCGCAGCTTGGCGAGAATATCGGCGCCGCGGCGCGCGCAATGGCCAATTTCGGGCTGTCACAGCTTCGGCTGGTCAAGCCGCAACAGGGCTGGCCCAACGAGCGTGCCCACGTAATGGCGTCCGGCGCGGACCGCATTCTGGACCAGGCGGAATTGTTCGAGACGCTCGCGGATGCGCTCGCGGATTGCAATTACGTGATTGCGGCGACGGCGCGGTCGCATGATCAGGCCAAGCCCGTGACCGGCGCGGATGGTGCGGCGGGCGCGGCTGCGCAGCGGGTGGCGGAAGGCCAAAACGTTGCGTTTGTATTCGGTCGCGAGCGCAACGGCCTCGAGAATGACGAGGTTGGGCTTGCCGACACGATCCTGACTCTGCCGGTCAATCCGGCCTTCGCTTCGCTCAATCTCGCGCAGGCCGTGGCGATCGTGTCCTATGAATGGTTCAAGGCTTCAGGCGCCGGCACGCTGCCATTCGCAAAACCCGAAAAATCGCCGCCCGCGCCGAAGGAGCAATTGCTCGCCTTCTTCGCCGATCTGGAACGCGAACTGGAGCGGATCGAATTTTTTCGCCCACACGAAAAGCGCGGCACCATGACGGTCAACATGCGCAACATCTTCACCCGGATGGAGCCGAGCCAGCAGGACATCCGCACCTTGCACGGGGTGATGATGGCTTTGGTGGAGGGACGGAAGGGGCCGGCCCGAGGTGGCCTGCTCGATGGTGCGGAAGCCGATATGCTGCGCAATCTCCTCGGCCAACACGGAAAGGCGGAAATCGCCAGAACCGACTCGCCGGTGCGCGGACTGGCGCGGCTGCTTCGCCGCAATCCAACCGACGCCGAGCGCGCCTTGTGGATGACCATGACCGGGGACAGGCGTTTTGTGGCGCTGGGCTTCAAGCGGCAGACGCCGATCGGGCCGCATGTCGCGGACTTCGTCTCGTTTCCGCTTCGGTTCGTGATCGATGTGACGCCGGATACGGAAGACGCCGCGGCCGCCGACATGCGCCGCCAGAAGCTTGCCTGGATGCGCGAGCGGAATTACCGGATCATCGATGTAGGCGCCACGGACGTCGTGAAGGATGCCGGTGCGGTGCTGGAGCGCATCTTTGCCATGCTTCCGGGCGAGCCGACCTCCTCGGAATGAGGACAGAAATAATTCAGCGGGCTGAACCAAGCACCTTCAACTGCGCGGCCGTACCGGCGCGCAGGAACGCGGTGTCGCTTGCGACCGCGAGAAAACGAAAGCCCGATTTCGCCTTGGCGACGGCGCGATCGGCATCTCGGCAATACAGGCCGGGAATCTTCTTGTGGCGCTCGCAGGCTTTCAGCACCTTCTCCAGCGCGGCCTCGACATCGGCCGAATGTGAATCCATCGAGGCGCCTTTGGACAGGCTGCAGGACAGGTCGGAGGGGCCAACGAACAGCGAGTCGATCCCCGGCATCGCCGCGATGATTGCAAGATTGTCCATCGCCGCCCGCGTCTCGATCATGGCGAAGGTGATCGTTCCGACATTGGCATCGGCGATATAGAGCTTTTGGTCCGGCACGCGCGCGAGCATGCCGGCGCGGTGGGCGCCGATCGAGCGTTCGCCGACCGGCGGATATTTCGCGGCCTGCACATAAGCGCGCGCTTCTGCCTCGCCGTTGATCATCGGCGCGATGATGCCTTCGGCGCCGAAATCGAGCATGCGGCTGATCAGTGCGTTCTGCCACAGCGGGACGCGAACGACCGGAGCCGCGCCCGCAAGATGGATGTTGGCGATTGCCTGCAATGCGGAGGCCTCGTCCCACATGCCGTGCTGCATATCGAGCGTCACCGCCGAGAAGCCTTCCCGGGCGATAACCTCGCAGACCAGAGGTTCGGGCAGACCGCACCAGGCGGAATAAACGGTTTCGCCTGCGCGCAGACGACGGGCGAGGGAGAATGCGTCAAGGGGCATGCAAAGCGTCCGCGTTCAAGGTGGCGTGCGACAGGGACGAAAGGTTACAGCTTCGCGATCGCGACCTGATATTTCTTGTAAACGACGCGATACTGGCCGGCGATGCTCTTGAGAAATGCGTCGATGCCCGGTTTCGGGTTGTCCATTTTCTTCGGCATTTCGTCCCATTGATAATCGTCGAAAATCACGAGCCCGCCGCGCTTCATCAACGGCCATGTCATGGCCGCATCGGTATAAACCTCGATCGCGCGATGGCCACCGTCGATATAGGCGATGTCAAAGCGGCGGTTATCGATGCCGAGTTCGCCGAGTCCGGCGGCCGATTGCGCCTTCAGTTTCTCGACGCGCTTCTTGAACGGCTTCACGTTGGCATCGAAGCGCTTTTCGACGGTGCGCAAAGTCTCGGCATCTTCGGCGCTTCGTTCAGCCGCTTCCTGGTGTTCCTGTCCACCGGCAAAGGTGTCGATACAGGTGAGCTTGGCCTTCGGCATGAAATTCAGAAAAAACAGCGCCGAGCGGCCTTCCCAGGACCCGATTTCGAGCACGCTGACCGCGCGGCCGCGATAGGGCCGCAGCAGCTTCGTCCAATTCGGAAAATGCCACGACGTCCAGTCGGTGGAGAACGACTTGTCCGCGAACCAGGACGCAATGTCGTCCTTGGCCGGTAATCCAGCCTTGCGTTTCATGCGCAGTCTAGCCGGCCTGGATCTGCTTGACCGCTTCTGACAGCAAGTCGTTCATCTTGGCGCGCACTTCTTGCTCGGTCACGCCCTTGCCGGCGAGGTCCTTGGCAACTTTGCGCATCACGTCGTCGTCGCCGGCCTCCTCGAAATCTGCCAGCACGACTTCTTTCGCATAGGCGTCCGCGTCGGCGCCCGTCTTGCCGAGCGCGGCCGCTGCCCACATGCCGAGCAGCTTGTTGCGGCGAGCCATCGCCTTGAACTTCAGCTCTTCATCATGCGCGAACTTCTTTTCGAAGCCTTCTTCGCGCTTGTCGAAAGTGGTCATGAACCCCTCACTGGCGAATGTTTCAACAAAGACATAGGACGGCGGCCCCACAAGATCAACTTGCCGGGCAGGTCTGGTTCACCTGAAACTTGAAGCCGTTGAGAGTCCCCTCGAATTGCCCGCCGGGCGAAGTAGTGGTGATGAGGCTCTCGGAAAACTGAAATTTGATGATCCCCTGTTTGACCGGCACACAGATATTGGCGTCGGTCGCAGACCACCAGTCGATTTTCGGAACAATGTCGCCGTCCCATGACGCAAGCGGAAAGGAAGGAAGAGCTATGGCGCCCTTGTCGCGCAGATAAAGGCGCCAGCCGGTTGTATTGCCGCCGTCCTGTTTGCGTGCGCTTACAAGTTCGAGCGGCCCGCCGCCCGGCGCAGGCTCGACGCGGAAAACGGTGACGTTCCTGTTGGGGTCTTCGCGGGTCATTCTGTCAATGATCACGACGGCTACGATCAGCAGAACGAAGGCCCCGATCATACCGCCGAGTATGATCCCGACCCATTTGAAGAAGCGCTTCATTCAAGCCGTTCTGCGCAATTTTGTGTCACGTTAACACAGCATCCGGCCGGCCCGAAACGCGACGAGTCGTCCTGATTGTGGCGCTTGCATAACCGAATATGACCGTCAAGCGGCCATTGGCGATTCGCGCAAGTGTCCTATATGCGGGGGATAGCGGTCCGCCGCGTGCATTGTATCCGGTCCATCGATCGGCTAGGTTGCCCAGACGGACCGGATGACCGCGTAGCGTCTAACACAGTCGCGTCTGACACCTGCGCCGCGGTCTTAAAAACACCAACAGGAACCCCGGCATTCGATGGATTTCCACAAACCACGGTATATTCCGATGAGCCGCCGTCGCCGCATCTATGAAGGCAAAGCAAAAGTCCTGTACGAGGGCCCGGAACCGGGCACCCTGATCCAGCATTTCAAGGACGACGCCACCGCCTTCAACGCCAAGAAACACGAAGTGATCGAAGGCAAGGGCGTGCTGAACAACCGGATTTCGGAATACGTTTTCCAGAATCTGAACGACATCGGCGTGCCGACGCATTTCATCCGCCGGCTTAACATGCGCGAGCAATTGATCCGCGAGGTCGAGATCGTTCCGCTCGAAGTGGTGGTGCGCAACGTCGCCGCGGGCTCGCTTTCCACGCGGCTCGGGATCGAGGAAGGCACGCAATTGCCGCGCTCGATCATCGAGTTCTATTACAAGAACGATCAGCTCGGCGATCCAATGGTGTCGGAAGAGCACATCACTGCGTTCGGATGGGCCAATCCGCAGGAAATCGACGACATCATGGCGCTCGCCATCCGTGTCAACGACTTCCTCTCGGGGCTTTTCCTCGGCGTCGGCATCCGTCTGGTCGATTTCAAGATGGAATGCGGCCGGCTGTGGGAAAACGACATGATGCGCATCGTCGTGGCGGACGAGATTTCTCCCGATTCCTGCAGACTGTGGGACATCAAGTCGAACGAGAAGCTCGACAAGGACCGTTTCCGCCGCGATCTCGGCGGCTTGCTCGAAGCCTATACCGAAGTCGCCAAGCGCCTTGGCATCATGAACGAGGGCGAGCCGCCGCGCGGCACCGGCCCCGTGCTGGTGAAAGGCTGACGCGAAAGGCCTGGGCAGACAAAAGGCTTGGAAATGTGCCGGAAGGCGCATTGAGGCAGCCGAAAAACGATGCTACCGGGGGCCCGTCGGCCCCCGTTCCATTTCTGGCGATTCGACATGAAAGCCCGCGTTACTGTTACGCTTAAATCCGGCATCCTCGACCCGCAGGGCAAGGCGATCGAGGGCGCGCTGAAGTCGCTCGGCGTATCCGGCGTCGCAAGCGTGCGCCAGGGCAAGGTGTTCGACATCGAGCTTGAGGGCGCCGACAAGGCCAAGGCGGAAGCCGCACTCAAGAATGCGGCGGACAAGCTTCTAGCGAATACAGTGATCGAGAATTACCGCATCGAGGTGCTGTGAGGTCGCGCTGAATGAAATCCGCCGTCCTCGTCTTTCCCGGCATCAACCGCGAGCGCGACATGGCGCGCACGCTGAAGCTCGTCTCCGGCAACGAGCCCGCGATGGTGTGGCACGCCGACACGCAATTGCCGGCCGGCACCGATCTCGTGGTGGTGCCCGGTGGCTTCTCCTACGGCGATTATCTGCGCTGCGGAGCCATTGCGGCGCGGGCGCCGATCATGGATGCGGTGCGTGAATTTGCCGGCAAGGGCGGGCTCGTGCTCGGCGTCTGCAACGGCTTCCAGATCCTTTGTGAATCCGGGCTTCTGCCGGGCGTGCTGATGCGCAATGCGAAGCTGAAATTCATCTGCCGCGACGTGCATCTGAAAGTCGAGCGTTCCGACACGCCATTCACGCGCGGCTACAATGCAGGCCAGGTGATCCGCGTGCCGGTCGCGCATGGCGAGGGAAACTGGATCGCCGATGACGAAACTGTCCGGCGGATCGAAAATGAGAGGCGTGTGATCTTCCGCTATTGCGCGTCCGACGGCACGCTTGATCCGGTCTCCAACATCAATGGTGCGACCAACGCGATCGCCGGCATCGTCAACGAGCGCGGCAATGTCGCGGGCATGATGCCGCATCCTGAGAACCACGTCGAAAGCATCATTGGCTCGACCGATGGGCGCGGGCTGTTCGCCGGGCTGGTGGCGCAATTCGGCAAGGCGGCGTGAACACTCATCCGAAAATCACGCCCGCCCTGGTCGCCGAGCACGGGCTCAAGCCCGACGAGTATCAGCGCATCCTCGATCTGATCGGGCGCGAGCCGTCGCTGACCGAACTCGGCATCTTCTCGGCGATGTGGAACGAGCATTGCTCGTACAAATCCTCGAAGGTGCATCTGCGCGGACTGCCTACGCAGGCGCCCTGGGTGATCCAGGGGCCGGGCGAGAATGCCGGCGTCATCGATATCGGCGACGGGCTTGCGGTGGTCTTCAAGATGGAGAGCCACAATCATCCGAGCTATATCGAGCCCTATCAGGGGGCGACCACCGGTGTCGGCGGCATCCTGCGCGACGTGTTCACCATGGGCGCGCGGCCGATCGCCTGCCTGAACGCAATTTCGTTCGGCGATCCCAAACATCCGAAGACACGTCATTTGGTGTCGGGTGTGGTCGCCGGCATCGGCGGCTACGGCAATTCCTTCGGCGTGCCGACGGTCGGCGGACAGACGCGCTTTCACACCCTTTACGACGGCAATAACCTCGTCAACGCGATGGCGGTCGGCCTTGCGCGCACGGACAGCATTTTCTATGCGGCGGCGTCGGGCGTCGGCATGCCGATCGTCTATCTCGGATCGAAGACCGGCCGCGACGGCATCCACGGCGCCTCGATGGCGTCGGCGGAATTCGGCGAGGATTCAGAGGAGAAGCGTCCGACCGTACAGGTCGGCGATCCGTTCGCCGAAAAGCTATTGCTCGAGGCATGTCTCGAGATCATGCAGAAGGGCTGCGTGATCGCGATCCAGGACATGGGGGCGGCGGGGCTAACCTGTTCGGCGGTCGAGATGGGCGCGAAAGGAGATCTTGGCGTTACGCTCGATCTCGAGAAAGTGCCCACACGCGAAGCTAACATGAGCGGTTATGAGATGATGCTCTCGGAGAGCCAGGAGCGCATGCTCATGGTGCTCAAGCCGGAAAAGGAAAAAGAGGCCGAAGACATCTTCCGAAAGTGGGGGCTCGACTTCGCGATTGTCGGCGAAACCACGCCGCCCAAGCGCTTCCTAATTCGTCACCACGGCGAAACGCTGGCCGATCTGCCGATCAAGGAGCTTGGCGACGAGGCGCCGGTCTACAACCGGCCGTTTGTCGAGACGCCGAAACAGCCGGTGATTGAAGCAAAGGATGTGAAGCATCCGCTCTCGGTCACCGACGCATTGATCAAGCTGATCGGCACGCCCGATCTCTGCTCCAAGCGCTGGGTCTGGGAGCAATATGACCACATCATTCTCGGCAACACCGTCCAGCGGCCGGGCGGCGATGCCGGCGTGGTGCGGATCGAGGACGGGCCGAAGGGCCTTGCGATGACCGCCGACGTCACGCCGCGCTATTGCGAGGCCGATCCGTTCGAAGGCGGCAAGCAGGCGGTGGCGGAAGCTTATCGCAATCTGTCCGCGGTCGGCGCGCTGCCGCTTGCCGTCACCGACAACCTGAATTTCGGCAGTCCGGAGCGGCCCGAAATCATGGGGCAGTTCGTCGGCTGTGTGCGTGGCATCGCGGAAGCCTGCAAGGCGCTCGATTTCCCGGTCGTGTCCGGCAATGTGTCGCTCTACAACGAGACCAATGGCCGCGCGATCATGCCGACGCCGACCATCGGCGGTGTTGGTCTGCTGGAGGATTTCACCAAATCCGCAAGCATTGCCTTCAAGAACGAAGGCGACGTCATTCTGCTGATCGGAGATACGCAGGGCTGGCTCGGCCAGTCGCTTTATCTGCGCGACATCTGCGGCCGCGAGGAGGGCGCGCCACCGCCGGTCGATCTTGCGACCGAGAAACGCAACGGCATCGCGGTCCGCGAATTGATTGCGACGGGGCTGATCAATGCCTCGCACGATATATCGGATGGTGGTCTTCTGATCGCGCTTGCGGAAATGGCGATGGCGTCGGGTCTTGGCGCGAAGCTGGAAGCGTCGCCGATGCCAAACGCGCAGGCCTTCTGGTTCGGCGAGGATCAGGCCCGCTATATCGTGACCGCACCTTCAGGACGTGCGGATCAAGTTGCGGCGCATTTGCGCGCGCAGAATGTTCCGGTGAACAGACTTGGCAGCGTATCCGGCAAAGCGCTCGCGATCGCAGGCGAGCCAGCGGTCGCGGTCGCCGATCTCGTCAGGCGCTTCGAGTCATGGCTACCCGACTACATGTCGGGTGCGGAGACAGCCTGATCTCTAGTTCCCCGCTTTCGCCATTGCCTGCTTGCAGCCGGGCGACAGGGCGTCGCGGTTGTCAGCCAGACATTTGACCGCGCGGCCCTGACCGAGTTGCACGCCTTTGCACAGCACCTTGAAGTCGTTGGAACAGAAGCGTCGGATCACGAAAGCTTCGCCGAGCCTCATCGGGCGATGGGCGCCCAGTGCGGCATCATCCGCTGGCGGCGGCGCCGAAGCGGCCGCGGGCGGCGGCGGGACGGGGCGCACGGGGGCAGTAGCGGCCTTGGGTGCAGATCGGCCAGCGGCGGGCGGCGGCGCCTTCGGAGCCTCCGGAGAATGCGGGGCTGCGGTTGCCGATCCTGCCGGGGGAGCAGCGGCCGGTTCGACCACCGGCTTTGCCTTGGGTTCCGGCTTCGCGGCCGCAGGCGCGGAGACGGCGTTCAGAGCAGCCTGGCAGCCGCCGGAGACGTTGGCCTTGTTCTGCATCAGGCATTCGAGCGCTTCGCGCCCGCCCGGCTTCACGCTCGAGCAATTCTTGATGAAGTCGGATCGGCAATTGCCGCGGATCGCGTCCTGCTGCGCCTTGCTCGGTGCCTGGGCCTGCGCCGCAGCCGACATGAAGATCAAGGCGGTTGCTGAAAAAATCAGAGCCGACCAATTGCGTCCGGTCATCGTTGCACTCCAGTTCTTTTCCATTCCAGATTGATTGCCAGATTGATTGTCAGCGGCGCGCGATCGCATTCCTGCAATCCTTGCTCAGGCGTGCCTGTTGCGAAGCGAGGCATTTCAGAACCTGACCGAACGGAACACCCTGGCATAAGAGCGAGTGATCCTCGCGGCAATTGCGGCTCACGAAGCGCGCTTCCTGCGTCGGACGCATGTTCGGCACTTTGAGCTCCTTCAACGGCTCTTGCGGTCCCGGTGCAGCGACACGGTCGGTGGTGACACGGCGCGGCGCGTCGGCAGTTCCTTTGGGCGCGGCCGGCTTCGACGGATCGGCCGCCACCGCAGGCTTGACCGCCGGAATGCCGGCGCGTTGCAGCGCGGCCTGGCAAGGCGGCGAATGAAACGCGAAATTGCGCCGCAGGCACAAAACCGAATCGGCACTGCCCGGCACAACGCCGGCGCAGGTGCCCTTGATTTCCGAGGCGCAGGACGACCGTACCTCCGTGTAAGGGACGGCCACCGGCGGCGGGGCCTTCTGTTTCTGTTGGGCTTGTGCGCTGCTTGCAGCGGTCAGCACAGCGATTGCGCCGGCAATCCGGCAGAACGATCCGAACCTGATAATCACTCGAAGTACCCCCATCTTGACGCCGCCCATTTTAGAGGCGGGAACCATAATGGTCTCGGGCGCCGCCGTCAGCACCCGAACTTGTGATAGGTCATCCCTCCCGCAAAGCGATATTTGTCAGCGATCCCAAATGGCCATAGTTTTGCCGACAGCATTGCGCTGCCTTCCAGGCCTATTGTGAGGAGAATGACATGCCGATGGACGCCGCCGAGATCGAGCGGCTGATCAAGGTCCACATCCCGGACGCGGAGATTTCGATCCGGGACCTTGCCGGCGACGGCGACCATTATGCGGCGACCGTGCTGGCGGAGAGTTTCCGCGGCAAATCGCGGGTCCAGCAGCATCAACTGGTCTACAAGGCGCTGCAGGGGCAAATGGGCGGCGAACTGCACGCGCTGGCGCTGCAAACCGGCGTGCCGGATTAGGTCACGGTGTGCGCCAGGTCCTGCAAAGAAGTGATCCTGGGTCTGCGGCCGGCGCTGTTGCGCGGCTGCGCCCCTGCCTATATTGCGGATATGACGCCGGTCGCGGAAACAGGGACTAGGACCGAATTCCATGAGCATGAACCAGTTCATCGATAACGAAGTAAAGGGTCACGACGTGGTGCTTTTCATGAAGGGCACGCCGCAATTCCCGCAATGCGGCTTTTCCGGGCAGGTCGTGCAGATCCTCGACTATCTTCAGGTGCCGTATAAGGGCATCAACGTGCTCGAGTCCGGCGATCTGCGTGAAGGCGTCAAGCAATATTCGCAATGGCCGACCATCCCGCAGCTGTATGTGAAAGGCGCATTCGTCGGCGGCTGCGATATCGTGCGCGAGATGTTCCAGGCCGGCGAATTGCAGAACCTGATGCTGGAAAAGGGTCTTGCCGTTCA
>Ga0190274_10002049_pt1 | contig 11811 bp, 11 predicted proteins | sample Popmic531T_FD_133002 | JGI IMG/M metagenome (GOLD analysis project Ga0190274, IMG submission 133002) | Populus adjacent soil microbial communities from riparian zone of Yellowstone River, Montana, USA - 531 T | ecosystem: Environmental > Terrestrial > Soil > Riparian zone | place: USA: Montana...
CGCTCAGGCGCCGCAACCGGCCGCCAAGCCTGCGCCGGCCAAGCCAGCCGCAGCCGCTCCGGCCAAGCCTGCCGCGGCGGCTCCCGCAAAGCCCGCCGCTGCTCCGGCCGCCGCCAGCCCGACCGCGCAGGCGACCTTGCTCGGTCAGTTCGGCGACTGGGGCGCGTACACCGCGACGCCCGGCGGCCGCAAGGTTTGCTTCGCGCTCTCCAAGCCGACCGCTTCGGTCGACAATCCGCCGAACCGGCGAACCTCAGCCAACGCCGTTTACATGTTCATCTCGTCGCGCCCGACCGAAAAGGTGAAGGACGAGGTGTCGATGCTGGTGACCGGCTATCAGTTGAAGCCGAACACCGATGCGAGCCTCGCGGTCGGGCCGACGCAATTCGCCATGTACACCCAGAACGACGGCGCGTGGGTGAAGAACGCCGCAGACGAAACGCGCTTGGTCGACACCATGCGCAAGGGCACCGAAGTGGTGATCAAGGCGCAGACCTCGCGCGGCACGCAGACCACCGATACGTTCTCGCTGAAGGGCGCCGCGCAGGCGCTCGATCGCGTCGCACAAGAGTGCAAGTAAAGCGCGCGGCACAAGTCCGCGACGATTGATGATTGCCATGCTCGACACCGATATCGCGCTCGAGAAGACGCCGCTTGAGCGCTATGTGCCGCCAGCCAAGCCCTCGCTGGTCGGCTTGACGCGCACGACGCTCGCCGAGGCGCTGGGCGCGATCGGCGTCAAGCCGGCGCAGCAGAAGATGCGCGTGCAGCAGATCTGGCATTGGATCTACGTGCGCGGCGCGCAAAGCTTCGAGCAGATGACTAGCGTGTCGAAAGAGCTTCGCGCCGAGCTCGACGCACACTACACGCTGGCGCGGCCCGAGGTGGTGGCCGAGCAGGTCTCGGTCGACGGCACGCGCAAGTGGCTGCTGCGACTGCCCGGCGAGACGCCGGGCGAGCGGCCGCACGAGGTCGAGTGCGTCTACATCCCGGAAACCGACCGCGGCACGCTCTGCCTGTCGAGCCAGGTCGGCTGCACGCTCAACTGCACGTTCTGCCACACCGGCACGCAGCGTCTGGTGCGCAACCTGACGCCCGGCGAGATCGTCGGGCAAGTGATGGTGGCGCGGGACCGGCTCGGCGACTTCCTCGGCGCCGAGCGCGCCACGGGTCCGGGCTTGCCGACCGAGGGCGAGCGTTTCGTCTCCAACATCGTGATGATGGGGATGGGCGAGCCGCTCTACAATTTCGAGGCGGTGCGTGACGCGATCCAGGTCATCTCCGATGGCGATGGCCTTAGCATCTCCAAGCGCCGCATCACGCTGTCGACGTCCGGCGTGGTGCCGATGATCGAGCGCGCCGGCGCTGAGATCGGCAGCATGCTGGCCATTTCCCTCCATGCGGTGCGTGACGAATTGCGCAACGAGCTGGTGCCGCTCAACCGCAAGTATCCGATCAAGGAATTGCTCGATGCCTGCCGCAACTATCCCGGTGTGTCGAACGCCAAGCGGATCACCTTCGAATACGTGATGTTGAAGGGCGTCAACGACTCGCTCGCCGACGCCAAGGCACTGGTGCGGCTGCTGCAGGGCATCCCGGCCAAGATCAACCTGATCCCGTTCAATCCCTGGCCCGGCACGAAATACGAGTGCTCGGACTGGGAACAGATCGAGAAATTCTCGGAGGTCGTGTTCAACGCGGGCTACGCTTCGCCGGTGCGCACGCCGCGTGGCCGCGACATTCTCGCCGCCTGCGGCCAGCTCAAGAGCGCGACGGAGAAGCTGTCCGCGCGCGAGCGCATGGCGCTGCGCGCCATGGCGATGACGGATTAGAGCATGATCCCGAAAAGTGGGTTTTCGGAAAGGATCATGCACCAAGAAAAATGATCGTCGTCCGCCTGCTGTTTCGGTTTCTCCTGGTGCCGTTCGCGGCCAGCGTCGCGATCTGCGTCGCGATGCTGTTTGTCATCGCCGCGCACTGGAACCGGTTCGTCGCGCTGGCGGGGACCAATCCGGCGCCCCCCGACGACGCCGCGGTTTTTCTGCTGCTGTTGGCGCCGGCACTGGTGATGTCGGCGGCGGTGGTGGCCATGCTGGCGCCGGCGGCGATCGGCGCGCTGATCGCCGAAGCCTTTGCGATCCGTTCCTGGATGTTCCACATCGCCAACGGCGGCCTCTCGGCCTGGACTGGCTGGCTCATGTTGGAAGACGTGCGCAAACCCTACGAGATTTTCAACGAGCCGCTGATCGTCGCAGGCGCCGGCATTGCGGCCGGCTTTGCTTATTGGGCGATCGCCGGCTGGAGCGCGGGCTTCTGGAAGCCAATGCTCGAGCAGCCGCTAGGGTCTGATTCAACCGCGTTGAATCAGACCCGTCGCTAATCTTCTTGTTGAGCATGAACTTATCCGAAAACCGGTTGCCACTTTTCGGGATCATGCTCAAAAGAAAATCGCCTCTCCGAAGAGAGGCGATGAAGGCGGCAGGAAAGTTTGCTCAGACGAGTGGCAGAAAGCTTCTTGTTGGCCCGCAAATAATCTCGGTGTTACGTCAACGGCGCGGCTGCTCGGCTCGCGCCGAGCCCGCTTCCAGCTTCTCGGCGAACGCGGCCACGGTCTTGGCGTAGACCAGCGCCTTGTTCCACTTGCGGATCACTTCGAAGTTGGCGGTGCCTTCGCCGTAAGGCTGGCGCAGCTGCCAGCCGTAGCCCTTGAAGTAGTTGGCGATCGAGGCGAGCGTGTCCGGCACGCTGCGGATCAGGTCGCGCTTGCCGTTGCCGTCGAAGTCGATGGCGAACTTGTTGTAGGACGAGGGCAGGAAGTGCGCCTGGCCGAGCTCGCCGGCCCAGTCGCCGCGCAGGTCGGCCGGCTGAAGGTCGCCCTTCTGCACCAGGCTCAGCGCCTCGAACAATTCGTTCTGGAAGAATTCGCTGCGGCGGCAATCGAAGCCAAGCGTCGCGGTGGCGCGCAGCACCTCGTGCTTGCCGGTGTGGGTGCCGAAGTCGGTTTCGAGGCCCCACAGCACGATGGTCATCGCGCCGGGCACGCCGAATTCCTTCTCGACGCGGCGCAGCGTCGGTGCCTGCTCGACCATGTGTTTCGTCGCGCGGTTCCATCGCTGATTGATGCGCGGCGTGGCGAACTCTTCGAAGCTCAGCTTGAAAACGCCCTGCCGCTTGTCGGCGGCAAGCACGGACTGATCGAGCGTCACGGTGTCGAGCAGCGAGAGCGTGCGCGGCGTGAGGCCCTTGACGGCGGCTTCCTTGCGGAATTCCTTGAGGAAGGCGTCGAACCCGGCGGGCGGATTGCACTGCGCGGCGAAGGCCGGTGTGGCAAGCGCGAAGGAAAGAACGGCGGCTGCGGTGAGGGCCTTGACCGGACGCATGGTGTTCCTCGCGTGTGAAATTTCGTTCGCCGCATTTAGCGCGTGGTTGCCGCGCGCGAGTAGCGCGATCCGTGTGTGAGGTTAAGCGGAGCGGTTAAGACGTGCGGTTAATGCTCTTGCACGGCCTGCCGTTCGCCCTATAGTCCGCGCGTTTTGGCCAACACATGGCCGCTGCTGAGGAGTTTTCCGTGGCCAAGGGCGACATCAAGAAAGTGGTGCTCGCCTATTCCGGCGGGCTCGACACCTCAATCATCCTGAAGTGGTTGCAGACCACCTACGGCTGCGAGGTCGTGACCTTCACCGCCGATCTCGGCCAGGGCGAGGAGCTTGGGCCCGCCCGGGAGAAGGCGCTGCGCGCCGGCATCAAGCCGGAGAACATTTTCATCGAAGACCTGCGCGAGGAGTTCGTCCGCGACTTCGTGTTTCCGATGTTCCGCGCCAACACGGTCTACGAAGGGCAGTATCTGCTCGGCACGTCGATCGCGCGGCCGCTGATCGCCAAGACGCAGATCGAGATCGCCGCCAAAGTCGGCGCCGATGCGGTTTGTCATGGGGCCACGGGAAAAGGCAACGATCAGGTTCGCTTCGAGCTGACCTATTACGCGCTCGAGCCGTCGATCAAGATCATCGCGCCGTGGCGCGAGTGGGCGTTCAAGGGCCGCGAGGAATTGCTCAAGTTCGCGCGCGATCATCAGATCATGATAGCGAAGGACAAGGAGGGCGAGGCGCCGTTCTCGGTGGACGCCAATCTTTTGCACTCGTCCTCCGAAGGCAAGGTGCTGGAAGACCCATCCAAGGAAGCGCCGCCGATCGTCTATCAGCGCACCATCTCGCCGATGGAGGCGCCCGACAAGGTGACCGAGATTCGGATCGGCTTCGAGCGCGGCGATGCGGTCAGCGTCGATGGCGAGACGCTGTCGCCCGCGACGCTGCTCGCGAAGCTCAACGATCTCGGCAAGGCGAACGGCATCGGCCGGCTTGATCTGGTCGAGAACCGCTTCGTCGGCATGAAGTCGCGCGGCGTCTACGAGACGCCGGGCGGCACCATCCTGCTGGCGGCGCATCGCGCCATCGAATCCATCACGCTCGACCGCGGTGCGGCGCACCTCAAGGACGAGCTGATGCCGCGCTACGCGGAGCTGATCTACAACGGCTTCTGGTTCGCGCCGGAGCGCGAGATGCTGCAGGCCTTGATCGACAAGAGCCAGGAGCACGTCGCCGGCGAAGTGCGGCTCAAGCTCTACAAGGGCAACGTGATGGTGACGGGCCGCGACAGCCCGAACTCGCTGTATTCCTCGACGCTGGTCACCTTCGAGGACGATCGCGGCGCCTATGATCAGAAGGACGCGGCGGGGTTCATCCGGCTCAACGCGCTGCGGCTGCGCACGCTCGGCCAGCGCAACAAGAAGCCGAAGACGTAGGCGGCTAAACGACGAGATAAAGAGGCGGGGGAATGGCGGGTCGCGACGTCTATCTCGTCGGCAGCGTGCCGATGGCGAATTCCGAGCAGGTTTTCGAAGCGGTCAGCGCGGCGCTCGGCCGGCGCATCAAGCGTATTCCCGACGGTGAAACCGGCCAGCGCGGCGACTGGATCACCTGGCTCGAGCCGGTGTTCGCGGCGAGCCCGGCGCTGCTGAAGTCCGGAGAGTTCTTCCGCGTCCACGCCAGCGGCACCGGCCGCGAGCGCTACTCGCTCAGGCCGGGCCGCAAGCCGGAGGACCTGCATTTCGAGAATCTGCACTACGCCGACTTCGCCAAGGAATCGTTCGCGGTGTTCAAGCGGCTGAAAGCTGCCGGCAAGATCGCGGCGGAAACCAAGTTCCAGATCGACGTGGTGCCGGCACATTCGGTGATCTGGCTTTATCTGGTCGATGCGCTGCATGCGCCGGTCGATCCGATCTACAACGAAGCGGTGAAGCGCGAGATCGACAAGATTGCGGCAGCTCTGCCGCATGACGAAATCGCGATCCAGTTCGACGTCGCGTCCGCGGTGTTCGCGCGGCTGGAGCGCAACCAGGCGAGCAGCTACGGCCGCACCAAGGAAGAGACGCAGCAGACCTTCAGCAACATTCTGATCGAGCTTGGCAACCACGTGCCGGGCGGCATCGATCTGCTGTTCCACCTCTGCTACGGCGATTCCAACCACAAGCACGTGGTCGAGCCGACCGACATGGCGGACATGGTGGAGTTTGCCAATCGTGTCAGCCGCAGGATCGCGCGGCCGATCCAGCTCATTCACATGCCGGTGCCGCGCAACCGTGCCGACGACGCCTACTTCCAGCCGCTGCGGAATTTGAAGCTGCGGTCGGAGACGCAGCTCTGCCTCGGTCTGGTGCACCACACCGATGGCATCGAGGGCACGAAAAAGCGCATCGCCACGGCAAAGAAATATGTCTCGGGTTTTGCGGTCGGGACCGAATGCGGTTTTGGGCGGCGCGATCCCAAGACGATACCGGAGTTGCTGCGCATCCACGCGCAGATCGCCGACCAGGCGTAAGATCGGGTGCACAACAGCGGAGGAAGTCATGCCAGGCCGACGCCGCCGGGGATCCAATTGCAATAAAAAGGCCGAGCCGTCTTGCGACAGCCCGGCCTTTGTCTTTGTTGGCGTCTACTGCTTTCCAGCCAGCAGCGGCGTGATGCGGCGCACCGTGACGCGGCGATTCTCTTCGCTCGGGCCCTGCACCGGCACCCTGAGTTGCGACTCGCCGTAGCCTTGGGTGGTCAGATTCTCCGGCGGAATCTGGAACTGCTCGGTCAACGCGACCGCGACCGCTTCGGCGCGGCGGTCGGACAGCGACAGGTTGTCCTCCTCGGTTCCGACTGCGTCGGTGTGCCCCTCGATCAGGAACACCTCGTTGGCGTTGGCGTCCGTCACCTGCCTGATGGCCTTGGCGATCGCCTCGAGCTGGCCGTACTGGTCCTGCCGCAGTTCGAACGAGCCGATGTCGAAGGTGAGGGTGTTGATGTCGACGCTGCGCATGCGCTGACGCAGAGCGGGGGTGTAGCGGATTTCGTCGAGCGTGTAGGGCCGTTCGATCACGTCGACTGGCGGCGCGGCCAGCGTGTCGTAAAGCATGACGGGCGGTGCGTCGCGCGTGTAGACGATGTACTGCTCGGGCGGAATGTTGACGACCGGCGGCGGCACGTTGGCGAGGTAGGCGACGCCCAATCCGGCGGCGATGCCCGCCGCGACGCCGATGCCGATCGCGGTACCGGTGCCTATGCCCGACCGCCTGTTCTCGAACATCACATACTCGCGACCGAACTGGTCGCGGCGAGAGCGCCGCACCAGGCGGCCGCTGTCGTCGGTGACGTTGATGATGCGGGTGCCGTCGGGCCGCACCGCGATGGTGCGAAGCTCGCCGCCCCGGCGCTCGGCGATCATGTTGCGCGCGCCATAGCGGAAGCGTTCGCTTTCGTCGCGCCGGATGACGGTGACGTTGCCTTCCTTGATGATGGTGCGGCCGGGCTCGCGGATGATGGTGCGGTCGCCTTCGCGGACCTCGCGGCGTTGTGCGCGCACGTCATCCACGCGACGCACGTTTGCGGGTGTCGCGACTGGAGCGATTGCGGCTGCCGCCGGTGCAGCAGCCGCGCCCGGAGCCGGCCGGCTGCCAGGGCCGCGAGCCGCCGCGGCCGGCGGCGGCAGCACGACTGGCTTTGCCACCGGCACCGGCTTGCCTGGTTGCACGAACGGCCGCGCTGCCGGTGCGGCGACGACGGCCGGAGCAGGCGCCGGAGCACCCGGCGCAGGCGCTGCGGTTGCCGGCGCACCGGGAGTTTGTGGACCGCGTGGTCCGCCGGGGCCACCAGGCCGCCGGCCATCCCAGCGTTGCTGCGGAGATGCCGGTGAAGTTGGTGCAGCAGCGGGCTGAGAGGTTACGGACGGAGCCGCCGGTGGCGTTGCCGGTGCGGCGGTCGATGCGGGTCTCGCAGCCGGCGGAGCGGCGGGAGTGGCGGTCGGTGCCGGCGCAACAGGAGCCGGCTTCGGCGGCACCGCGACGGGCCTTGGCGCGACGGGCGGTGCAGCGACAGGCTTGGGCGCAACGGGTGCGGGCTTGGGGGGCGCCGCTACGGGCCGAGGCGCGACCGGTGGCGGCGCTGCCGGCCGTGGCGGAGCGGCAACGGGTTTCGGTGCAACCGGCGCAGGTCGTGGCGGCGCCGCCACGGGTTTGGGGGGCGGCGCAGCAGCCGGTTTTGCTGGCGGCTTCTTTTTGGGATCGACCGCCGGAGCCTGGGCCTGCGCGACGTCTGCCGACATCGGCAGCACGATCGAAACTGCCGGCAACAAGGCGAGCGCTGGGACGAAGGTCCCGGCGAGCAGAAAACTTTTGAGCTTCATGGTAATCCCCGGTGAGAGCGAATCCGCGCCGTCACTATTCATAAGCCGCAAAACCGGCAACGCCAGAGCATCACACGCTCATGCCAAGGCGAATTGTGGAAGCAAACTGAGCAAACGTTCATGTTGCGGTGCGATCATGATGAGGCAGGCGTTCGGCGGCGATCTCTTTGTTCTGTCGCTCCGTACGTCGGCGACGAAGCGGATCACGCCAGTCTCACGGTCGGGCCGCGGCAGCGGATGCGCGCGGCGATGTCCAGCATATCCGTCACGGGCGAAGTTCCCCAGCAACAGGTCTACCGTTGCGGAACGGGCTTCCTACATAGCAAGCGGTTTGTGCTGGGAGGTTTGCCGATGATTTACATCTTGGCGTTCTTCGTGCCACCGCTCGCGTTGCTGCTCAACGGGCAGCCGTTCTCGGCGGTGTTCAACCTCGTGCTGATCGTGCCGTGCATCCTGTTCGGCCTGGTGTTTCCGGTGCTGTTCCTGGTGCCGTCGGCGCACGGCATCCTCGCGATTTACATGAAGCGCGAGGACCGCAAGCACCGTGAGATCGTGGACAGCATCGAGCGTCACGGCCCGCCGCCCGGCTGGCGGCCTTAACCCGGCATGTGGCAGACGGCCTCGATGTTGTGGCCGTCGGGATCGAGCACGAACGCGCCGTAATAATTCGGATGATATTGCGGGCGCAGTCCCGGCGCGCCGTTGTCCTTGCCGCTGGCCGCGAGCGCTTCGCGGTGAAACGCATCGACGCTGGCGCGATCCTTCGCCACGATCGCGACGTGCAACGGCTTCTCCAGCTTGCCTTCGCCGCCGATCCAGAAGTCCGGCTTGCCGCCGGTGCCGAATCCCGCGGCCGGCGCGCCGGCTTTGGTCTGGTGCGCGCCGATCTCCGTGATCAGCGTGTAGCCGAGCGGCGCCAATGCCTTCGCGTAGAATGCTTTGGCGCGCTCATAGTCCGACACCGCAAACCCGATGTGGTCGATCATGATGCCCTCCGTCATTATGGATTCCGGGTTCGCGAGCCATAGCGCGTCGAAGACGCGCGTGATCGCGCTTTAGGCTCGCGCCCCGGAATGACAACGGTTGGATTTGTCGAAACAACGGCGCCTTACGTCTGCCGTTCCACCATCCTCAGCTTGATTTCGGCGATCGCCTTGGCTGGATTGAGTCCCTTCGGGCAGGCCTTGGCGCAGTTCATGATGGTGTGGCAGCGGTACAGCCGGAACGGATCCTCGAGGTTGTCGAGACGCTCGCCGGTCGCTTCGTCGCGGCTGTCGCTGAGCCAGCGGTTGGCTTGCAAAAGCGCGGCGGGACCGAGATAGCGTTCGCTGTTCCACCAGTAGCTCGGGCACGATGTCGAGCAGCACGCGCAGAGGATGCACTCGTAGTGACCGTCGAGTTTCTGGCGGTCGTCGTGGCTCTGCCGCCATTCCTTCTCGGGCGTCGGTGTGACGGTTTGCAGCCACGGCTGGATCGAGGCGTACTGCGCGTAGAAGTTCGTCATGTCGGGCACCAGATCCTTGACCACGGACATGTGCGGCAGCGGATAAATACGGATCGGCCCGCTGATCTCGTCCATGCCCTTGGTGCAGGCGAGCGTGTTGGTGCCGTCGATGTTCATGGCGCACGAGCCGCACACCCCTTCGCGGCACGAGCGGCGGAAGGTCAGCGTCGGATCGACCTTGTTCTTAATCCAGATCAGCGCGTCCAGAACCATCGGCGCGCAATCGTCGCGGTCGATGAAATACGTATCGATGCGTGGATTGGCGCCGTCCTCCGGGTTCCAGCGGTAGACGCGGAACGGCGTGACATTGCGCGCGCCGGCCGGGCGCTTCCAGGTCTTGCCTTCGGCGATCTTGGAGTTCTTCGGCAGGGTGAGTTGAACCATGGCAGCCTCGTTTCGCGCTCTAGGCGTCAGGGAGTTCGAAAATGGTGTTCATGCCGTGCTCTTCCATCCGCACGCGATAGCCGCGGACAATGCACAGATCGCGGATCGCGCCGGTCCATGCCTCCAGGATCAGGAGGCGCGGCCACAGCGCGCGCGGCGCGTTGTCGAAGAACGGCGGCAGCACGCGGTCCTCGAAGCCTTCGATGTCGATCTTCATGGCGTCGATCCGCTGGAATCCGGCGGCAACCACCATGTCGTGCAGCGCCTTGATCGGCACCTCGAACGAAGGCCCTTCGGATGCGACCAGGCTTTCGGCCTGCGGATAGTAGGTGCCGAAGCCTGTCGCGGCGCCGGCGGCGGCATTCTCGACCGTCACGTTGCGCATGCTGTTGGCGGCGACGTTGAACTTGAGCCGGTTGGCGTAGATCGGATTCGCCTCAACCGCCAGGATTTTCGCGTCCGGTGCCCAGGATTTCACCGCATAAACATAGATGCCGGCGTTGGCGCCGACGTCGACGAAATGGAAGCCCGGGCGCACCGAGCCACGAAGCTGTTCAAGCTCGCGATGATCGTAGTCATGGATGTGCAGCAGCATCTTCTTTTCGACGAAGTAGGGGCCGTAGTGATGCAGCCGCTGCTTGATGCCGAAGCGCTCGACGTCGACCGGGCCCGGACGGATGCCCGCGATCATCTGGCTGATCATCCAGCGCGCGCTGCCGCGGCCCAGCGCGGTGTTCTCGGCAAGCCTGATCAACAGCGATTGCAGCGCGGTCGGCGTGTAGGCGCCGAACGGCGGCTGCTGCGCGGCCGGGGCGTCGTAGCCCTGGCCCGCCGGAATGCGCGCGGCTGCGTTCACATCGGCCTCAATAGACGCGAGCCTCAATACACACGGGCTTTAGGCTCGACATAAGCGACGTCATTGGTGAGGGTGTAGGTGTGGACTGGGCGATAGTCGATCTTCACGTGGCCCTTGTCGTCGATCCACGTCAGCGTGTGCTTCATCCAGTTCTTGTCGTCGCGGTCCGGGAAGTCCTCGCGCGCATGTGCGCCGCGGCTCTCGGTTCGGTTGACCGCAGCATCCATCGTCACCACGGCCTGCGCGATCAGGTTGTCGAACTCGAGCGTCTCGATCAGGTCCGAGTTCCAGATCAGCGAGCGGTCGGTGACGCGCACGTCGGACGACGCCGCGAACGTGTCGTGGATCAGCTTCTTGCCTTCCTCCAGCACCTCGCCGGTGCGAAACACCGCGCAGTTGCTCTGCATCACCTTCTGCATGTTGAGGCGAAGCTCGGCGGTCGGCGTGCCGCCGTTGGCGTTGCGCAGGCGGTCGAGCCGCGCCAGCGCCAAGTCCGCTGAATCCTTCGGCAGTTCCGGCTGCTTGTCGCCTGGCGTGAGGATTTCGGCGCAGCGCAGCGCAGCGGCGCGGCCGAACACCACGAGATCGATCAGCGAGTTCGAGCCGAGGCGGTTGGCGCCATGAACGGAAACGCAGCCTGCCTCGCCCAGCGCCATCAGGCCCGGCACGATGGTGTCGGGGTCGCCGCCCTTCTTGGTCAGCGCCTCACCGTGATAGTTCGTGGCGATGCCACCCATGTTGTAGTGCACGGTCGGCAGCACCGGCACCGGTTCGCGCGAAAGGTCCACGCCGGCAAAGATGCGTGCGCTCTCGGAGATGCCTGGCAGCCGCTCGTGCAGCACCGCGGGATCGAGATGGTCGAGGTGCAGGAAGATGTGGTCCTTGTTCTTGCCGACGCCACGGCCCTCGCGGATTTCGATCGTCATCGAGCGGGAGACGACGTCGCGCGAGGCGAGGTCCTTGGCGGACGGCGCGTAGCGCTCCATGAAGCGCTCGCCCTCGGCGTTGACGAGATAGGCGCCTTCGCCGCGCGCGCCCTCGGTGATCAGGCAGCCCGCGCCGTAGATGCCGGTCGGATGGAACTGGACGAACTCCATGTCCTGTAGCGGCAAGCCGGCGCGCAGCACCATGGCGTTGCCGTCGCCGGTGCAGGTGTGCGCCGAGGTGCAGGAGAAGTATGCGCGGCCATAGCCGCCGGTGGCGAGGATCGTGGTCTGGGCGCGGAAGCGATGGATCGTGCCGTCGTCCATGCACAGCGCGACCACGCCACGGCAGCGGCCCTCGTCGTCCATGATCAGGTCGATGGCGAAATACTCGACGAAGAACTCCGCCGAGTGACGCA
>Ga0190274_10002050_pt1 | contig 11811 bp, 8 predicted proteins | sample Popmic531T_FD_133002 | JGI IMG/M metagenome (GOLD analysis project Ga0190274, IMG submission 133002) | Populus adjacent soil microbial communities from riparian zone of Yellowstone River, Montana, USA - 531 T | ecosystem: Environmental > Terrestrial > Soil > Riparian zone | place: USA: Montana...
CGATGCTGGTGGTCTGGGGAGCCTCGATGTTCATGCTCGTCTTCATCCGCGACCTCGGCAGCTCGCTGATGTTCTTCGCCGCCTTCCTCGCCCTGCTCTACGTCGCGACCGGGCGCTTCTCCTTCGTCGCGATCGGGATGGCGATGTTCCTCGTCGGCGCCTGGTTCTTCGCCTCCACCGTGCCCCACGTGCACGACCGGGTCGAGGTCTGGCTCGATCCCTATGCCCATCCGCAGGCGAGCGGCTACCAGATCCTGCAATCGATCTTCGCCCAGGCCGACGGCGGCCTCTTCGGCAAGGGCTTCGGCCAGGGGCTGATCACGGTTCCGGGGACCCATGCGGCGCTGCTGCCGGCGGCCCAGACGGACACGATCTACTCGCTGATCGTCAACGAGCTCGGCCTCTTCGGCGCCTGCGCGGTGATCCTGACCTACCTGCTGATCGCGGCGCGGGGCTTCAAGATCGCCCTGCTCGCCGACGACGGCTTCTCCAAGCTGCTGGCGACCGGCCTCACCGCGGTCTTCTCGATCCAGGCCTTCGTGATCATCGGCGGCGTCACCCGGGTGATCCCGCTGACCGGCGTCACCCTGCCCTTCATCAGCTACGGCGGCAGCTCGATCGTCGCCAACTTCGTCCTCCTCGCCCTGCTCCTGCTCGTCTCCGATCGCGCTCGGCGCCAGGTCGGATCGGCCGAACGGGTCGGCGGCCTTGCTTTGGAGGGCAGGTGAACCGCCAGATCGTCAAGCTCTTCGGCCTCGTCGTCGTGCTCTTCGCGGTGCTGATCGGGTTCACCTCCTACTGGGCGGTCTTCGACGCTTCCGCGCTGAAGGGGAAGGACGCCAACAAGCGCCCGCTGCTCGAGCAGCAGCAGATCCAGCGCGGCCGCATCCTCGCCGCCGACGGCACCGTGATCGCCCGCTCGGTGCCGAAGGGCCACGGCGACAGCCTGCGCTACGTGCGGCGCTATCCGGAAGGGTCGCTCTACGGGCACCCGATCGGCTACAGCTTCGTGCAGCAGGGCGACAGCGAGCTCGAGCAGTTCCACAACGACGAGCTGGTCGGCAACGAATCCGAATTCACCTCGATCCTCGACCAGCTGCGCGGCCGGCGCCAGGAGGGCAACGACGTCGTCACCAACCTCGATCCGGCCGCTCAGGCGACCGCGCTCGAAGACCTGCGCGAAGCGGGCTTCGGTGCCGTGGTGGCGATCGAGCCCAAGAGCGGCCGGGTGCGGGTGATGGCCTCCAATCCGTCCTACGACCCCAACCGGGTCCCCTACGAACTCTCGAAGCTGAACGTGAACGAAATCGAAACGCCGCTGTTCGACCGCGCCACACAGGGCCAGTACCCGCCGGGCTCGACCTTCAAGGTGGTGACCGCGGCGGCGGGCCTGGAGAGCGGCACGATCACCCCGGAGACGCCGATCGACGCGCCGGGGACGCTGGAAGTCGAAGGGACGCCGCTCGAAAACGACTTCGGCGAGAGCTTTTTCGGCGCCATGCTGGACACCGCGCTGACCAATTCGGTCAACACCTGGTTCGGCCAGCTCGGCCAGCAGCTCGGCAACGACACGCTGTTCGAATACATGGAACGTTTCGGCTTCAACTCGACCCCGGCGATCGACCTCCCGCCCGACGAGGTCTCCAAGAGCGGCGTCTTCAACGAAGAAGGAGAACTGCTCGGCGCCAATGACCCCGTCGACCTGGCCCGGGTGGCGATCGGCCAGGAGCGGCTGGCGGTGACGCCGCTGCAGATGGCCGAGGTCGCCGCCGCGGTCGCCAACAAGGGCAAGCTGATGAAGCCGCAGATCTGGAGCCGGGTGGTCGACCCCGACGGCCGCGTGACGAAACGCCTCGATCCCTCCCAGTACAGTCAGCCGATCAGCGCCCAGACAGCCGCAGAGCTGACCACCGCGATGGAAGGCGTTGTCAGCGAAGGGACCGGCACCAACGCGGCGATTTCCGGCATCCCCGTCGCGGGCAAGACGGGCACCGCGGAAACGCCCGGCAACGAGGCCTGCGGCGGGGGAGAAGAAGAGAACCAGGCCTGGTTCATAGGCTTCGCACCCGCCGACGACCCGAAGATCGCGATCGCGGCGACGGTCGAGTGCACCGAAGAATTCGGCAACGACGTCGCCGCCCCGATCTTCCGTGACGTCGCGGAAACGATTCTCAACGATGAATGAGTGGAGCGGACAGGAGGGTGGGAAGCGTGGCTGAGGTAGGCCAGGGCAGCGTCGTCGACGGTCGTTACGAGATCCTGCAGCGGATCGGCTCGGGCGGGATGGCGGACGTCTGGCTGGCAGACGACACGCACCTGCAGCGGCGGGTCGCGCTCAAGGTCCTGCATGCCCGCTTCGCGCAGGATCGCGAGTTCGTCGAGCGCTTCCGCCGCGAGGCCGAGGCGGCCGCCGGGCTCCAGCACCCCAACGTCGTCGCCGTCTTCGATCGCGGCGAGGTCGATGGCACGTACTACATCGCCATGCAGTACCTGGAAGGGCGCACGCTGAAGCAGCTGATCGACGCCGGCCTCACCTCGGAGCAGGCGGTCGGGTTGATTCGCCAGGTGCTCGAGGGGGCGCGCTTCGCCCACCGCCACGGCGTTGTCCACCGCGACCTGAAGCCCCAGAACGTGATCGTCGACGACGACGGCAAGGCGACTGTGACCGACTTCGGCATCGCCCGCGCCGGGGTCTCGGAGATCACCCAGGCCGGCTCGGTGATGGGGACCCCGCACTACCTCTCGCCCGAGCAGGCGCAGGGCTTCGACGTCACCGCGGTCTCCGACCTCTACTCGATCGGGGTGATGCTCTACGAGGCCCTGACCGGGCGGGTCCCGTTCGAGGCGGATTCCGCCGTTGCGGTGGCGATGAAACAGGTCTCGCAGGCACCGCAGCGTCCCAGCTCGATCAACCCGCAGGTCTCCCCGGCCCTCGACGCCGTGGTGATGCGAGCGCTCGAAAAGGAGCCCGGCCAGCGCTTCCAGAGCGCCGACGCTTTCATTGCGGCCCTCGACGCCGCGCTGAAGGACCCGGGGGCTGGCGGTGGCACCGCGGCCTTTGCCGCGCTGCCACCGGTCGTGGCAACGCCGGCAGAGGCCGAGGGAGAGGCCGAGGAGGAGCGATCGCGCCGCCTCCTCTGGATTTTGGTCGCCGCTGCGGTGTTGATCGGCCTCCTGGTCGGGTTCGCGCTGACGCGCGACACGACGACCGAGGTCCCCAACGTCACCGGCGAATCGCTCAACCTCGCCTTCGCGCGGCTGCAGCAGGACGGCTTCAACGTCGGCGAAGTGAAGCGGGTCGAGCGCGAAGCCCCGGCCAACACGGTGCTCGAGCAGGACCCCGCCGCCTCGCCGCCGGCCGACGAAGCCTCGCTCGACTGCGCCTTTCTCACCTTCTTCTGCTCGAAGCCAGAGGTGATGCTGACCGTCAGCTCCGGCCCCGGCAGCGCCAAGGTGCCCTCGACCTCGGGTCAGACCAGAGCCGAAGCCGAAGAAGCCCTGGAAGACGCCGGGTTCAAGGCCGAGATCGAAACCGCACACTCAGAGGACGTCGAAGAAGGGGCGGTGATCCACTCCAAGCCCAGCGGTGGGGAAACTGCGGTTCGTGGCACCGCCGTCGTGCTCACGGTCTCCAGCGGCCCGAAGCTGGCGACGGTGCCGGTCCTGGCCGGAACCCAGCGCTCGGTGGCGGTGCAGCAGATCCGCGGCCGCGGCTTCAGCCCCAGCGTCGAAGAAGAAGTGAGCCCGAAGCCGGCGGGTGAGGTGATCCGCCAGACGCCCAACGCGGGGTCGCAACTGCCGGCTGGCTCGACGGTCACGATCGTCGTCTCCAAGGGAGAAGCGAAGTCGACCGTCCCCAACGTGATCGGCAAGCTGCGCGCCGAGGCGGTGGAAGCGCTGCGTGCGGAAGGCCTGAAGCCGACGGTGAGCGAACAGGAGACCGAAGTGCCGTCCCAGGTCGGTCGCGTCACCGATCAGTTCCCGCCGCCGGGGTCCGAAGTGAAGCCGGGCTCGCCCGTGACCGTGGTCGTCGGCAAGCAGGCGCCCACCGCGCCGGAACCGGAAACGGGCGAAGGGGAATGAGGGTCGCGGTTCTCGGCGGCGGCCGCTCCTCCGAGCACGACGTCTCCCTGCGCTCCGCCGCCGCCGTGGCAGACGGTCTGGCGGAGGGGGGGCACGAGGCGGTCCGGGTGGAGATCTCGCGCGAGGGCGCCTGGAGCTGCGAGGGACGGCCGGTCGAGCTCACGCCGGGTGGCGGCCTGCTCGGCGCCGATGTCGCCTTCCCCGCCCTGCACGGCCCATTCGGCGAGGACGGCAGCGTCCAGGGACTGCTCGAGGGGCTCGACCTGCCCTACGTCGGCTCCGACGTGCTCGCCTCCGCCGTCTGCATGGACAAGCTGACGCTGAAGCGCCTATTTGCCCAGGCCGGGGTCCCGCAGGTGGACTTCGTCGCCGCCGGGGAGCCGGGCTGGCTCGAGCGCTGCGAGGCGATGGGGCTGCCGCTCTGGGTCAAGCCCTCGCGTCTCGGCTCCAGCGTCGGGATCAGCCGGGTCGAGAGTCTCGACGCCGAGCTTGACGAGGCGGTCGGGCTGGCTCGCCGGCACGATCCGCGTGTGATCGTCGAGGCCCCGGCCTCGGGCCGCGAGGTCGAGTGCTCGCTGCTCGGCAACGAGGAGGTCGAGGCCTCCCAGCCGGGCGAGGTCCTCGCCAACGGTGACTGGTACGACTACGAGACCAAGTACCGCGACGGCGGCATGGAATTGGTCGTGCCCGCTCCCATCTCGGAGCCCCAGCTCGCCCGCGTCCGCGAGCTCGCCGTCACCGCTTTCGAGTTGGGCGGCTGCTCAGGCCTCGCCCGCTGCGACTTCTTCATCGAGCCCGACGGAGCCGTCCTCGTCAACGAGATCAACACGATGCCCGGCTTCACCGAGACCAGCGTCTACGCCAAGCTCTGGCAGGCCAGCGGCCTCGACTACCCAACCCTCTGCGACCGCCTGGTCGCCCTTGCGGTCGAGCGCCACCAGCGCACTCGTTCCTTTGAATTCTGAGTCCTCCACAGGGCACGAAAAGACCCGCCGAAGCGGGCCTTTTGGGCGGCTGGTTAGGCCGCATGCACTTGAGAAGTCACTTAGAGACTAGCTACGACGAAGATCGAGTTCAAGGTGGGCTTTGCTGGCCGGGCCGGAACGATCTAAGGATGGTTAGCCCTCACGACCAACGTCGCATCGTCGCCGGGATCCGGCCAACAGAGTCTCATGTGGCGGAAGAGGCGGGAGTCGAACCCGCTGGGGGCGACCAAGCCCCCGTGACACTTCTCAAGTGCACCCCCACGCACCACAAGTGAGGCCCTCTTCCGCTAGAATGAAGACTAAACGTTTCGGCTGGCGGAGGGGTCAGCGCAGCAGTTTGATGTCGCTGATCTCGACCTGGTAGCCGCCGAACTGGTCATGGGCTTCCGAGGCCTTGTTGAACCAGAGCAGGAAGTAGCGCGCGGGTTCGCGAGGGGTGAGATCGATTTCCTCGGTTGAGGAGGCTTCGACCGCCGTTCCGATCGGTTCTCCCCATTCGGACAGCTCTTCGGGCGGCCCCGAGGGGGAGGCGAAGACCTCGGCGTCCCAGCCGGGTGTCGGGGTGCGGACGATCATCTTCGCTGGCTTCTCCGGCGATGCCGTGGTCACGTAGACGCCGACGCCGGGGTCGGGCCCTGTCTTGGTGCCGGCGAAGGTGTCGGATTCGTAGTGCTCGGTTTCCCAGGCCGTCCCTCTCGGGTCGCCGTCGACCGCGAGTTCGACCTTGCTGCCCACCTCTTCGCCGTCGCCCTGCGGGTCGTAGTCGGTTGCCCCGGTGACGTCGGCCGGCTTGCCGCTGCCTTGGCCGGCCCCGCCTCCGCCGAGGTCCCCGCTGGAGATCAGCTGCACCGCCAGCAGCGTTCCTCCCACCACGACCAGCAGGGCGACGATCGCGGCCCAGGACCAGCGCGCCCGGCTCGAGAGCTTGCGCTTCGGCGGCGGCAGCGCGTCGAGCACGCTGGTCGCCTCGCCGGTGGTCGAGCCGGCCCGTGCCGCCTCGACCTCGAGCGCGGTCGAGAGGTCGTCGATCATCTCGCCGACCTGCTGGTAGCGCGCGGCCGGGTCCTTGGCGGTGGAGCGCTCGACCACCAGCGCCACCGCAGCGGAGACCTCGGGCCGCCGTCGCTGCACGTCGGGCAGCTCCTCGTTGACGTGCTTCATCGCCACCCCGACCTGGCTGTCGGCGGCGAAGGGGACCTGCCCAACCAACATCTCGTAGAGGACGACGCCGAGCGAGTAGACGTCGGTGCGGGGGTCGACTTTGCGACCCATCGCCTGCTCCGGCGCGACGTAGTCGGTGGTGCCGAGCACGCGCCCGGTCGCGGTCATCCCGTCCTGCTCGAGCTGGCGCGAGATGCCGAAGTCGGTCAGCTTCGCCCGGCCCTCGGCGTCGATCAGGATGTTCTGCGGCTTGATGTCGCGGTGGACCATGTTGCGCGCGTGGGCGACCGAGAGGCCGCGGCCGATCTCGATCGCGTAGGCGATCGCCTCCTGCGGGTCGAGCGCGCCGTTGCGGCTGATCCGCTGCTTCAGCGTTTCGCCCTCGATGTACTCGAAGACGATGTAGGGGTGGCCGCCGTCCTCGCCGGCGTCGATCACCGAGACCACGTTGGGGTGGGAGAACTTGGCCACCGAGCGCGCCTCTTGGCGGAAGCGCTCGAGCTGGTCGGGCTGCTCGGACATCTCGCGGTGCATCACCTTCACCGCCACGGGCCGGTCGAGGGTCTGGTCGCGCGCCAGGTAGACGGTCGACATGCCGCCGCTGCCAAGCTTGGCCTCCAGCCGGTAGCGGCCGGACAGGACCGTGCCGATCATCGCGCTGCTCGGGCGAGTTTCCATCTAACTGCGGATATTGTCGGGCACGGTCTCGATAGAGGTTCTCTATCGAACCGAGGTCTCCCGCTCAGGCGCGGTGGACTTCGTGCAGGCCGTCGACCGCGGCGCCGACCCGCTTGGCTCCCGGGTGGTGAGCGCGGAGCAGATCCAGCGCCGCATCCTCGTCTCCGGCCGCGACCACGCAGCAGAAGCCACAGCCCATGTTGAAGACCTCGTGCATCTCCTCGTCGGGGGTGCCGGAGCGCTCCTGGATCAGCGCGAAGATCGGCGGCACGGGAAGGGGGTCGTCGATCTCGTAGCCGACCTCGGCGGCGAGCCGGAGCAGGTTGCCGAGACCGCCGGAGGTGATGTGGGCGAGACCGCGGACCGCGACCTCGGAGCGCAGCAGCTCGAGGATCGGCTTGACATAGATCTCGGTCGGCGCGAGCAGCTCGTCGCCGAGAGAGCGGCCAAGGCGCCCCTCCGGGTCCTCGTCGAGCGCCAGCCCGTCCAGCGCCGAGCGGGCGAGGGTGTAGCCATTGGAGTGCAGGCCGGAGGAGGGGAGACCGATCACGACGTCGCCTGGCTGCACCGCGGAGCCGTCGACGATCTCGTCCAGGGCGACGGTGCCGAAGCACGCTCCGGAGACGTCGACGCCACGCACCATCTCGCCGAGCTGGGCCAGCTCGCCGCCGGGGATCTCGACCCCGGCGAGCTCCGCTCCGCGGGCCAACCCGACCCCGACTTCGGCGCAGACCGCCGGGTCTGCACGGTCGATCGCGATGTAGTCGAGCATCGCCAGCGGCTCGGCGCCGACGCAGATCACGTCGTTGACGTTCATCGCCACGCAATCGATGCCGACGCTGTCGTAGCGCCCCAGCTGCTCGGCGACCAGCAGCTTCGTCCCCACCCCGTCGGTCGAGAGCGCGATCCCGGTTCGCTCATCGAGCTTGATCACGCTCGCGTAGTGCCCCGGCAGCGGCACCTGGCGCGAGGGCCGACCGAGCTGTATCGCCCCGAGCGCCTTGACCAGGCCGGCGACCGCCGAATCGGCGGCACCCTGGTCCACTCCTGCCTTGGCGTAGGCGTCGTCGCTCACGTGGGCGATTCTTTCAGGCGACTGCTCAGGTCGGGTGCGGGCTCGAAGAGATGCCTGCGGCCTTTGGAAAGTTTCACGAGCAATCCTCGCTCGACGAGGCCGCGCAGATCGGAGCGAGCTGTCTCATGGGACACCCGGTGACTCCCGGCGTGGCTGTCGAACGAATACGAGGCATCGGGATCGCGCACCGCGTCGGTGAGCAGGGCAAGCTGGCGTCCATTGAGATAGTCCGCCCCCTGGAGAAGCCTCTCGACATTCCTGACCTCCGCGGTCTTACGTTGCAGGTAAGCATGGAGGTCGTCGATTGCCTGTGCGATCAGATCAAGCTGGTGGATGAGGAAGTAGGTCGTGTCGCCACCGTCGGTCTCGGTTTCCATGAAGGCCCGGGCGTACTTGGCCGGCGCGTTGCGAATCAGCCGTGAGATCGGCAGGTATTCGGCGAGCCAGTAGCCCCGGACCCCCATCAGCCAGAAGAACAGAATTCGCGCCGTGCGGCCATTGCCGTCCTCGAAGGGGTGGTCGTAGGCGAGCCAGAAGTGCAAGAGGATCGCCCGCACCACCGGATGGACGAATCGCTCTCCGTCCTCGCTTTCGTTGGCGAAGTCGCACAGCAGCTGCATTCGCTCTGGCAGTTGCTCGGCCGGCGGTGGGATGTGGATCGGATCGCCACCGTCGCGGTCGAAGACCGCCACTCTCGGTTCGCCGGGCTGTTGCAAGCGACCCGCAGCGGAGGGATCGCGCAGGGTGCCTTCAGTGACGATCCGGTGCAGATCCAGGATCGTCTGCGGACTCAGGGTCTCTCCCATCCTTTCGCGCATGAACTGAAGGGCGCTGTAGTTGTTGACAATCATCCGCTCGCTCCGATCCATTGGCGCTCGGCCGCTCCGCAACAGCTCCTTCGCCGCGACGCGCGAGGTCGTCGCCCCCTCCAGTTGGCTCGACCGGATCGCCTCCTCCATCAGCGAATTGACCAGGAAACGCCGGCCGGCCCGCCTCTCCGAGGTAACTACCTCGTCCATGCCGACCTCACCGCTGCATCTCTGATCGATGTAGTGCAGCCGACGAAGCATGCTGTCGACTAGTCCATAGCTGAACGGCTCTCCACCTGAGTCGGTGAGCGGTAGCTCGCGCAGCTCACCACGGCGAGCGATCTTGAGATTGAGCCACCATTGCTCGCTGTTCAATTCGGCAGGCGGATCGAGATGCCTGAGCTTGTCCCAGTGGAGATAGCGGTGTGCGCTGCGCGGGTCTTCAGGCGCCTCTATCGCAGCCCCGAGCTCGTTACCGCTGAGCGCGGCGACCAAGTCGGAAATCGAGGGGGCTTTCGCTACGAACATCTCAACTCCAAATCAATTCCAAGTTTGTCCAAGATTTGGAATTGTAGTTGAACTCCAAATCAATTCCAAGTTTGTCCAAGATTTGGAATTCAATTGCGCTTGGCGAGCACCAGGGCTGCCAGACAAGCTCTGTACGCCGCGTAGGGCCAGAGCGCCCGGTCGCGCTCGACCAGGCCGATCAACCGCTGGGAGGCGAGAGTGGATACAAAAGAGGCGCCGACGCCGATCGCCATCGAGCGACGCAGCTCGGGTGGGATGCCGCGGCGGCGGAGGCGGACGCCCTTCAGCGCGGTCGCGCCGACGATGATCGGCAGCGCGATCGTGCGCGAGAGCAGGTTCGCCTGGTCGCGGGAGAAGTGGCGACAGCGTGCCGCGGCGAGGGTGATGCCGTTGCGCGAGACGCCGGGGGCAAGAGCCGCCGCCTGCGCTATGCCGAGGGCGAGACCGTCGGCGACTCCGGCCTCACCGCGGCCACGCAGCTGCGGGCGGGTGTCGGCGGCGACCATCGCGCCGGCGCCGGCGAGCAGGCCGTAGGCGGTCGCCCGCGGCCCGCCCAGGTGGCGCTCGATCGGCCGCTCGAACCTGTAGCCGACAACCGCCGCTGGCAGGAAAGAGAGGGCAAGGACGACGGCGCCCCGGAGGTCGAAGGCCCGCAGCTCTTCGTTGATCAGCTTTCGCTGGCCGACCAGCAAAGCCGCCGCGGCGCCCGCATGCAGCGCCACCTCGAAGCTCTTGCGCACCTCCGGGTCGACCGCCTCCCAGTCCCACCCCGCCAGCCAGGGGACGAGGACGATGTGGGCCGAGCTGGATACCGGCAGCAGCTCCGCCGGGCCCTGGACGATGCCGAGGGCGAGCGCGCGCCCGGCGGGGATCCCGCGCTCGGCCGGGTCGCTCAAGCGCCTGACGAGCGGACGGGCTCGGCGGGTGGAGCGGGCTCCTCCTCGTCCGGGCCGCGATCGCGACGGCGCTTGATCAGGAAGTAGACGATCCCGCCGACGATTGCCGCCAGCACCGCGTAGTCGAGGTAGCCGAGCTTGTGGCGCCACTCCTCCCAGTTGTCGCCGACGCTCTGGCCGATCAGGGCCAGCATCAATACCCAGGGAACGCAGCCGGCGAGGGTGTAGGCGGTGAAGCGCCAGAACGGCATCTTCGCCACGCCGGCCGGAAGCGAGATGAAGGTGCGGACGATCGGCAGCATCCGCGAGAAGAAGACGGTCGCGGCGCCGTAGCGCTCGAACCAGTCGTCGGCCCATTTCAAGTGCTTGGGGCTGATGTGGATCAGCTTGTTCTTTTCCAGCAAGTCGAGGCGGCCGTAGTAGCCGACCGCGTAGGCGATCCACGACCCGACCAGGTTGCCGAGCACGCCCGCCGCGACGACGCCGAAGAGGGTCAGGTCCCCTTCGGAGACGCTGAAGCCGGCGAACAGCATGATCGCCTCGCTCGGGACCGGGATGCAGGCCGACTCCAGGGTCATCAGCAGGAAGACGGCGACGACACCGGCGGAGCCGATGAATTCGGTGGCGACGTCGACGATCGGTTCGACGACCTTGTCGGTGATGCTGGCGAGCAGGAGAAGGGGCATTCGTGAAGCGGGGATTGTAGGCGCGCAGCCAGGCAGCATCTAAACTGGCCGGGTTCCATGCGCCGGTTGAACCATCCCGTCTATCGCAACCGGGTCCTCCAGGTGATGGCCGATGGCGCCCTCGTGGCGCTTGCCTTCTACCTGGCCTTCCGGCTGCGCTTCCTCGATCAGAGCGGCCTGCCGCACCGCTACTGGATCCTCTTCGCTCAGTCGGTTGGCTTCGTCGTCGCCGGCAAGCTGGTCGTCTTCGCCGCCTTCGGGCTCTACCAGAAGTGGTGGCGCTACGTCAGCGGTCGCGACTTCCTGCTGATCGTCCGCGCCGTCGCCGTCTCCAGCGCGATCCTCGTCGTCGCCTTCACCGTGCTGCGGCCCTTCGCCCACAACCTGCCGCGCTCGGTCGCGGTGATGGACTTCCTCCTCGCCCTGATGCTGATCGCCGGCGCCCGCCTCGCCGTGCGGCTGATCGTCGAGCGGCCCTCGCGCTCCGGCCGGCTGCCGAAGCACGAGGTGCTGGTGATCGGCGCCGGCTCCGGCGGCCAGATGGTGGTCCGCGAGCTGCAGCTCAACCCCGACCTCGGCGCGACTGCGATCGGCTTCATCGACGACGACCCGCGCAAGCGCGGGATGCGCATGTCGGGGGGCCTGAAGGTGCTCGGCTCGACCAAGAAGATCGCTGCGATCCTTGACGAGACCCAGCCCGACGAGGTCGTGATCGCGATCCCCTCGGCGCCGGGGACGCTGCGCGCCAAGGTGGTCGCCGCCTGCCGCGAGCGCGAGATCCCCGTGCGCACCCTGCCGACCGTGTTCGAGCTGCTGCGCGGCGGCGTCCAGCTCAACAAGCAGCTGCGCGAGGTGCGGGTCGAGGACGTGCTCGGCCGCGACCCGATCGTGCGCGAGCTCGACCGCGTC
>Ga0190274_10002051_pt1 | contig 11810 bp, 6 predicted proteins | sample Popmic531T_FD_133002 | JGI IMG/M metagenome (GOLD analysis project Ga0190274, IMG submission 133002) | Populus adjacent soil microbial communities from riparian zone of Yellowstone River, Montana, USA - 531 T | ecosystem: Environmental > Terrestrial > Soil > Riparian zone | place: USA: Montana...
AACGTTTGCAGAGATCTATGGCAAGTACCTGAAGAAAACGGAGGAAAAAACCTGGAGGAAAGGAGTTGATAAACTTGCAGAGGTAGCGGGATATAGTTCCGGGTACAGCAGGAATATGATTCTCAACGTGCTCGATGACCTGTCTAAAAACCTGTCTACAAAAATCGCCGACGAAAAAACGCATATTGAAGAGCTGAATAAAAGCAACGGTGGCAGCAATGAAATTGGAATGTCAGAGCGCGAAATTGAATCGCTTTCGAAGCGCCAAACCGAGCTGGAGGAAAAAATTAAAAAACTAGAGGCAAGTGACGAAATGACTAAGTGACGAGGTGACAAAGGAAAACCCCACATTGATGGCTGTTGACTTAGTCACTTAATCACCTAGTCACTTAGTCACTTCTCTTATCAACATGCTTCGTTCGTAACCGCACCAAAACCTTATTCTGAAAGGAAACCTTTTGCTAAGAATTACAGTTAAATTTGTAAACCTTAACCGTAATGAATAACAAGATGAGCCTCACCGCACAGCAGAAAGAAGAATTGAGCAAGCTGAGTCTTTACTTTGAAAAGCTTGAGAAGCTGGCTACAAAAAACAACATTGACCTGGATGTTTTTATCAGCGAATACAAGGACGACGGGTATTCAATTTACAAGACAGAAAAAATAGAAATGCAGGAGAAAGCGGAGAAGCGTAAAAAGATTTTTGAAAAGTCGGAGGATATTAAATCAACCAAGTCGCAGACCCAGAAATAACTCTACCATTAATTTTTGCACATAGCTTATGTGTAGTAAACCCCGGTGACGACAGCACGCCGGGGTTTTGTTTTTTACCCCAACGAAGTACGAATAAGACGTACGAATTTACGAATTACCAAAGTCCGTTGTTTCTCTTATTGACTGGTGAAATTCTGAATACTATAAATCACGACATTCAATCAATTGATTTTTCTTTTCATTTCGCATTAAATTTTACTTTTGTCGCGCATTAACCGAAAACGCACGCATGCTGCAGTTCGCCTGGCTGATTCCTGTATTGCCCCTCCTGGGATTTTTATGCATCAGCTTTTTTCAAAAACAATTGCCGGGAAAAACTGCCGGTATCATCGGGTCTCTCACGGTATTTATATCATTCCTGGTTACCTGTGGTTTATTTTTTCAAATATCAGAACCGGTTACAATAACCTATTTTGATTGGATAAATGCCGGAACTTTAAAGATTCCAATATCATTTCTGATTGATCCCATTTCAATCGTAATGCTCCTGATCATTACAGGCGTCGGCTTTCTCATCCATGTTTATTCAATCGGGTATATGGCCCATGATGAAGCTGTCGGGAGGTTCTTCGCCTACCTGAACCTGTTTGTTTTCTTCATGCTCATCCTGGTTCTCGGTAGCAATTACGTACTCATGTTCGCAGGATGGGAAGGCGTCGGATTGTGTTCCTACCTCCTCATTGGCTTCTGGTTTAAAAACACGGAGTACAACCATGCGGCGAATAAGGCATTCATCATGAACAGGATCGGTGACCTTGGATTCCTCCTTGGAATCATTCTCATGTTCGTGACATTCGGCAGCGTACAGTTCAGCGATGTGTTCAGCGCAGCCGGACAGTTTCCTGACAACCAGGGAACCATCATCGCCATCACCATGCTGCTTTTCGTGGGAGCCATGGGCAAGAGCGCACAAATTCCATTGTATACCTGGCTGCCCGATGCAATGGCGGGACCCACACCCGTTTCCGCATTGATCCATGCGGCTACCATGGTGACAGCCGGCATCTACATGGTGGTCCGTTCCAACATTCTTTATTCGATTGCACCCGTCACACTTGAATTCATCGCAGTTATCGGCGCAGCAACGGCGATCTTTTCTGCAACGATTGCTCTTGCACAAACCGATATCAAAAAAGTTCTCGCTTATTCAACGCTCTCGCAACTTGGATATATGTTTGTCGCACTCGGTGCAGGCGCTTATTCTACAGGTTTATTTCATGTAACCACGCATGCATTTTTCAAGGCACTGCTATTCCTTGCCGCAGGAAGTGTGATCCATGCCATGGGTGGTGAGCAGGACATCAGGAGGATGGGCGGGCTGAGAAAAAAACTTCCAATCACTTACATTGTCTTTCTTGCCGGAACGCTTGCCATCAGCGGCGTTCCTCCGTTTGCAGGTTTCTTTTCAAAAGATGAAATCCTCGCCAAAGCTTATATGCAGAGCGATGCATTGTTTTTTATCTTATCGCTTACTTCTGTGCTCACTGCCATTTATATGTTCCGGCTTTTATTCCTCACTTTCTTCGGAAGTTTCCGCGGCACGCACGACCAGGAACATCACCTGCATGAATCACCTCCCGTAATTACAATTCCTTTGGTGGTGCTGGCAATCCTTTCCACGATCGGCGGTTTCCTTGGATTGCCTTCAGTGTTCAGCGAACACCACCTTTTCGGAAGTTACCTGGAACCAATGATCACAAGTCCGGCATTTTCCGGTCATTCAGAACCATCGCATCTTTTTGAATACATGCTCATGGGTATTTCTGTGGCTGCATTAATCCTGATCGGGTACATGACCTACCAGTACTTTGCAAAGAAAGAACAGGTTCCTTCACTCGATGAAAAGGATTTCAAACCATGGTACAGTGTGCTGTACAACAAATATTATATCGATGAATTGTATGACAGGATTTTTGTCAGGCCCTTATATTATTTAAGCGATTTGTTTTACAGGATCGTGGACCTGAAAATAGTTGATGGCGCCGTGAATGCCGTCGGCAAAGGCGTGAACAGGGGAAGCAATCTTGTGAGGCTGGCGCAGGAAGGGTCAGTCGGGGTTTACATTTTTGCCATGGTGATCGGAATCATTCTGATCATGGCAATAAACTTATTTTAAAGACTCAGGAATATTTTCTGCAGTCATGATGTGAATGATGTTAAGTGTATTGATATTTTTTCCATTCGTTGCCGCGCTGGCAATTTTGCTTTCGAAAGAGAATGCAAAACGCATTGCTTTGGGCGCAGCGGTGATTGAATTTGCACTCAGCATCTGGATGACCTTGCAGTTCAACCCCGCATCAGGAACACAGTTCATGATTGATTACAATTGGATCACGGCTTTGGGCATCAGTTTCAAGGCAGGTATTGACGGCATCAGTCTGCTGCTTGTACTGCTCACTACTTTCCTTGTTCCGCTTATCGTGTTGTCTGCCTTCAAACATGAATACAGGAATGCATCCTTGTTTTATGCACTCATCATGGCCATGGAGATGGCACTGGTAGGTGTATTCGTTTCACTTGACGGATTTCTCTTTTACGTTTTCTGGGAACTTGCACTCATCCCCGTTTATCTCATCTGCCTGATGTGGGGTGGAAAAGACAGGGTTCGCATCACGCTGAAATTTTTTATTTATACGCTGGCCGGAAGTCTGCTGATGCTGGTGGGCCTAATCTACCTGTATCTTCAAACGCCAGGCACACATACTTTCGACCTCAACGCTTTTTACAATTTACGTCTCAGCGCCAAAGAGCAAGGCTGGATTTTCTGGGCCATGTTTGTTGCATTCGCAGTGAAGATGCCTGTGTTTCCATTTCATACCTGGCAGCCCGACACTTATACCGATGCACCAACACCGGGAACCATGTTGCTTTCCGGGATCATGCTGAAGATGGGAATTTACGGCGTGATCAGGTGGCTGCTTCCCGTAGCACCGCTGGGCGTGGAAGCATGGGGAACTACAGCAATTGTATTGTCTGTGATTGGAGTTGTGTATGCATCGTGCATTGCGTTGGTGCAAAATGATTTTAAACGATTGATCGCATACTCAAGCATTGCGCACGTCGGGTTAATCTCAGCCGGAATTTTTTCACTCAACATGCAGGGATTGCAGGGTGGAATGATACAAATGCTGAGTCATGGTATCAACGTGGTTGGAATGTTCTTCATTGCAGAAATAATATTTGTGCGGATGCAGTCAAGGTTGATGAACGACCTGGGAGGAATCAGGAATGTGGCGCCCGTATTTGCTACATTTTTTATGATCATCCTATTGGCTTCCGTGGCACTGCCGCTCACCAACGGCTTCGTCGGGGAGTTCCTGCTCATCAATGGCCTTTACCAGTTCAATGCCTGGATGGCTGCTGTAGCCGGACTCACGATTATATTGGGCGCCGTATATATGCTGAATGCCTACAGGAAAATTTCTTTGGGTGAAACAACTGCACGGACTTCTTCCTTCAGCGATCTGACAACACATGAAAAATCGGTACTCATACCGCTGGTGATCATGATCTTTGCCATTGGCATTTATCCGAAGCCGCTCCTGGATATCGCCGAACCTAGTTTGAAAAACCTGTTGGATGTAATTCACGGATCAATTGTAAAATGACAACCCTCATTATCTTATCGGCATTGGGAATGGTGACTTTGTTCTCCGAAATTTTCGGCTATAAGAAAATTATGCTGCCGATTGTATTTGCGGGACTTTCAATTGCACTTGCAGCTTCGATATACGATTGGAATACCGGTAAACATTACCTGAATGAAATGATGATTGTAGACAATTACTCGATTGCATTCACGTCGCTGATGATTGCCGTTACCATCATTTGGTTTATCCTTTCCCCGCGTTTCTTTCATGAACCAAGTTCGCGCATTGATCATTTTTCGCTGATCATATTTGCATTGATCGGTGCACAACTCATGACTTCATTCGGCAACATGATCATGCTTTTTCTGGCCATTGAAATTTTATCCATCCCCATGTACATTCTTGCGGGAAGTAAAAAAAGCAGTTTGTCCTCGAATGAAGCCGCGTTGAAGTATTTACTCATGGGCGCCTTCGCAACGGGATTTCTTTTGTTCGGCATTACACTCATCTATGGCGAAACAGGATCATTCAACCTGGCACAAATCACGCAGTCGCTGGCAAGCCACGCAGGAGAACCGTCGCCGATGGTGATAGCAGGAATGCTGCTGATACTGGTAGGACTTGCATTCAAAGTTTCGGCCGTTCCATTCCATTTCTGGGCGCCTGATGTGTATACAGGATCACCTACCGTAGTAACAGCTTTTATGAGCACCGTGGTAAAGACGGCTGCCTTTGCCGGATTTTTCAGACTGTTCTTTCATACGTTCGGTGCTTCCGGTCCGTCATGGACCACAACGCTTTGGGTTATTTCTGCGGCGACGATCATTATCGGGAACATCACTGCCGTTTACCAAAACAATTTCAAGCGCATGCTTGCCTATTCAAGCATTGCACATGCAGGTTATATGCTGATGGCCATCATGGCACTGAATAATTATGCGCAGCAATCTATTTTATATTATGCCGTTGCCTATTCGATCTCTTCAATCTCTGCTTTCGGAGTGCTCCTGGCAGTGAGTCATGTAACCGGCAATGATTCCGTTGAATCATTTAATGGCCTGGCGAAAAAAAATCCGCTGCTTGCATTCATCACGCTCATTGCAATGTTGTCGCTTGCAGGTATTCCTCCCCTTGCCGGATTTTTCGCCAAGTATTATATTTTTACTGCAGCATTACAACAGCATTACACATGGCTTGTGGTCATCGCTGTGATGGGTTCCCTGACAGGAGTCTATTATTATTTCCGAATCATCATTGCCATCTTTCGATTTGAAAATGAAGGCATCGAAATTCCGATGACAACATCTTTTAAAGCAGCATTACTTTTCATTTCAGCAGCTGCAATCGTGCTCGGAATCATGCCGCAATGGATTGCAGGATTACTTTGATGTCCTTGAGCGTTTCCTAATCCGTTTCCTCGTTTCTCGGTTTCCCGAATTTAACGTTTCTCGTCTCCATTTTCTCCTCTCATCCGGTGGTTTTCAGTCAGTTCAAAAAAAATTGGTTTATAAAAAATAAGTCCTACTTTTGAACTCCTTATCAAACTCTGACTCGCACACCGTTTCTAAACCTTCCTGATTAATTACCAATTCCTGAATGGATTGCCTGCCAGTTTATGCGCATGTAAATTCGTGTTAATCAAAATAAACCCAAGCTCAATAACAAATTTTAATTTTATCAATATGAAAAAGAACCATTACTTAAGTAGAATTTCAGGACTCTTATTTGCGCTTCTATTTACTTTCAGTGCGCAAGTAGGAAAAGCCCAGATGACAGTGGTAATCGGAGACAATAACGGAAGCAATTGTACTACTTGTTATCCGTGCCCGATCCAGGATTTTTATTATGCTTCCCGTGCCCAGTTCTTGTACACTGCTGCTGAACTTGCAGCAGTTGGCGTAACTCCGGGCGGACATATTGATTCTATCGGATGGATCGTGGAATCTACAATCTTCTCAGGCCACTTGCAGGAAGGTTATTCAATTGCATTGCTGAACACGAGCATCTCAACGCTTGATATGTTTTCCTGGGAAACAGGCGCCACCACAGTTTACGGTCCGATAAATTATTCTTATGTCTCAGGTTATGCCGGAAACGTAATGTTCCCGACCACCGCATTTACCTATACAGGTGGTAACCTGATCGTGGAGGTTTGCGGAGGATTTTCTTCCGGGGGATTTGTGGATAATCCAATGTGCCAGTGGACAACCGGCCTTCCATTCAATGGCTCACACCAATGGATACAGGACGTTGCGAATGGATGCGGCAATCCTCTTTTTGACAATTCAGCAATCCCGGAAAACCGTCCACGATTGATAATGACTTATACATGCCCTGCAGGCGTTATCACAGCTGCTTTCAATACAAGTAACAACAACCCGCCGATCAATACGCCGGTTTCATTTACTGATCAAAGTTCGAATAACACCATTGGCTGGCATTGGGATTTCGGTGACGGAGATACTTCCATTTTACAGAATCCATCACACACCTATACCACTGCAGGAACATATTACATCACTATGAATGCCATTGGCTGTTCCTCTTCTGACGTTGCTTATGATACAGTAGTAGTGCAAAGCGAACCTATAGCTTTGGTTACACCCGATTCACTTTCAGCGACGCTTGCATGCGGCGATTCAATTACCTTCCAGTTAACTGTTTCGAACACCGGTACCGGTGACCTTGTATATGGAACCAGCGGCGCTTCCAATTCGCAAGTCCGAATGCTTGCACTTACTTATGGTGCCGATATGTTTTCGGAATATCCAAGTACGATTGCCTCCATCAATACATATTTCACAAACTATGTTCTTACGGATACAAATGCGACTGACCCGGCCGTCATTTCAAACCTGCTCGTTGGAAACAATGTGCTGCTCCTTCCTGAACCGGAAAGCGGATCCATTGCCACTTATAACAGCTGGGCTTATGCCATCAACAGCTTCCTGCTCACAGGAGGTACAGTGATCCAGTGCGGTGCAAGCAATGCAATGGATACTGCGCTCTTTACTACAGGTCTCTGGACCAGTACAGGGTACAATGTAATAGACATAGGCACCAGCGGACCGATGCTGACTGTAGATAGTATCACACCTCTCACCACCGGCTTGTCAGGCAATACCATTATTGCTCCTACTGCATGTTATCTGAATGAATTCGCCAACACCGACAAGCGCACCGTGGTTTCTTACCAGGGTCATGACGCCGTTTGCTACCGAAAAGTGGGCGGAGGAAAAGTGATTTTCATTGCCTTCGATTATTATGGACCTAACAACGACAGCAGGCGCATCATTGCCAATGCCGTTGAGTGGGGCGGAGAATCAGGACTTCCTTCATGGATCACAACTGATGTGAATACAGATACAGTTACTCCATCCGGTTCAAATATTCTGAATGTTACTTTCCATGCATCCGGATTACCATCTGGAACATATTATGGAATACTCGGCATCAGCACCAACGATCCAAACAATCCATATGTTGCCGTATCATGCACACTAACTGTCACCGGCGGACCAATCGTTTCCTTGTCTGATTCTTGTGTTGATTTCGGAACGATCATGGAAAATACAGTGCAACAGGAAACATTTAGCCTCATCAACAGCGGTTGCGATTCGATGTTTGTAACGGGTATCACTGCCGGTATGCCTGAATATAATATTACGGGAATACCAAGCATGCTGTTACCGGGTGCATCTGCACAGGTTACAGTTACTTTCAGCCCGACAGCAGTTGGAATTTATAACAGCTCCATCACCATTCAAAACAGCGCAGGCGACACCACTTTCTGCCTGAATGGATCTGCAGGTCCGGCACCGGTAATTAACACCGTGACCAGTGTATCAAATCAAATCAATTCCTGCACAGGAACAACTACATCGGATTTCGACATTGAAAATACGGGCGGAAGCGATTTGAATTATACAATCACCGGGTTTACATCCTGGGCACAGCTTTCATCTACCTCAGGAACAGTGGCGGCTGCGGGAACTGAAACCATTACTGTAACATTCGATGCTACCGGATTAAATGACGGAACGTACACTACAAACCTCAGCGTAAGTACAAACGACCCCGTAACACCTGTTGTATTAATTGGACTTTCATTGACAGTTGATGGTGATCCGGTGGTAGCAATGTCAGTTACGTGTGTAAACTTTGCACCGATTTTTGAAGGTGCAACATCACAGCAGACATTTACAATTACAAACGACGGATGCGATACACTGGACGTTACAGGACTTATTCCGAGCTTGCCTGAATACACAGTGAGTGCGGCTCCCGGACTTATTAATCCAGGCGCTTCAGCAACCATCACGGTTACTTTTAATCCGCTGATCGCCGGAATTTACAATGGTACCCTCGACATACAAAACTCAGATGTGGATACAACCATCTGTCTCACAGGTGAAGGTTTGATTGCGCCGCATATCTCTCCAAATACATCCACAACGTATTCACATGATGTTGCTGCTTGCAATGGAATTGACTCTACCACTTGCACAATTTACAATACAGGAGGCAGTAATCTTTATTTCAACATCACAGGCATTCCATCATGGGCAACTTTCTCAACTACGAATGATACCGTTGCTGCAAATGACTCTATTGTAATAACCGTGGTAATGAGCTCCGGAACTTTCTCTGCCGGAACACAAACGACTACGTTTAACGTAAACTCAAATGATCCCGTCACTCCGATTGTGAATCATACTTTGAGCATGCAGGTGGGAACAAATCCATGCTTTACTGCCCAGGGAAGCATTGATCCTTGCACAGGCATCGGAACATTTACGACAACAGTAATCGTGAATGCTCCAACATCATGGACATGGGATTTCGGTGATGGCGGTACAGGAAATACTGCAAACCCGATTCACCAGTTCAATGAACCGAACGGAACTGTAATTGATGTACAGGTGATCGGTTGCACCGGCGGTGGCTGCGATACAGAATATGTTCAACTCACCATGCCGTTGGTTATAGGGCCTGCTGCTGCTGCTTGTCTGCCTCAAACAACTGATGCAAGCACAGGAGGAAGTATTGGTATCGGAATTGTTTTGGTTCAGCTCGAGTCAATCAATAATACAAGCCAGAACTCTTCCGCAGGTTACCAGAACTTCACATGTACTGATACAACCACACTCACCGAGGGAATGTCATATACATGGGTAGTTAACACAGGCCAGACGTATGAAGAAACCGTAAAAGGATACGTTGACTTCAACAATGACGGCGCATTCGACCAGGCAACAGAATTGATCTTTGAAGATTCTGCTGAAGTATTTAATCACACAGGTACTACAGCCTCAATGCCTTTGTTCACGGTTCTTGGTACTGCGCTGAGAATGCGTGTACAAAGTGAGTACTCCGGAAATCCTGAACCCGACGGATGTATTGATCTCCTCTACGGACAAACAGAAGATTATGCAGTCTTCATGCAGGCTGGAGTTGCTGTGAAAGATCTTGCGACTGCAACAGCGTTCACCGTTTATCCGAATCCATTCAACAAGAGTACGTCGATTGAATATCACCTGAACTCATCCCAAACTGTTACAGTAGAAATATTCAATGCAGTGGGAGAAAGGGTGGAAACTTTTGCAGCCTCTGAAATCCAGGGTGCAGGCAAACATACTTACCAGTTCAATGGAACATCAACAGGCATTTACACGGTGAAGCTTACAGTTGGTGAATCAAGCACGATACAGAAGCTTGTGAAAATGCAGTAAGAGTTGGAATATAGAAATCAGAAAATAGAAAAGCGCTCTTCGGGGCGCTTTTTTTTATTTCACATGACTGGCTTTTTGCGAAGTCGGGAATAGTTGAATGGTTGATAGGAGAAACTCAATTACTATATCAAACTAACGAACTGCTTCGTCCCTGCCATTGACAACTTTATTGCCCCCATCTGTGTAGTCACTGGGACGAAGGAAGCAGTCCCTCTATTATTAAAACTGCATTCAATAGACCTCGGTCAGGCAATTGCCGAAGAAAAAAGGATAAAAGGGGAAATCGTAAAAGTAAGATCATGATGATTGAAAGTAAAAAGCCTAAGTGGATTGATCTATATCATTCTTTGTGAACTAATTCGATTTGACAGACTGCTTCCTTCGTCGCAGAGACTACTTCAAGTAGATAGTAAAGGAAAATCAGAGACTGGTATTGAGTTTGATTTACCCTGTCAATCCTAACGGTTTTATTCCCAATAATTGAAAACTCGCATTGACTATTTCAAGTGAGGCATCCCATTCGTCAATTGCACGTTATTGAATTTGCATATGATTGGCTGTTGAATGCCGCAGCCCCGCTACTACTGGTACTGCTTACTGGTACTGCTACTTCTTGACTGGTTCCTTCCTTCCCCTGAAATCTTTTTCTTTCTCCAGCTCATCGAAAAGCTCGTCACAGTAATCCTTACTTACTTTTTCTATATCTGTAGGATTATAAGCCTGGGATTGCACCGACCAAAGGAGTTCCAGCGTATTTGCATCATATAAATTCGACTCTATGAAATAATGTTTATCCGTCTGGTAATATCCCGACAAACTGGTTTCAGTATAATAAGTATTATAGTAGCTGTTAAAATTATTGTAATAACCATTGTAAGGGTAATAACCATTTACACCAACTCCGATGCTGGAGGTTGAAACGTAATACGTTTCCGAATGCACATCTTTTAGTGCCGTTACAAAAATTGCATCACATTCAAGCTTCTTCACTTTCTCAAGCAATAGTTCCTTGCCCTTCGCAGCATCTTCAAATATGTAAGGGAACTCTTCGCGGTTCCGGTAAGCAGTATACCTTCGCGTAATGGCTTCAGCTGCGATTTCATATTCCAGGATAGCACTTACCGTCGGGTTGTTGAACAAACCCATGATGTAAATTTTCTTGTAAGCCCGCTCTTTCATCCTTTCCCTATTGAGCCAGGAGTTTGTAATGGCGATATCTCTTGTTGGCTGACAGGATGCGAAAAATGAAATGAGTAATAAGAAAGCGGGAATGTTTTTTTTCATGGTTGTTTGTTTGGTATGAATACTATTTCAGACAAATGTAAAGTTTCAGAATTAATAAAACCTGGTAATTTGCCTTTCAAAAAAGTAGTTCGATAGATTGAATTCTTAAACAGCCTCTTTCACGCAGAGGCGCAGAGAACGCAGGGCGGTCTTTGAAAAAATCCGTGCGGTAATTAGCAAATAGTAAAAGGGGAAATAAGCTACCGGAACTGCCTACTGGTACTGCCTACTGGTACTGGTACTGGTACTGGTACTAGTCTTTAGTAGCTTGTACCATTCCACCACACCTTCCACGTATTTGTTCCAAGCAGATACAATACTACATCATTATAAATAAAATATTTAGTGACTGCTTCATGGGAGATCAGGTTCACTGTTCCCTTGTAATAAAATTTAAGTATGCCGTTGATATCAAGATAGGCGACACCAT
>Ga0190274_10002052_pt1 | contig 11808 bp, 9 predicted proteins | sample Popmic531T_FD_133002 | JGI IMG/M metagenome (GOLD analysis project Ga0190274, IMG submission 133002) | Populus adjacent soil microbial communities from riparian zone of Yellowstone River, Montana, USA - 531 T | ecosystem: Environmental > Terrestrial > Soil > Riparian zone | place: USA: Montana...
AATTCCGACGCGCGCATCAAGCGCCAGGTCGCACCGATCGCGAGCGCGCTCGACACGTTGATGCGCGTGCGTCCCGTGACGTTCCGCTACACGCCGGAATACCTCGCGCAACACCCGGAGCTGGCCGACCAGCGCTACTACAACGTCATCGCGCAGGAATTCGCGCAGGTGTTCCCCGATGCGGTGACGACCTCCGGCGAACGCGTGCCCGGCGCGGCAAAGGCGGCCGCTGGCGCGAAGGTCCTGCAGGTGGACACGTACCCGGCGCTCATCACGGCGCTTGCGGCGATCCAGGAACTTGCGGTGCGCAACGAGCGACTCGAGCAGCGCAATGCCGAGCTCGAGGCGCGCGTGGTGCGGCTGGAGAGACGATAGCGAACGACGCGTGGGCAGCACAGCTGCCCACCCTACGAAACGCCTCTCGTAGGGTGGCCAGCTTCGCTGGCCACGCGTGAGGTATTCCGGTCTAGCGCAACGCCACGGTGCCGCGCTTCCACGCCGCATCCTGCCAGCGATGGAATGCGCTGAGCGACGACGGCTGGTCGGCGCGATTCGCAACGGTGAGCGAAGCGAGGTCGATGAGCTCGAATGTGCGCTTGTACTGCCCGTCCACGCGCGCCTCGCGTGCGGCGAGGAACTTCGTCGTGTTCGGCACCCAGCCCGCGAACTCGAGGTAGCCGAGCTCCGGTGCGCCAATCGCAGGCGGCAGCACGTCGACCTGCCACTGCGCGCCGACGCGACGGAACACCCAGAGCTCGCGCCAGCCTTCGAGCGGCTGCACGGCGAGCGTGAGCGCCGTACCTGCGGCGTTGGCGCGCTGCGACGCCGGCCACACGACGCCATACGTGCACTTCGGCGCGAGCTGCGCCTTGCCCTTCGCATCGACGAGGCCGATGCAGGTCTGGCCGGCTTCGCCCTTCGTCGTCGTGATCGCGAGGCCCTTCATCGGCACGCTCGCTTCGGCCGCCCAGCGCGACGCACCGACGCGCAACGCTGCTTCCTCGTACGCGACGCGATCTTCCTCGGCCAGTTGCAGGACGTCGACCGCGGCGAGCTCGGCGAGCGCCTGTTGCGCGATGTCGGTGGCTTCGTTGCCGCGGCGCGACTGCTGGAATGCGAGCGCCGACAACACCGCAGCGTTGCGCACGCGCAAACGATTCTTCACGTGCTCGGGCAGGTTCGTGCGCGGCACGCGCGACAGCACGTCGGCACGCCACGCATCGAGCTCGTGGCGTTGCGTCACCGTGAGCGAAGGGTCGACGCATTCGGGGCGCGTGAGCGCGAGTGCCGCGCGTGCGCGCTGCTCGTCGCTCGCGGGCAGCGCGAGCACGCGCCGGAAGGCCTCGCCGTCGTAGCACAGCTGCATGCGGCCGTCGGATTCGAAGCTGCGGATGACGGCACCCAGGCTCGCGGCGACTTCGAGGTGCGCCGCGATCACGTCGTCATCGTTCTGCGCGGTGCGCGCTGACGCGCGGCGCGCGAGACGATCGGCGAACGTGCCGAACGCATCGAATGCCTCGCTGCCGATGTCCGCGGGCGCCGCGGCCTTCAGGAACGCCGCGGCGTACGCCATGCCCAGTGCCTCGACGCCGGGCGTGTCGCGCAGGAAGCGCGTGACCGCGAGCAGCTCGCCGGAATCATCCGGCGCGAGCGACACGCGCCGCACCTGCACTGCACGGACCCAGCCGGCGCGTTCGCGCCGGTGGTCGTACACCTGCAGCCAGTCGAAGCGAGCGCCGCGCACTTCCAGCGTGTCGCCCTGCCAGAGCACCGCCTGGCGTTGCGCCGAGCCCTTCGGCGCGGCGCGCAGCAGCGTCTTGTCCTGCGTGACGATGGCAGTCGAATTCGCGGCCGGCCCTGCCTGGGCAAATGTCGGACTCGTGCAGGCGAGCAGCACAGCGAATACCGATGCAGACATCGCGCGTAGGGTGGCCAGCTTCGCTGGCCACGCGTGATACGCCTCGCACGCGCGGGCAGCAAAGCTGCCCGCCCTACGAGAGGCGGGCCCGAATGTAGCTCGCATGGCGCTCATCCTCAGTTCGAGCCCGCGCCAGTGGTGCGCAAACCGCCCGTGATTGCATCGCCCACGAATCCGCCGTTGGCGGGTGGCGGCGCGATGATCACCGAGATCTTGTCCGAGAGCTTGTCGACGAGCGTCTTCTGGATCAGCAGCGGGTGCCTGCTCACGAGCTCGCCGTCGCGCGCCATCTGTTCGCTCGCGACCTTGCCCAGCTTGTCCAGCCGCTCGACTTCGACTTCGGCCAGCTTGCGGCGCGAGTCGGCTTCGCCGGCCGCCTCGATGCGGCGCGCCTCGGCCGATGCCTCGGCCTGCTTGATGCGCTGCTGCTTGTCGGCTTCCGCTTCGAGCTGGCGCTGCTCGATCTGCTTCTGCTTGAACGGGATCACGTGGCGCATCGCCTCGGCCTGCGCCTTCGCGGCGATGATCTGCTCCTGTCCGGCGGCTTCAGCGGCCTTCTCGCGCACCATCTTGTCCGAGTTGGCCTGCAACTCGGTTTCCTTGACCTGCTTCTCCTTGAGCTCGAGCGTGTACTTCATGCGTTCGGACTCGAGCTCGACCGCGAGCAGCTGGTCCATGCCCGCGCGATAGTCGGGCGGCAGGTCGACGTTGCCCATCATCACCGACTTCAGCACGATGCCGTCGGCGAGCAGCTTCGGCTTCAGCTCCTTCTCGATCTCGTCCTGGATCTGCTGCCGCTTGTTCGAGAAGATCTCGCGCACCGTGTACTTCGTGAACACCTTGTACAGCGTGCCCTGCGCGGCGGGCTCGACGCGCTCGAGCCCGATGTCGCCGGGCAGCGTGCCCTGCAGGGCAATGAGTCGGTTCGGGTCGAGCGCGTAGCGGATCTGGAGCTCGACGCCGATCGAGAGGCCTTCCGAGGACTGGAACGGCGCTTCGCCATTCGCCTTCGCGCTGCGCTCGGGCTTGTACACCTGGTCGCGCAACGGATAACGGCGCAACTCGTGCACGCCGGGGAACATCACGACCACGCCTTCGCCGACCTGCGAAAAACTGCCGGTCATGCGGTTCACGCGGATGCCGGCCTCACCGTGGTTCACGGTATCGGTCGGCGGATGCTTCACGACGGCGTAGCCTGCCGCGACGAGCGCGGCGAGGATCAGCAGGCGCGGGTTCGCGACGCGGCGCGCATTGCGCGCCAGCCACTCGGCCCTCTCGGACACGGCTTCGATCTCCTGGATTGAATTCTGGGGTCGGGCCGTCCGTTGTTCCCCGTGACGACCCGTGCCGCTATTCAAACCATGCGCGCGGCGTGTCGTGCGACCGAGCGCGGCGCAATTGCCGGCAAGTTCGGGCGGATCGCGGGCAGGCACGCGGGATCAGGTGCGCGTGATGCTGGCCTGCACCTGGTCGTCCTCGCCCGCCTGGCTGTTGTCCGGCGTGGAGTCCGGGTCGAAGTGCGGGCTCGCGATCACTTCAACGATGTACGTCGTTGCGCCATCCGGCTCCATCCGGGCGTCGATGGCCAGTTGCACAGTCGCGCCCGCGGGCAGGTTGGCGACGGTCCAGACGTCGCCGACGAAAGTGGTGCCCCCGGGAAAGATCGCGTTCGAGCGCAGTAGCCCGGGCGGCAGTTGCGCGTCAACCTGCACGTTCGTCGCTGCGTCCGGACCGGAATTCGTGAGCCTGATGCTGAAGCTGACGAACGTACCTACCGGCGCGAAGAAGGCCGACGGAGTCATCGACAACGACAGGTCGGCGGCGAGCGCGCGCACACCGAGGGTCGCGCGATCATCCTCGCCAGCGTCGCCGTTGCCGGGCGTCGAGTCGGGATCGGGCGTGCTGCTCGCCACGACCTCGGCCACCCAGGTCTCCTGCGCGATCGCAGGCGCGGTCACGTCGAGGTTCAGCAGCAGCCGCGCCGTGCCGTCGCCCACCGGCACCGTCCCGACGTCCCACGTACCGAGCACCGGATCGAACGTGCCGCTGGAAGTCGCGAAGCCCACGATCGCGTAGCCGGGCCGCGCGGGCGCCACGGCGTGCACGTCGCGTGCGGCATCGGCGCCCGCGTTCGAGATGCTCACTGCAATCGTGATGCGATCGCCGACATCGGGCAGCGGATCGCTGCTCGCGAGCGCGAGCGAAAGGTCGGCCGATTCCGCGACGTTTTCGAATCCATCACGGAACAGCACCGTGAGTGCCGGGAAGTTGCGCGCGCCGGGCGTGCCGGCCTGCGCCGCCGTGAATTGCACCCAGTCGAGGTCTTCGGCACCGGCGATCAGGACGACGCGATTCGGATGTGCGCCGTCCGCGCGCAACGCGATCGCGCGGCCGGCGATGCCGCCGGCAATCGTCGCGATCGCGGCGCCGTTCTTCCAGATGCCTTCGGCGACAGCCTGGTCGTCGGCGACGACGTCGCCGGAATCCTGCTCGTCGTAGTAGACGAAGTCCTGCAACGTCGATGTCTGGTCGGACAACGAAACCGCGTCGCCGCCGTTCGCGAGCGTGCGGCCAGCGTCCCAGCCCGGCGCGACGATGCGCGCGCTGCCATCACCGCAATCGAGGTCATCACTGAACGAAGCGGCTGCGGTCTGCGGCAGCACGAGCAGGAAGCAGCCCGGCGTGAGCGCGATGGGCGGAAACGCGAGCAGCAGCTCCGGCTGCGCAGTCGAGTCGAGATCGCGCAGCGTCCAGCCGGACAGGTCGCGCGCGGTCGTCGTCGGGTTATGGACCTCGACGTACTCGAACGCGAGCGCGCCCGTGCCGGACGGGTTGTAGTTGACCTCGTTGATCGCAACGCCGGACTGCGAACCAGCCGGATCGGCGAGGACGTCATTGGCGAGCATCGAGCAGGCCAGGACCAGCAGCCCGGCCGGAATAGCAAGCGAGTGCATGCGGATCGGATCCCCCCGGAGCATTCCCGAGGATAAGCGAGTCGTGGCGCCGGATCACCTCACGGCTGGCCGCGCTCGACCGGTCGTCCCGGCGATCGTCGTGCGTTCCTGCGAATTGCGCGGTGCGCGGGCTGCGCACGCAACAGTCAGTTCCAGGCCTCGACCCACGGAATGCCGAGCGCACCCGGATGCCAGGCGATGATCACGCGGTCCGACTTCTCGCCGCTTCGGAACTGATGCAGCTTGCGATAGGTCGCACCGTCGAGACGGAGCCGGCTCACGCCACGCAGTCGCTCGTCGTCGCTCCTGAACGAGAGGTGGTATTCGGTGCCGAACTTCCGCCGGTAGCTCGACCATACACGCGCTTCGCCCGCATCGATGAACTGCGGCGCGCTGCGGTCGGCGACGACGTCGAGCACGCGGATCGTGAATCCCGACAGCGCGATGAATGCCGGCACGCCCAGCAGCACCCACTGGAACAGCAGGCGATGGCGGCGCGGCGTGGGTCCGACCCGCTGCAATGCCCACAGCAGGAACGGCACGAACAGCCCGCTGCCCGCGATCCACGCGAAATGCCAGAGCGCCGCGCCATCGATCAGCCGCTGCGGGAAGAATCCATACAGCGACATGCCACAGCCGACACCCAGCAGCAACGCGACGAGGATCACGGCGAGCGGCAAGCGCGCACGCTGCTCGGCACGCGGTCGCTGCGGATGCAGGGGGCGTTCGTGGCCACGCAGCACTTCGACCAGCGGCAGGAGGAATCGCACCGCTTCGTCGCGCACGGTGCCGGGAGCGCCGCCGAAGCCGGTATAGACCTGTAGCACGAGGTGTCCGGCCCGGCATTCGAGCCACTGCAGCTTCGCGCCATTCGCGCGCAACCGGCGCAACAGTGCGCGCAGCGACTGGCGCACGTCGGCGCGTTGCGCGAGCAGCTCGCCGAGCACGTCGTCGTCGTCGAGGTACAGGTGCTCGTCGATCGTCGCATCGCCGACCTGCCACTCGCGCGTGATGCCGAGCACCTTCGAGAAGCGATCGAACAGACCCTCGCGTCGCACGTCGAAACGCAGGTGCTTCGGCACCGCGAGCGCCACGCGCGTCGCGAGCACCTGGCCGAGCTTGTTCTGGTCCTCGCCGTAGCGGTACGCCTCGCCGTCGATCGTCGCTTCGCCGGGCAGCGCGGAGGACATCGAACGCATGCCCTTCCAGGCCAGGAATACGATCAGGACGAGGTAGATGAAGATGCCGGTCATGCGCGACAGCTGCCGATTGCCTGCTGTCGTGCTTACGCGCCCGGCGGCTGCGGCCGGACACGGGCATGCGGAACAGCCCTCGCGCATGGATGGCTCCATGAGCGCGAGCCTGCTGCCTTCCGTATCCAGGAACGACACGTACATGCCGTAACCGGTGATCTCGATCGGCTCGCCGAGCACCTTGCCGCCGGCATCGGTGATGCGCTGCATCGCAGCCTTCAGGTCGTCGACGGAGATCACCACGTTCGGCTGCATGCCGGGCATCTGGGCGTCGCGCGGAAACATGCCGCCATTGATGCGTCCGGTTTGCACCGGACCGCGGTCGTCGGATTCGCTGGTGGTCAGGAGCACGTAGTTGCCCATGCCCTCGCCCAGGGCCTGCGTCTTCCAGCCGAATGCCGACTGATAGAACTTCGCGGCGCGACCTTCGGTGTCGTAGGGCAGCTCGAAATGCACGACGGGATCCATGGCGGGCTCCTTAGAATGGTGGACGCCGATGCTACTGCGTGAGCGGCGACGACCACCGCGCGTGTGACGATGCGTGGCAACGGCGCGCGGGCGGCGGAGTAAGCTGTCGGCGCCGCGGCACGCCGGAGGTTCCCTTGTTTCCTCGCTGGGCCTTGCTGCTGCTGTGCCTGCCGCTCGGCGCCCATGCCGGCGTCGACGACTTGTTCGGCGACGGCTTCGAGGATGCGCAACGTTTCCGCGGCACGAACGTCGTGGGCATGGAAATGGCCTACCAGTTCTGCGACCAGGCCGGCGGTCCCGTGCAGGGCACGAACTACCCGCGGCACGACGAGCGACTCGTCGACTACTACGCGGGCAAGGGCGCGACGGCGATCCGGTTTCTTTTCTCCTGGGAATGCATGCAGCCGCAGCTCAATGCTGCGATTCCATCAGCGCTCACGCCGAACCACACGCTGTATTTCAACAACTACAAGCGCATCGTCGACTACGCGACGAACGTGCGCGGCATGACCGTGGTCATCGAACCCTGGGACGCGAACTCGTCGGGCGGCGCGGGCGGTGCGCGCTATCGCGGCAACCTCATCGGCACGGGAGCCGTGCCGACCGCGGCATTCGCCGATTTCTGGTCGCGCATGGCGACCATCTTCGCGAACAACCCGCGCGTTTGCTTCGGGCTGATCAACGAGCCGAACGACATGTCGACGATGTCGTGGTTCGCGTCCGCGCAGGCGGCGATCAACGCAATTCGCGGCACAGGCGCGATGCAGCGCATCTACGTGCCCGGCAACGGCTACACCGCCGCGAGCACGTGGACGTCGAACTTCTACGACACGGGCGCGCCGCAGCGTTCGAACGCCTACGGCTGGCTCAATGCGAACGGGCCGGGCCAGCCGCTGGTCGATCCCGCGAACAACGTCGCGGCCGAAGTGCACACCTACCTCGATGCCGACCAGGGTGGCAGCACGACCGGCATCACGTCGATCGATGCGGCGCGCGTGCGCCTGCAGGTGGTCGTCGGTGAAGCGGCGCTGCGCGGCTACAAGGTGTGGCTCGGCGAGATCGGCATGTACGCGAACGAGCCGCTCGCGCCGCAAGCCTGGGCCGACTTCGTCGCGTACTTCGAATCGCAACCGGTGCTCGTGGGCTGGACCTGGTGGGCTGGCGGCGATCCGAACGGCTGGTGGCCCGACGTCGCCGCGAACGGCGGCGGGCATTTCGCGATCACGCCCACCAGCGCCGCGACGTACACCGGCGACACCGTGAACATGGACATGATCGAGAACGACTTCTGATGCGAGGAACGGAATGCGAGCCATGAACGCCACCACCATCGCTGTCGCCCTGCTGCTGGCGTCCTGCGCGACCGCCTCACCCGATGCCGCTTCACCGGCATCCGCGCGCGAACCGACCGAAGCCGGCGCGCCGGTCGCTGACGAACCCAGCGCACCGTGCGGCGCGTCGACGCAGGACTGGTGCCCGTCGCCCGAAGGCGATGTCTGCGGCGAGCACGCCGACGAAGCATCGTGTCGCGCCGACGCGCGCTGCGTCGGCATGCCCTATCGCGGCGAGTCGTTCGTTGCCTGCCAGCCGGACGGGCACGGTTTCTGGACGAACTGCCCGGCGGTGGGTTGCATCTCGAAAGCGAATTGATTTCGTAGGGTGGCCAGCTTCGCTGGCCACGCGTGTTGGGAATGCGACGCGTGGCCAGCGAAGCTGGCCACCCTACACGTCACGCCAGGCGAACGATCAAACTGCCGCTTCCACTCGATTCCTTCCGGCGTTCTTCGCGCGATACAGCGCGTGGTCGGCGGCGCCGACCAGCGGGTCGATCGCGTCGGCGCTCGGCGCGGGCAGGCTCGCGACGCCGATGCTCGCGGTGACTGCGAGCGTGCGCTCGCCTATCACGAGCGGCGTATCGCTCAAGCCGCGGCGCAGGCGTTCGGCGATTTCCTTCGCGGCAGACAGCGAGCAATCGTCGACGACGGCGAGGAATTCCTCGCCGCCCCAGCGTCCCACTTCGGCCGCGGCCGGCAGGCTCGCGCGCAGGCGCGTGGCAACTTCCTTCAGCACGTCGTCGCCTATCAGGTGCCCGTGCGTGTCGTTGATCGCCTTGAAGTGGTCGACATCGAGCAGCAACACGGCCACCGGCCGACCGGAACCACGCGCGCGGCGCAGCCGCGCTTCGAGCAGGTCGGTCATCGCGCGACGGTTCGGCAGTCCGGTGAGCGCGTCGGTGTGCGCGACGCGCGCGAGCTCGGCCGACGAGTCGACGAGCGCGCGGTGCAGCCGTTCCAGCTCGTCGCGGCTCTGCGTGAGCCGCACGTTGCCGAGTTCGGACTGGCGAAATCGCCCGTACAGCAGTGCGGCGACCGCGAGCAGCGCGGTGATGCCCACGACCATCGCGATGCCTACGAGCCGCTGGCGGTTGATCTGCAGCGACTGGATCTCGTTGTCACGCGACAGCAGCTCCTTTTCCGCCTCGCTGCGCTGCTGGTCGAGGCTCGACTCGAGCACGGCGATGCGCCGCGCAGCCATGTCCATGGACAGCTCCTTGTCCAGCGCCTGGTGCGCCTTGCGCGTGACGAACGCGCTTTGCGCGTCGCCCGCGATGAGTTGCTGTTCCGACAGCAGGTCGAGCACGCCGCGCTCGAGGATGCGGTCGCCGATCCTGCGCGCCGCCACCAGCACTTCCCTGCCCTCGGCCAGCGCCTGCGCATTCATGCCACGCGCGGCCCAGACCCGCGCGCGGGTGGTGCGCAGCAGGATCTGGTCGCGGATCGCCACCGAATCGAACGACTCGAATGCCTTGTCGGTCCAGCGCTGCGCATCGTCCGGCTTGCCTTGCGCGAGCTTGAGCTCGGCCATGCGCGTATAGGCATTCACCTTGTTCGGCGGGCTGCCGGAGCGCTCCGCGAGCGTCGTCGATTCGACGGCGTGCACTTCGGCTTCGTCGAGGCGGCCGAGCACGGTGAGCGACATCGCGAGCTCGCCGTGCAGTGCGATGGCTTCACGCCGGTTGCGCTCCTCGACGTTCTCGAGTGCTTCGCGCAGGTACTTGCTGCCGAGCTCCTCGTCGTCGAGGTTGCGATAGAGCACACCCAGCATGCGCAGGCTGCGTGCCGCCTCGGCGCGATCGTTGGCGCCGCGCGAAAGGCGTAGCGCTTCATTGTGGGCCAGCAACGCGTCGGCGAAGCGACCGGTGCGCCCGTGCAGGTTGCCGATGGAATTGAGCTCACGCGCGACCGCGCGGTCGTCGAGCACCTCGCGCTGGATCGCGAGCGCCTGCTCGAAGAAGCGCAGCGATGCATCGAAACGCCCGAGCTTGCGTTCGAGCACGCCGCGCTCGTGCAGCCACTGCGCGCGCCAGCCGGCATCACCGCTCGCATCGACGAGGCGCTGCATCTCCACGAGCACCGATTCGGTCTCGGCCGAACGGCCGCGATTCACCAGCACCGTGCTCTTGCGCACGAGCGCGGCGAGCTCGAGGTCCGGCACCTTGCGCTCGCGCGCATCGGCGAGGACCTCGTCGATCAGCGTGAGCGCCTGCTCGGCGTCCTCGCGGTCGTTCTCGAATTCCGCCACGGCCAGCTTGGCCCAGGCGCGCGCGACGGGATCAGTCGCGGATTGCTGCATCGCGAGCGCGTGGTCACGCAGCGCCGTGGCCGAGCGATCCTGGCTGGCACGAAGCTCGGCGACTTCGGGCGGCTCCGTGACCGGCGCGCGCGGTCCCGCGAGCGCCGCCAACGGCAGCAGCGTGAGCAGCAGCAGCGTTGTCAGCAGCCTTTCGACCTGACGGCGCATGGCGTGCACGCGATAGCCTGCCGCCAGACTACGCCGGTCGCGCGAGTTCGGCGACCCCAAAACAGGGGAATTCCCCCGGCGTCTCCTGGCCAGTTGCGAAGCTGCGAGGCAGCTTCACGCAACGCTCGCCAGGGGCTCGATGCAAGTCATATGGGCAGATCGATGTCCCGCTGGTTGCACGGATCGGCGCCAGCCGGGCTCATGCCGGCCTCGCAACCGCGCGGTGCGCGCATCATGGCGTCATCGGCTTCCTTGATTCGGCGCCATTCGCGCGCGGAATAGCACGCGATGCCGACACGGTGCGTGCCTACGGTGGTGATGCGGCGGCAGACGTCGCGCTCGAGCTCGGAATCAGTCAACAGCGCATTGACGATGTTCTGCGCGTTGTAAACGTCGATCACTTCATCCTGGTCCAGGTCGTCGATCGAGCCACGTCCCTCGAGCAGCGAGAACATCTCGTCCTGTGCGCGGAACAGGCGTTCCTTCCACTCGTTGTCCATGTCCTTGTACTTGCGCCCCGACTCGATGTCGGCGCGAATCGCCTGTTGCTGCACGACGAAGCTGTCGATGTCCAGTTTCTTCGCGGCATCGGCCGGAGCGACGACCGCCAGCATGGTGACCAGGAACAGGGCAACGCGGTGCATGGGCATTCTCCACTCGCTAACGTACGATGTCCTTCGTATATAATACGCAGCGAGCTTCTGTCAAGAATTCCAATCCTGTTCGCAAGGATCGTCACCCGCGCGAGTATCTGCGGTGTGCAACTCCGCCGTCCGCGCCGCGGCGATCCGCGCAGGAGTCATCGCGGGCAGGTACCGCTTCCGCCCCGGGCGACCTAGTCGCCCTGCATGCACGAATCGGCGCTGGTCGTGTCCGCAAAGCCCGGCTGGCACACGCGTGGCGCGCGCATCATGGAGTCGTCGGTTTCCTTGATCCGGCGCCACTCGCGCGCCGAATAGCACGCGATGCCGACACGGTGCGTGCCGACGTTCGTGACGCGGCGGCAAACGTCGCGCTCGAGCTCGGAATCGGTGAGCAGCGCATTGACGATGTTCTGCGCGTTGTAGAGGTCGATGACCTCGTCCTGGTCGAGGTCGTCGATCGAGCCGCGCCCTTCCAGCAGCGAGAACATGTCGTCCTGCGCGCGGAACAGGCGCTCCTTCGTGTCGTTGTCCATGTCCTGGTACTTGCGACCAGCCTCGATGTCGGCGCGGATCGCCTGTTGTTGCGCGACGAAGCTGTCGATGTCGAGCTTCTTTGCGGCGTGGGCCGGCGCGAACGCGGCCAGGGCGGTGACCAGGAACAGTGTCAGGCGGCGCATGGGATCTCTCCTCGGCTTAACTACGACGCCGTTCGTATATAGGCCCGCCGCGACCGGCTGTCAAGCACTCCGGTCCTATGCGCGCGGGCCTGC
>Ga0190274_10002053_pt1 | contig 11808 bp, 13 predicted proteins | sample Popmic531T_FD_133002 | JGI IMG/M metagenome (GOLD analysis project Ga0190274, IMG submission 133002) | Populus adjacent soil microbial communities from riparian zone of Yellowstone River, Montana, USA - 531 T | ecosystem: Environmental > Terrestrial > Soil > Riparian zone | place: USA: Montana...
AAAGATCCTTGGCGCCTCAGTGCTGAACCCGGTATTGCATGTACTGGATGACTTAAAATAAATAAGGGTCCCAAATTGGGACCCATCTACTTTTTTATTCTTTCTTCAGCCTCAGCCTTAGCCTTGGTCCCTGAGCGCAGTCGAAGGGCTATTTTTCCGTCGACAACACCATCTTCAAATTCAGCTTCGCCGCTATCGACATTACATCGACCAGGTCCTGCACGGTTAATGTTTTAGCAATACGAAGGACAACCGTATTGTCCTCATTGCGTTTGATTGCACTGGATAAAGCTGCTTCAAGTTGTTCGGCCGGCACTTCGTTGGCGTTGACATAGTATTTCAATTCATCCGTGACCGTTAAGGTCAGCGGTTGCTTGGCCATCTGGCTTGTAGTGTCCGATTTAGGCAACAATATCTTGATGATATTGGCATTGGACATCGTAGCGATGATCAGGAAGAACAGGAGCAGGAAGAACATGATGTCATTCATCGCCGACATCGCGTCTTCGTCATGAAAAGCCCTGCGTTTGCGGATCTCCATCATTTTATCTTACCGGTTTTTGAAGTCCCTTGATAAATTCCAATACTTCTTTTTGCAAATGGAGAGAGAAATTGTCAATCTTAGTCAACAGGTAGTTGTAACCAATGAATGCAACCACACCAACCACAAGACCCGTAGCGGAAGAAATCATCTTTTGATACAAACCTGCTGAAATAGTGCCAATCGATATATCCTGGGTTTGAGAGATATTGTAAAAGATAAGGATAACCCCAAGAATGGTACCGATGAATCCTAAACGTGGAGCGATACCGGATACCATGCTGATGTAGCCCATCTTACTTTCCATCTCACTCATTTCAATATTAGATTGAACAGTGAGCGCTTTTTCGATGTATTCAATAGGTTTTCCAATTTGAGATACACCCGCTTTAATCACATTACCCAATGATGAACCAGCCTGGTCACACATGAGGTTTGCTGAGTCGAATTGCCCGAGCGAAACTTTATCCAGGACACTGTTCACGAGGTTACTATCAATCTTTGAACGTTCGCGAATAAACAAGTATTTGCTGATGATGAAAGCAATGGAGATCAATGATAAAATGATCAACGGGATCATCACCACTCCTCCCTTAAAGAGGATGTCAATCAACCGAATGCTTTCTTCCGTGGAAGCTCCACTAACTGCAGATGTGTCGGCTTGCAAAAGAAATCCTATCATAGGTTGTAGTTTGATGCTTTAAGTCTTGATGAATGTATTGATCTACAAAGGAAAGAAAATTTATATGAATAAAAAAATTTATGTCTTATGATCTGTATTTCAATATATTATAAGACAATCGAGGGTCTTGGAGGGGGAGCTGGCCTTTCCTTTGTTGCTCATTTAACGCTCCGAAAAATGCTTCTCGTATAAGTCGAATTATATTTTTTGTTAATCCTTCCCTATGCTTTCTTTATTGAAGAGCTTGCAAGCCAATTGCACAATGCATACAACGTCGCTGATCACAATAATTCTTTTTGAGATGAAGCAAACCTTGTGTTTGCCCTGCATCCTGGGTCAACCATCCGCATTTCTTCCATTGAGTCATGATGCCATTTTCTTCTGCCGGTAATTGTTGCAACAATTCAATTGCAAACTCTTTCAACGAAGGTTGCCCTTGTAATTTACCATACAAGAACATAAAGGGTGCAACGACATTGATCACCAGGACACTGGCGGTGTTGCGTCCCACTTGTTTGACTGATTCAGGGCTCTTCGATGTAAAGTGATAATGCGTATTCCAAAATTCATGCACCGGCTTGACCATAAATCTTTGAATCCATATTTCGCTGTTTTCTTTTTCTTCCAGCAACGTAACAAAGTGGCTGAACTCGTGTATGATCATGGCCAGTTGTGCAATTCGAATAGTAGGAAAATGCACAGGCCGCATACGCATAAACTTCCAGCGTAAACCTGGCAAGGAAGACAGGTTATATTTCTTTTTCAGAAAATCAAATTCATGTTTTAATGAAAGGATATAAGAATCCTGGATTTCCTTATCCAACATGCCTGCTGTCCCATACAAAATCGCTTCGATCTGATCTATACGATCTCCATGTTTGCGGATGATGTTCCAGGGTATTTTAAGACATAATTCTTCCATGGCATCGCTGTTGACTGGTGCACCAAATTGCCTCGCCAGCATGACAAAAAATGTTTGCTCCCAATGTTGCCCACAACGTTCAAGTATGGTCCGGATATAAGTGGTCTTGTATTCTAATCGTTCGGCCATCATGCGATCAAGCCAGGATAAACGCACTACTTCATTCACATCCATTAAAGAAGATGCACACGGAATCCACTGTTGATTGTTCATGAGGTGATGGTAGCGTTCCAATAGTCCGCTGTCAACTCTTTTCTCCAGTTCCAGGCAAGGAATACGAAAACCATTGGCCGTATAAACAGGTTGGTCTTCCGTCCACACCACATGGAGGATGACATTATTGTAATGGGGATCTGATTCGTGCGAATGAAGATACCAGGCTGAACTTCGAATATGGATCTCGACATGTCCAGCCCAAAGCTGATCGCCTATCCTGATTCGGGCTTGCAGGAAATCGGGACCCTGGTCCGAATTCGGGAAGCCCGGATGAATAATTTCTAGGACCTCCCCTTCGCAGGTCGTCAATGATCCGGCGTCAAACAAGCGCCTGTGCCAAATAAAATGCAATAATTGTTCTTCCATTACTCCTTGCGGAGCAGGACGTCGAAGCGCATAGGGAATTCATTCTTTGCATCGGGCTCTACGTATTCCGAGGAGACCACCTCCCATTCGCGCATGTCAAGCTCCGGAAAGTAAGTGTCTCCAGGGAGCTCAGTTATTACCTCTGTGAGGTAAATTTTTTCAGTTAAATGCAATGCCTGGGTATAAATCTCTCCTCCCCCAATGATAAAAGCCTCCTCTTCCCCGGCTTCGTAAGCAAAATGGATAGCCTCCTCAATCGAATGCAGGACTATCGCTGTAGAAGTAATAAAAAACGGATCCCGGGTCAGAACGATATTCACCCGGTTTTTCAGCGGGATGTAATTCATGGAAGCAAAATTGTTCCTCCCCATGATCACATGATGCCCCTTCGTGGTATTCATGAAAAACTTCATGTCCCTGGGTAAATGCCACGGCAGATCCCCGTCACGCCCTATGACGCGGTTACTAGTCATCGCTGCTATCGCACTTATAATCATGAACAATTTGACTTTTAACTTCCCTATTCTTACTTCCTTACTTGTGGTGAGCGAAGCGGTGCACTGAGCTTGTCGAAGTGTCGAACCATTTTTACTTTCCTATGATTTCACTTTATGAATCAAATCCGCATTCAGCATTCTCTCCTCAAGTGCTTTGCGGCTTTCTATGATTTCACCTTTAAGATATTTCTCCATTATTAATCCGGCAACAGGAGTTGCATAAGCTCCTCCCCATCCTGCATTTTCTATATAAACAGCAATAGCGATTTTAGGATTGTCCCTTGGGGCAAAACCAAAAAACACACTATGATCTTCACCATGTGGATTCTGTGACGTTCCTGTTTTACCACAAACTTCAAATTGAGGATTATAGGCCAACGTTGCTGTACCTGCACGCACTGCTCCACTCATTCCTTCTATGACAGGTTCAAAGTGTCGGTAATCAATCGAAACTCTTCGCCTTGGATAATATTCAACAACTGGCTTTTGACCTGGTGGAACTCTTGACTTCAAAATGTGAGGATCAGTATACGTTCCTTCATTGGCGATGATAGCTGCTGCATGCGCCATCTGTAGTGTTGTTAATTGCAATTCACCCTGCCCTATCGCCATAGACAAGATGTAGGGCGATCTCCATTTTCCATTATACTCTTTGTCAAAATAATCCGGTCCGGGAAGATTACCTGATTTTTCACTCGGTAAGTCAACACTGATTTTTCTTCCTAAACCAAATTCAGTCAAATAGCCATTCAATTTTCGCAAGCCAATTTCAGGCAACGTATATCCTGCTTCGTCAATCACTTCTTTATACACCGTAAAGAAATATGTGTTGCATGAATATTGGATTGCTTGTGCTACATTTTGCGCAGAAGGATGATTATGACATCCTCTGCGAAGTGTACCTGAATAATATGCACCTCCACATGGGATACCCCGGTCTTTATCCAGTATTCCTTCCTGCATCGCAATAAGGGAAAGCAAAGGTTTGAATATCGATCCTGGTGGATACATGGCCTGAACTGAACGGTCAAACAGGGGTTTCAATGTATCCTGTTGAAGTTGCATAAAAGATTGGCCACGTGATCTCGAGATCGACAAGTCATTCGGATCATAACCAGGAGAACTCACCATGCAAAGAATTTCACCGGATGATGGTTCTATGGCCACAATACTTCCACGTTTGTTTTTCAAAAGTTGTTGTCCGTATTCCTGCAACACATGATCCAGTGTAAGCACGAGATTGTCACCAGAAATAGCAAGTGAATCATGACGTCCTTCATCCAGGCTTTCAATTTCACGCCCGAGGTTGTCTTTTAAGATGTAAGATGATCCTTTGGTTCCGCGCAGTTTTTCTTCATAATAAGATTCCACGCCGGTCGATCCGCAATAATCACCTAAAGAATATAAGCCATCCGATCCGTCAATTTTCGGCTGATCTACTTCAGACATATAACCAAGGATATGTGCGCTATTACTTTCAAAATATCCTCGAGCACTACGCAACTCACCATAAAATCCCGGAAACTGATGCATATATTCTTGCACATATTGGAATTTAGCTGCTGGGATGTGTTCCATGAATATGAAAGGCACTGATTTTGAAAACCGAAGCGATTTCCAGTCCTTTTCCATTCTGGTCTTGTATTCGGATTTCGGTATTTCAAGCAACCTGCACAATAAGGCGGTATCCATGTTTTTTGGAACCTGGTTATAGGTGACCTTCAAATCATATACAGGAATGTTGTGCACCATAAGATGCCCGGTTCGATCTACAATCAATCCCCGGCTGGGATAAAGTACACGCCTTACCAATGTAGTCTTTGCTGCCTTTTGCCCATAGGTGGGATCAATGAGTTGTAGCCAGCCAGTTTGTATCACAAGCAATATGGCAGCCGCGACGATCACGCGCCGTACCCAAATTATCCGGTTCGGTTGTCGATCGCGGGTCATTATTTTTTCGGATTAAACAGAAAATGAAATCCCATTATAACTATCATGGACATGAAAAACGTGATCAGGGTCTTCAATAATATCTGTCCGAGGTAAACAAAAGTGAAAACCTCTCCTATGAAATATAGGAAACAGAAAATAAACACCGAAATCGAGGTATAGATCATGAGCCAGTTGATCCCCATCGTATGATTGGTGGGGCTCATGGTGATTTGGTATCCTCCACGAGGCTCCAGCCAGGTCATCAATATTCCTCTCGCATAGGCCATTCCTGTCAAGGCAAAAGCATGCACTCCTGCCGTGTCATAAAACATATCAATCAACAATCCGACAACGAAACCCAGGATGATGACATAATGCCGCGTCATCCGGAATGGAAGCAATAAGATAATGATCGGGTATAAAAATATTTGTCCATGCTGCCACCACCAAAGACTGCTCAACCCGATACGCTTAAGCACAAGGATCTGGATCAATAAGATGATCACTGCACGGATGATATGAAAGAGCGAATCTCTACTGTTCATTTTTCAGGAGATTCTCATCCAGGTATTTCACCACATACACCCTGTTCATGCGGGCGATATCTTCATGTAACCTGACTTTGATTGTGTAATAATTGCTTCCACCTTCGGTCCAGAATTGTTCCACTTTACCTATAAATATCCCTTTAGGAAATATGAAGGAATATCCGCTTGTGGTGATCGTATCTCCAATGCGGATATCCGCTTGACCCGGGATCGCTTCTAATATCATGTGTGCCGGATCGGTTTCCTTCCAAACCAACGATCCAAAATATCCATTACGTTGTATGGAGGCACTGATCTGCACAGCACTGTGAAGAATGGATACTGCCATCGCATACTCACTTCCGGTTTCCTCAATGATGCCAACAATTCCTTGCTCACTGATAACACCCATTCCATTTACGATCCCATCTTTTTTCCCTCTATCAATGGTGAAGTGATTGTTTCGTTGATTGATGGAATTATTAATGATCTGTGCCGGTATCAATTGATAAGCTTCAAGGATGCAACTATCGAGTGGTTTATCTGCAGGAATCAAACGTTGTACGCTTCTTTCCAGGTTGAATACTTGTTGCTTTAGTTGTGCATTCTCACTGGCGAGACTATCAGCAAAAGTTTGCAGGTGATTGTATTGATATACATCATCTGCCATTTGGTAAAGTTTTCCTGAAAAAATAGATGAGGAGTGTTCAAAAATTCCTTTTTGATTTTTGTTGTATTTCACAACCAATGTTAATGCAACAGCCTCCAGCAACAGGAAGAGAATGAAAGCGGAGTACCTGATGACAAACTGAAGGAGGTTGTTCATGTATCAGGACGAAGATAGGTCTAAGAGCAGATTATTCCTCGATGGCTCAGACGCGTTTGCGGTCGATCAGGAAGGAAAACCGATCAGTATTCTTTAAGGCAATTCCCGTTCCTCTGACCACTGCCCTTAAAGGCTCTTCTGCAATGTGGACAGGTAATTTTGTAATCCTTGATATCCGCTTGTCCAATCCGCGTAACAGGGCTCCTCCACCAGTCAGGTACAGACCTGTGCGATAGATATCGGAAGCCAATTCGGGAGGTGTATTTTCCAATGCTTTCAAAATAGCTTCTTCGATAGCGTTGACTGACTCATCCAGGGCTTCTGCCACTTCTGCATAATTGATCGATATCTGCCTTGGTATACCGGTGATCAGGTCCCGACCGCTCACTGCAAAATCCGGTGGTGGATTATCCAGTTGCTTTAAAGCAGAACCAACATGAATCTTTATTTGCTCAGCAGTCCTTTCCCCGATGAGGATGTTTTGATTTCGCTTGAGATAATCGACAATGTTTTCTGTAAACTCATCACCCGCAGTTCGAATACTTTGATCGGTAACAATTCCGGATAATGCAATGACCGCAATCTCTGTAGTACCACCGCCAATGTCAATGATCATATTGCCTACCGGTTCTTCCACATCCAAGCCGATGCCTAAAGCAGCAGCCATTGGTTCAAATATGAGAAAGGTCTCTTTTGAATCAACGTGATCTGCTGAATCAAACACAGCACGCTTTTCAACTTCTGTGATTCCACTTGGAATACATATGACCATCTTGAGGTGCGTGAAAAAGCGACGCTTGGTACCGATCATGTTGATCATTCCCTCGATCATATTTTCAGCAGCCTGGAAATCGGCAATTACTCCGTCTTTAAGTGGACGGATAGTTTTGATAAACTGGTGAGTCTTCTCATGCATCTGCATGGCGCGGTTGCCTACTGCAATGGTTTGACCAGTGCGCGTATCTATGGCAACAATAGAAGGCTCATCAACAACAATATTTCCGTCCTGGATAATCAGCGTATTCGCTGTACCCAAATCGATGGCTATTTCCTGGACAAAGAGACTGAATAATTTCATGACCCTATTTGAATTGGCTTTGCCGGCATATCATGCTTTGATGCAAAAAAAATAAATGAGTTTTCCTCCTTGATGCCGGATGTCTCGCATGGGTCGATTCCGCGCTTTTTCTAAAAGGGCTACAAAGAAACCGCTTTTTCCAAAAACGAGTGAATAATTATAGGCTTTTTGAGGCCGGAAACACCTATCTGACCACAATTGTAGCCCATTGGTCCAGGTTCAGGTACCTGGCGGCCAAATCCCTGAGTTCAGCGGAGCTGATATGCTGAATCGTGTCCACCAGGCTGCCAAATGATTCATCCGGCAGGCGCTCAATCTTGAGTGACTTAATCTGGTCAAGAGTTGAAAAAGGCCCGTCCAACTGGGTCATCAGGTGCCCCATGAGGTAATTCCTGGCCATTTGAAGCTCGTTTGGGGGAACCAGCGTTTCCTGGAGCCGGGTGGTCTCATTTCTCACAGCCTGTATAAGCGTCTTGATATTCTCCGTGGCAGTTTCCGTACTGATATAAAAGCATCCGTCCTCTGAGAACGAGTCGATTCCGGAATAAATACCGTAAGTGAGGCCGAGATTTTCCCTGATCTCATTCATAAGGCGACTCCCGAAGTACCCTCCCAGTATCGTATTCAGGACATATAGCCCGTTCCAATCAGGATGTGCCTGGGTGAATAATTTACGGCCGATTCGGATGGCTGCCTGGTGTGATTGCGGACCGTCAATTTCCTGGTAAGCCTGGTTGGTAGAAGTACTAAGGATTTTTGATTGCTCTGCCCCATTTTCAGCACTCGGGATCCATGTACCTAAAACTTGCTGAATGGTTTGCAGAACACTCTCATCATAGGATCCGGACAGAAATATCATTCCATTTTGAGGAAGAATAAAATGCTTGTGATGTTCCTGCAGATCAGAAGTAGTAATAGCTAAATAATCCTGCGGCCTTGAATTTCGGCCATAAGGATGTTTTTTACCAAAAATGGCTTCTGTCAGGTACCGATATGCTAATACCTCATTCTTTTTGAGTTCAATTTGAAGGCGCTCAATCTTATTGCTTGTATAAACTTTGAGCTCTTGCTGATCAAAAGCGGGATATTCAAGAATGTCTCTGACTAATTCAATCAATTGTGGGAAAAAACGAGTCAGTGTAAACAGTTTAATCCTCACGGTATCGACACCCCCCCGGGTTTGTAGGGTAGCTCCGAGGAATTCAATTTTTTCAGCAAAGTCCGCAGAGGGTAGTTGTTGGGTCCCTTCTGACAATAAGCCAGCCATGACTTCTGCAACTGCAGTTTTCCTTTCCCACACAGCCCCTGCACGAAAGACGATCTCTAATTTCATGACCGGCTCGCTTCCCCCGGGCAATGAGAATAATTCCATTCCGTTTGGCAGCAGGTCCGACCGATAGGAAGGTAAGGTGAGAGAAGTGACAGGATTGATTCCCGGCTGGGTTGAATTCATAGCTGCAAAAGTAACCAAGAATGAACCCACCCAAAATTTGAATAAAGCTACCGGTATCTTTAAGCTCTCACGTTTTACCTTTGCCTCTCCTTTCTAATTCAGGTGTACCTTTAGCTTTATCAAAGAATACGATCCATGGAATTTACAGTCTCATCCGGTGAATTACTGAAACATCTCAATGTCGTGGCCGGTGCCATCCATACCAACCCCGTGCTTGCCATAACAGAAGATTTCCTGGTGGAAATCCGAAAAGGGAACATGACCCTGACCGCCACCAACCTGGAAACCAGTATTTCTACCCGAATGAAAGTGGATAGCAAAGAAGATGGTGCCCTGGCAATCCCAGCAAAAATTCTGCTGGAGACTTTAAAAGCGCTTCCCAATCAGCAGGTGAGTTTTGAGGCTGACCTGGATCAAAGGACACTCGTGTTGACCACCGAAACCGGGATGTATAAAATGGCGGTAGATCCGCCGGATGATTTTCCTGCATTACCTGCATCCGATGATAAAGAAATTCAATTCCCGGTGACCCGATTACTCAGCGGAATTAATTACACCATTTTCGCTACCACTTCAGATGAAATGCGACCCGCGATGACTGGTGTGAATGTTGTAGTGGATTTCAACAAACTCACTTTTGTTGCCAGTGATGGTCACAAACTTGTTCGTTATCATGCATTGGGTACATCAACAGAACAAACCGGTTCTTTTGTGATCCCGAAAAAAGCAATGTCACTTTTGAAAAGTGCATCTCCAACAGAAGGAAATGTTTACCTGAAGTATAATAAATCACATGCTTTCTTCCGTTTTGAAGACACGCAGGTGATTTGCAGGTTGATTAACCAGGCTTATCCTGATTTCAATGCAGTAATCCCCGTCAACAACAAAAATGTATTGTACATCAGCCGTACACATTTATTGGGAGCATTGAGACGAATCAATATTTTCGCAAACCGAACAACCAACCAGGTGTTTTTCAGACTTGCCGACAACAGCCTGACGATTACAACAAAGGATCTTGATTTTTCTAATGAAGCGAGCGAACAATTAAGTTGTGAATACGAAGGTGACCCCATGGATGTCGCATTCAATGCACGCTTTTTTATTGAACTATTAAGCGCACTGAGCCAGGAAGAGATCCATCTTACCTTATCTGTTCCGAGCAAGCCGGTTTTGATTTACCCCGATGAACAAATGGAACAGGAAGAAGTCATGATGTTGATCATGCCTGTAATTATTTATTGAGCTAAAGAGGGCAGATGATTTCAAAAAAAATGAAATACGCCATTAAGGCGCTTACCTATCTCGCCCGTTATTCCTCGAAAGAAAATTGTGTACGCACGATGGATATCGCGCAGGAAGAAGTTATTCCAAAAAAATTTTTGGAACAAATTCTCCTGGAACTGAAAAAAGCAGAGCTGGTCAATAGTATCCAGGGAAATGCTGGTGGATATTATTTGGTTAAGCCTGCTCACCTGATCAACCTGGCTGAAATTTACCGGCTGTTTGAGGGGCCTATTGCACTGATTTCCTGTGCTTCTGATAATTTTTATACCCGTTGCGAAGATTGTAAAGACGAGCAAAAATGTAAGATCAGGCGCAGCATCCGTAAAATCCGGAACCAGAACCTGGCTGCGATGGAACAAGTGACTATTCAATCCCTTTCTTAAGACTAAGCTAATTCTACCAATCTTGTAGAATTAAACATACCTTTGGATTTCTTAGTTAATATTAAAGGTTGAAAAAACTTTTTATTGGAATATTATTGATCTCCTGTTGCGGTGTGATCCTTGCACAAAAGCAAGTGGAGCATCAGCAACAAATATGGTTTGCTTATACTAACACCATCAAGTTTAACACGACCTGGTTCCTGGTATCAGAAATTCAGGATCGAAGATTTATAAATCCATCAGCGCAATATCAATTTCTTCTTCGCTCGCACTTACATCGTGACCTTGGATCGGGCTGGGACGTAGGTGCAGGTTTCGCATTGTTTTTACAACGTCCAAATGATCCCGAATCAACTATCGATTTGACTGTACCCGAATTACGTCCACACCTGGAATTTAATCTTCGACAGAAATTGAATGCAGTAAATATTGAACATCGATACAGAGCAGAAGCAAGGGTCTTTCATAATGTAAATTCCACATTAACTGATCTCGATGATGGATATACATACGGAACGTTGAGGTTGCGCTACCGTTTACAATTTGTTTTTCCGCTCATTAAATCCAATGAGGTTGTAGTAGTAAAATTTAAGGTCGGTGATGAATTGTTGGTGAATGTTGGGGAAAATATTGTCAATAATTTCTTTGACCACAACCGCTTCTTCACGGGCCTTGTATTCGCCCTGGGACCAGCTTTCAATTTGGAAGCAGGATATATTAATTGGTTTCAGCAACAAAAGTCCGGTGTGGATTATTATAACAGGGACATCTTCGCGTTTAACCTCCAACATACTATCGAATCAAAGCGAACTCCATGAAATGGCTTAGGTTGTGGCATATAGGGTTTGCCATCTTCACCTTGAAAATCTCCCTGATCACCTACCTGCTGATCACGGTGCTGCCGAACGTGGATTGGTCAACGGCCCACATTGATAATACTTTCCTCCTTTTCGTCGTGGTTGGTTTCGTAGCACAAATGATTGATGGCACTTTAGGAATGGCCTATGGTGTTAGTTGCACCACTTTGTTATTGCATTTTGGAGTGCTGCCGCGAGTTGCATCTGCTGCTGTTCACACTGCGGAAGTATTCACTACGGG
>Ga0190274_10002054_pt1 | contig 11808 bp, 11 predicted proteins | sample Popmic531T_FD_133002 | JGI IMG/M metagenome (GOLD analysis project Ga0190274, IMG submission 133002) | Populus adjacent soil microbial communities from riparian zone of Yellowstone River, Montana, USA - 531 T | ecosystem: Environmental > Terrestrial > Soil > Riparian zone | place: USA: Montana...
GGCACGGCGCCCCAGCGCGTGGCGATCACGGGCGTCCCGCACGCCATGGACTCGATCATCACGAGCCCGAACGGCTCCTCCCACTCGATGGGGAAGAGCGTCGCCCGCGCGTTCTGGAGCAGCGCGACCTTCTTGCCGTGGCTCGTCTCGCCCAGGTACTCGATCCCGTCCCCGAGGTGCGGCGCGACGTACGTCTCGAAGTACTCCCGCTCGGCCGGTTCCCGCATCTTCCCGGCGATCTTGAGCGGGACACCCGCCCGCTGCGCGACCTCGACGGCGCGGTGGCAGCCCTTGTCCTCGCTCATGCGACCGAGGAACAGCAGGTACTCGCCGCGCGAGGAGTGCACCGGGTAGGCGTCGAGGTCGAGGGCGTTGTGGCAGTTCGCCACCCAGTGGAGGTCGGGCTGCGGCCGGCGCTGGTTGAACGAGAGGGAGATGAGCCCGACGTCGGGCGCTACGCGGCCGAGCGACGCGTAGAGGTCGCCGTCGGCCCCGGTCAGCGGGCCGTGCACGGTGTGGACGAGCGGCGTCCCGCCCGCTCCGCCGATCGCCGCGGCCAGCGGGCCCGAGTGGTCGTTGACGATGTCGAACTCGCTCGCCCGCTCGAGGCAGGAGAGCGCGTGGCGCAGCTCGGTCCCCGTCTTCCCGATCTGCTCGGAGGGCGCCGTGGGGAAGACGGACGCGAGCTCGGCCTTCGTTTCCGAGTCGCCCGACGCGAAGAGCGTCACGTCGTGGCCGGCGTCCACCAGGCCGTCGGCAAGCAGCGACACCACCCACTCGATCCCCCCGTAGCCCACCGGCGGGACCGGGAACCAGACCGGAGAGAGGATGGCGATCCTCACGCCTCGTCGATCATGACGCGCCCACCGTCGAGATGCACGTCCCACGTCCGGTCGAAGGCGCGCACTCCGGTCAGCCGGATCGCCCCCGCCCACGCCGGGAGGTCCTCGGGCGCGATCGTGCCGAGCACGTGGCGGCGCCGGTCGGGCTCGATCCCGAGCAGCAGGCGAAGCAGGAGCACCGGTGCGCCGGCGGCCCACGCCTGCGGTCGCGCCGCCGTCGGATACGGGATCGGGAACGGCGTTTCGGTGCGGGAGAAGCCCGCGAAGACCTCCGGGAGCTGGTAGTCGAAGTACGAGGCCGCGTCGAGCAGCCGTCGGATGATCCGATGCGCCTCGGGCCAGCGGCCGTAGCGCGCGAGGCCCCACGCGATCAGCGACGTGTCGTGCGGCCACACCGTCCCGTTGTGGTACGCGAGCGGGTTGAACCCCGCGTCGGCGGCGGACATCGTGCGGACGCCCCAGCCCGACCAGAGCGCCTCCCCCATGAGCTGGTCGACCACCGCATCCTCGCGCTCGGGCGGGACGATGCCGCTCCAGAGCAGGTGGCCCATGTTCGAGGTCAGCGAGTCCACAGGGTCTTTGTTCCCGTCGAGGGCGAGCGCGTAATACCCGCCGCGGCTGTCGCACCAGAACGCCTTGTCGAACCGCGCGCGCAGCTCCTCTGCGTCGCGCTCGAGCCGTTGGGCGAGCTCCCGCTCGCGCCAGACCTCGCGCGCGAGCTCGGCGAGCCGGACCTTGGCGTCGTAGACGTAGCCCTGCACTTCGCATGGCGCGATCGGAGGCTCGGCGTGCCGCCCGTCATGGAAGAGCTGCGAGTCGCCGGAGTCCTTCCACGACTGGTGGAGCAGCCCGTGCGGCGAGCGCCTCTGATACTCGACGAACCCGTCCCCGTCCAGGTCGCCGTGTTCGTCGATCCACTCGAGCGCGCGCATCGCCGGCTCCCGCAGGTCGCGCACGAGGCCGGCGTCGTCCGTCCAGCGCCAGACCTCGGAGAGCAGGATGAGGTAGAGCGGCGTCGCGTCCACGGTTCCGTAGTAGCGCGGGAACCACGCTTGCGCGCCCTTGCCGTGCCGCACCTCGTGGACGATCTTGCCGGGCTCGGCGTCGATGCTCGGGTCGTCCTCGGTCGCCTGGAGCTCGGCGAGCACTGCGAGGGCGTTCTGCGCCAGCTCGGGCCCGAAGAGGAGGGTCTGGAGGCAGGTGATGATCGTGTCCCGCCCGAAGATGGTCATGAACCACGGCATCCCGGCTGCGGGCAGAGCGCCTGACAGGCGCGGGTCCTCGTCCATCCGCAGCGAAGACAGGTCCGCGACCGAGCGGCCGAACGTGTGCGTCAGCTCGTCCCAGGAGCTGCGGAGCTGCGGGACGCGCAGGCGCCATGCCGCCAGTGAGTGGCGCACGCGGGCGAGCTCGTCCCCGAACCGCCTCTCGACGATCTGGGCCGCGGTGGGCATCCCGTCGGCCGACGGGATCACGTCGGCCCGCAGCCGCCAGCTCTCCCGCGGCTCGAGCTCGACCCGGTAGGTCACGCTCGAGTCCGAAGCCTCCCCGCGCTCGGAGAGGACGACCTGGGTGATCCCGTGGAAGTTCTCCTCCTGGACGGCGATCACGAACTGGTTGTCGCTCTCCTCGTAGACCGGCGTGACGGGCGGCGGCAGCGGCCTGGCCCGCTCGGGGTCGCCGAGCGCGAAGTCGTACTCCTTGACGGCGAAGATGTCCGCGAAGTCGTTGCCGAGCTCGAGCGCGAGCTCGAACGAAACCTTCCGGCGGGAGTGGTTCGAGACGACGATGTGCTCCTGCATCGCGTCGCCGACGAAGCGCTCGCGGCCGATGGACAGCTCGTCGTTCTCGAGGTCGCCGACCACCGGGTTCCGGAGGAAGAACGCTGCCGAGTAGTACTCCACCTTCCGCGAGGCGAGCAGGAGAGGCCGCGCGCCGTTGATCGTCAGCGCCCAGCGCGAGAGGAAGCGCGTGTCGTGGGCGAAGAAGCCCATCGTCGGCTCGACGATGTCGCCACGCTCGTCCGAGACGCAGAAGGTCGATCCCTCGAGGATGGTGAGAGGCAAGCGCGCCCTCAGTCCCTGACGATCGCGTCCTGACTCGCCTGCTTGAGCGGTTTCACGACGATCTCATCAATGACCATGTGTGCGGGTCTCGTCAACGACCAGAGGATGCAGTCGGCGATGTCCTCGGGCGTGAGGTACTCGACGCCCCGGTAGACCGCGGCCTTCTTGTCCTGGTCGCCGCCGAAGCGGACGTCGGAGAACTCCGTGTCGCCGACCATGCCGGGATCCACCGTCGTCACGCGGATCCGGCCGACGAGCTCCTTGCGGAGGACGTAGGTGAGCGCGCGCACAGCCGTCTTCGAGCCGACGTACATGCCGCCGCCGGCGTAGGCCTCGCGCCCGGCCCAGGAGCCGAGGTTGACGATGTGGCCGCGCCCGTCCTCCATGCGCGGCAAAACGAGGCGCGTGATGCGCAGGAGGCCGAGGACGTTCGTCTCGAACATGATCGCGTCGTCCTCGTCGGAGCCGTCCGCGATCTCGGTCCGCCCCAAGGCGAGCCCCGCGTTGTTGACGAGGATGTCTATTTTGTCGAACTCGCCTGCGGCGACTTCGACAAAGGACCTGCTGCTCTTAGGGTCCGTGACGTCCAGGGGGGCGACCACATGGTCCTCGCCAAGCTCCATGGCGATCTGCTCCAGGCGCTCGGTGCGGCGGGCGCCCAGGGCGACGCGGGCGCCCTCGGCGACAAGCGCACGCGCGGTGGCCAGACCGATGCCGCTCGAGGCGCCTGTGACGATTGCCGTCCGGCCGTTCAGGGCGGGCATCGGCGCAGCCTATGCAGATGTGCCGACGGTCGCGTCGACAAGCTCGCTCAGGTCGCCTCCGTGGCGACCGTGGGCGAGCCCGACGAGGTAGCACAGGAGCGGAGCGTTCGTGCGCTCCCCGCTCTCGTGCGCCGCGATGCGAGCCAGCTCGAGCAGCTCCTCCACCTGGGAGCGCGAGAGATCGTAGCTCGACGCCTCGTCGCCGACCTCGGCGGCGAGCTTCGCGCGCGCCTCCTCCAACCATCCGTCCATCCACGCAGCTTAGACTCCGCCAGGCATGAAGGTGGGGGTAGCAAAGGAGACCGCTCCCGGGGAAACCCGGGTGGCCGTCGTGCCCGACACGGCGCGGCGGCTCGCGGATCAAGACGTCGAGACGATCGTCGAACAGGGCGCCGGCGAGGCCGCGACCTTCGCCGACTCCGCCTACGAAAAGGTCGGCGCGCGCATCGTCTCGGCGGACGAGCTGTACCGCGAGGCCGACGTCGTCTGCAAGGTGCGGAAACCGTCGCCCGAGGAGGTCGAGCGGCTGCGCGAGGGCCAGGCGCTGGTCGCGCTGCTCCAGCCCCTCGTCGACCCCGAGATCGTCCAGACGCTTGCCGAGCGCGGGGTCACCGCCTTCTCGATGGACGTGATCCCGCGCGTCACGCGCGCGCAGCCGATGGACGCGCTCTCGTCGCAGAGCACGATCTCCGGCTACAAGGCGGCCATCCTCGCCGCCGAGCACCTGGGCAAGTTCTTCCCCATGCTCACCACAGCGGCCGGAACGATCCCGCCCGCCAAGGTGCTGGTGCTGGGCGCCGGGGTCGCCGGCCTGCAGGCCATCGCGACCGCACGGCGCCTCGGAGCCGTCGTCTCGGCCTTCGACGTGCGTCCGGTCGTCAAAGAGCAGGTCGAGAGCCTCGGGGCCTCGTTCCTCGAGCTCGACGTCGAGGGCGCGGAGGGCGTGGGCGGCTACGCCGTCGCGCTCGCCGAGGACCAGCACGCCCGCGAGCAGGAGCTCATCGCCCGCCACGCGGCCGAGTCGGACGCCGTCATCACGACCGCGCTCATCCCCGGCCGCCCGGCGCCGGAGCTGATCACGGAAGAGGCCGTGCGCGGCATGCGCCCCGGCTCCGTGATCGTCGACCTCGCCGCCGAGGCCGGCGGCAACTGCGCCGCCACGAAGCCGGGCGAGACGATCGTGTCCGGCGGCGTGACCGTCGTCGGCCTCACGAACCTGCCGGCGACGATGCCCGTGCACGCGAGCCAGATGTACTCGCGCAACGTGCACGCGTTTCTCGGGCTCCTCGTCCAGGACGGCGAGCTGGTGCTCGACTTCGAGGACGAGATCGTGCGCGACACGTGCGTTGCCCACGGCGGCCGCGCGACCCGGGAGGAGAGCGCGTGAGCCAGACCCTCCTGACGAGCATCACCGTCTTCGTGCTCGCGGTCTTCCTGGGCTTCGAGCTCATCTCGCGCGTGCCGACGCTGCTGCACACGCCGCTCATGTCCGGCACGAACGCGATCCACGGGATCGTGCTCGTCGGCGCGATGCTGATCGCGGGCTCGGCCGACTCCGACCTCGAGAAGGTGCTGGCGTTCGTCGCGGTCGTCTTCGGCACGATCAACGTGGTCGGCGGGTTTTTCGTCACCGACCGGATGCTGGAGATGTTCAAGCGCAAGCCGGCGGAGCGCGACGAGTGACGTTCGCCATCTCGCAGACGACGATCAACCTCGCCTACCTGGTGGCGAGCGTCTGCCTGATCATCGGCATCAAGCGACTCTCCTCACCTGCGACGGCCCGCTCGGGGAACGTCGTCGCGGCCGTCGGGATGGCCATCGCGATCCTCTTCACGTTCCTCGACCCGGACATCGACACCTACTGGATCATCCTCGCCGGGATGGCCGTGGGGACCGTGATCGGGCTCGTCTCGGCCCGCATGGTGAAGATGACCGCCATCCCACAGATGGTGGCGCTCTTCAACGGCGTCGGAGGAGGCGCGGCGGCCTTGATCGCCGCGGCCGAGTTCCACCGGCTCGCGCCGGAGTCGGGCCACGTTTTGCCGGAGTGGATGGGCGCGATGCTCTTCTCGGCGCTGATCGGCTCGATCAGCTTCTCGGGCAGCCTCGTCGCGTTCGCGAAGCTCCAGGAGCTCCTGCCGGGCAAGCCGATCGTCTTCGCCGGCCAGCAGATCGTGAACGGCATCCTCTTCGCCGGGCTGCTCGGCGCGGGCGTGGCCGCCGGGGCGACGGAGGCCGGCATCTGGGCGGTCGTTCTCCTGCTCGGCGCCCTCCTCTTCGGCGTCCTGCTCGTCCTGCCGATCGGCGGCGCCGACATGCCCGTCGTGATCTCGCTCCTGAACGCCTTCACGGGCCTGGCCGCCGCCTCGGCCGGCTTCGTGCTCGAGAACACGGCGCTCATCATCGGCGGGACGCTCGTCGGCGCCTCGGGAACGCTGCTCACCGTCCTCATGGGCCGCGCGATGAACCGCTCGATCGCCAACGTCCTCTTCGGCGCCTTCGGCGCACCGGCGCCGGCGGCGAGCGGAGCAGCGGCGTCCACGGACGGGAAGAGCTACCGGGAGGTCACGGCCGAGGACGCCGCGGTCATGCTCGCCTACGCCAGCCGGGTCGTCGTCGTCCCGGGCTACGGGCTCGCGGTCGCGCAGGCGCAGCACAACGTACGCGAGCTCGCCGACCTCCTCGAGCAGCGCGGGGTCGACGTCAAGTACGCGATCCATCCGGTCGCCGGCCGGATGCCGGGGCACATGAACGTCCTCCTCGCCGAGGCGAACGTCCCCTACCCCCAGCTCTACGACATGGAGGACGTGAACCCGGAGTTCCCGCGCACCGACGTCGCGCTCATCATCGGCGCAAACGACGTCACCAACCCGGCCGCGCGCGACGATCCCGAGAGCCCGCTCTACGGCATGCCGATCCTCAACGTCGACCAGTCGGCCAACGTCGTCGTGCTCAAGCGCAGCATGAGCCCGGGCTTCGCCGGGATCGACAATGACCTCTTCTACCGGCCGAACACGGCGATGCTCTTCGGCGACGCCAAGTCGTCGGTGGAGAAGCTCGTCGCCGCCGTCAAAGCGGCCTGACGCCGTCGCCCACCCGGACCTGCCCGGTGCGGACGACGGAGGCCAGCATGCCGCGCTTGCCCTCGAGCTCGGCCTGGAGCCCCGGGCGGATCTCCTCCATGAGGTGGCACGGGTCGCAGACCATGGAGATCTCGAACTCGGCCTCTCCGACGGCCACGCGCTGACCGACCGGCCACGTCATCACCTCGGCGCCGCTGACCGTGAAGTTCTCACGGACGATGCCCGGCTCGAGATCGAGCGACGCGAGGTCATCGGCCGCGACGAAGAGGATCGAGCGCTTGCCCGAGCGCGCGTGCGCGCAGCCCTCGAGCCCGTCCTCCCGGACCGTCGCCTCGTCGAGCGACTCCATCGGGATGCGCCGCGCAGGCGCACGCCAGATGCCGACCAGCTCTGCCACGTCTCCGAGTCTAGCGACCGGGGTTAACGGTCACGCTCGTCGCGCATGACGGCGCGGAGCGCGTTGACCACGCCCTTGCCGTAGAACCCGTTCTCGTTTTTCTTCGAGACGCAGCGCGCGTCTGCGGGGCACGGGAGCGGATCCGCGGTCTGGCGCAGGATGAGCGAGACGTCCTCGGGATCCATCGTCCCGCCGTCACGCTTCCACCACTTGTCCTTGCCGAACTTGCTGACCACGAGGGCCGCCACGCCGCTGACCTGGGCCGCCGCCTGGGACGTCCCCGCGAAGTAGCGGTAGAACGCCGCTCCAGGGCCGGAGCACGGGTCGCACAGGAGGCGCGGGACCTGCATGGAGGCTGGCCAGGGGCCGAGGATCAGGCCCGCCGGCGGGACGCCCTGCATGAAGTCCCCGCCCGGTGCGGTCAGGTCGACGTAGCCGAGGCCGAAGTTCGAGGGCGGGCCGGCCGCGAGGCCGTCCAGCATCCCGATGGACGAGACCGTCAGGACGCCCGGCAGCCCGCTCGGAAGCCTGCTGCAGCGGTCGAGCGCGGGGTCGTCCATGTTGAGCCCGTTGTTCCCGGCCGACGCGATCATCGTCACGTTGCGCCGCTCCGCGTACTCGACCGCGCGCGAGACGGCCTTGATGACCGTGCGCCGTGCGTCGTCCGCCCGGCAGAAGCTCGTCGTCCCGCCGGTCAGCGCGCTGTCGACCGAGTAGCTGTTGTTCGCCACGTCGACGCCGTGGTCGGCTGCCCACACGAGCGAGCAGATGACGGCGTCGGCGAGGAAGATGTCGCTCGCGCCGGAGCGGACGCTGGCCTTGATGACCGCCAGCTTCACGCGCGGGGCGATGCCGACGATGCCCTGGCCGTTCGCCTCCGCGGCGATGATGCCGGCCACGTTCGTGCCGTGCCCGGAATCGTCGTTCCACGCGGCTGGATCCTGGTTCGGCGCGCCGCTCACGCAGGAGACGCTGCGCGAGGCGTCGACGTTGCCGTCCAGGTCGGGGTGCGTTGCGTCCACGCCGGTGTCGATCACGCCGACCGTCACCTCGGGGCTCCCGCCCGTGATCGCGTGCGCCTCGGGCGCCTTGATCCGCTTGGCGTACCACTGGAGCGAGGAGAACGTGTCCGTGTCCGCGACCGGCTCGTTGTCGAGCCCGTGCGAGCCGCCGTCGAAGCCGAAGCCCGAGGCACTGGCGACGACGCTGCCGACCGAGGCGACGCCCTCGACAGAGCGCAGCCGGTCCATGTCCTTGACGAAATCAGGATCGCTCGATTCAGCGATCACGACGTCGATTTGCGGGTACGTCGCGACGACGGAGCCGCCGGCACGCTTGACGTCGGACTTTGCCGACCAGTTACCGAAACCGTGCTCGTCGTAGAGCACGATGTACCGCTCTGCCGAAGCAGTGCCCGCGAGCGCAAGCGCCGCCACAGCAGCGATGCACAGCACGACAAGTCGCATGGACAGGAATGGCCGCATTTCTCTCCCTGTTGGTACCTCTACCCGATAGGCGCGAGCGCCTTCTTGCATACGGGACTATACGGGCGGCCGAACTATTTGCATTCCCTCAAGTGGGGGAGTAGCCGTCTCGCGACCTTGAGGGTGAATTTACGGCGTGCGGCGATAAACGTCGGTGTGCGCGGTGGGCATCACCCAGCGCGTCATGTACGCCGCGTTGCTCGCCACGCTCGTCGTCCAGTAGCTCACCGTGCGGCTCTTGATCCTGGCCAGGACGACGCGCCTCGAGCTCGTCAGCCAGCCCTGCTTGAGGAACGTGACGCCGAACCGCGCGTCCACCCAGACGACCTTGGTGCGGTAGACGGAGGGGTTCCCGAGCAGGCCGATCCTCGTCCTGGCCATCGTGCGCCGCGCGCCGCTCGCCAGCGTAACGACGGTGATCTTCGACTCCCGCCTCGTGGCCGTGTGCCAGGCCAGGCGGCCGTGGCGGAGCGACGGGCGGCCGAGGTCGGTCGGAAGGCGGACCGTCGCGTAGAGCGTCACCTTGCTGCTCGTCAGGTTGCGGACGTAGAGGCGATCGTACGGGGAGGCGCGCCGGACGAAGGCGAGTCGAGGCCAGTCGAGCGCGGGCTTGGAGACGTACGGGCTGGCGATGCGCCTGACCTCGGTGCCGTCGGCCCAGCGGACGACCCGGATCCCGGCCGAGTCCCGGTAGGCGAGGTACGGACCCGAGAGGGACGGCCCGGTCGCGCCCGGATACGTGATCTCTCCGCCCCCGACCGGGCGCACGATCACGTTTCCGCCCGCCGTGGCAAACGCGATGGTGCCCCGGTCGACGGTCGGGTCATAGGCGTTCTGGGCGATCCGCGTGACTCCTGCGCCCGCGGCCGGCGCCACCGCGAGCAGGACGCCGCAGGCGACGAGCGCGACCACGTTCGCGCGCAGGAGTGTCCCGCGGCGGCTGGTGAGGCGCTCGACAGCGGCCGTCGGATCGTCCGAGCGCCGGCGCGGCCAGACGACCATCAGGGCGCGGCCCGCGCCGTAGAGCGAGACACAGAGCGCGGCCGGAACCGGCTGGGCGAGCGCCAGCGCGCCCGCACAGGCGACCCAGAAGGTCGAGATGGGCTGGTAGGTGAAGAACCCCGCGCCGAGTCCTGCGCCGTAGCCGCTGGCCCAGACCGGCAAGGGCAGCTCGAAGCGCCAGTGCTCGGGCACCTGGCGCCGCGCCTGCGGGATCGAGAAGCGGATGAGGCCCGCCTCGCGCGCTGCGGCCACGAGCGCCAGCGCGGCCGCGCCGAGCACGGCCTGCTCCGCCCCGAGCATGCTTCCTGCCAGGCCGAGGAGCAGCCCGAGAGCCGCCGACGTCACCACCGCCGAGACGGCGAAGAGGCTCTGGCCGGCGATCTGACGTTTCCGGCTCCCGCACACGGCGGGAGTGAAGGTTTCCAGCATCGACAATCCTCAGGGCGACCAGGCTCCGGAGACTCCCGCCATGAGCGCGGCGAGCGCGACTCCAAGCTCGATCAGCACGGCAGCCCCGTGTCGTAGTACATGACGCAGTAGACGCGGCGCCCGCCCCAGCAGTAGCCGACGAGCGAGGCGTCGCCGTTGATGCGCCGGCGGCTGAACGAGCAGCAGTCGGTGAGCTTGCGGATCTGTCCTCCGCAGCAGCGGTACCACGAGCCCTGGATGCGGAGGTCGCGCAGCCCCTTGACCTCGCGCGTCCAGTCCTCGCACACGCGCGTGCGCGGCCCGGGCGCGAGCACGGCGCCGTCGGGCCCGCGCAGCCGCTTCCCGTTGCCATCGAGGGCGTAGCCGGCCGAGTCGACGATGCGGCCGAGGTTGTCGATCGGCCGCCCGCTCGACGGATGGAGCGGAAAGCCCTTGCGGTCGATCCGCGCGAGCGGCGGGTACGGGCTCGGGCAGGACCCCGTCGTCCAGATGTGCCCGCAGAGGTGGAAGGCGTCGGCCTCGTCGGGCTTCACGGCCGCGGCGACGGCCGAGCCCCCGGCGATGGCGAGCGCCGCGGCGCCGAGCCTCCCGAGGAACGACTTCCGCGTCTGCGACTCGGCGAGCTTGGCCGAGAGGCGCTCGGCCTGGCGGTCGAGCCGCGTGCCCTCAGGCTGCTGCATGAATCCTCGCCTTGCCGGCGTCGAGGAGCGTCTCGAGCTCCTCGAGCGTGTTCACGGTTCCCTTGGCGGCCACGACTCCGTCGACCACATGCACGACGAAAGGCGTCCCCGGCACGTTCCAGCGCTTGAACGCGTCCTCTTCCTGTTCCTCCTCGACGACGCGCACGGCGAGCCCCTGGCGCGCGAGTGCGGCGACGCCCGGGCTCAGCTGACGGCACAGACGGCAGGTCGCGGAGAAGAAGAAGACCACCTCGGCGCGCCTGCCCCGGAGCCCTTCGAGCGCCGGAGCGGCAGACCCGAGCTCGGGCCCCTCCTCGGCGAGCTCGAAGGGAACACGCGGGCCGATCCGCATGGTCAGAACGCCGACCTGGCGGTAGAGGGCGAGCACGAGGAGAGAGAGCAGGACGACGGCCGCGGTGAGCACGACCAGCGCGACGGCGATCAGGGTGTCGGACGAAGCGGAGACGTCGACCTCGACCCCCGTGGCAGCGAGCAGCGCGACCAGCGTGAAGCCGACGGCGCGGAGCAGCAGGTGCGTCGTCTGGCCCTCGGAGGCCCCGAAGCACCCACAGCGAAGCCGCTCGATCCCGCGCAGGCGCGCGAAGCCCAGCGCGCCGACGAACACGACGCCGAGCGCGACGGCGGCGTAGGCGCTCGCGGGGAGCACGAGCCCGAACAGAAGCAGGAAGCCGACAATTCCCTCCGCCGCCATGACGCCCCAGGCGACCGCGGGCGCTGCGCCGGCGGACACGCCGTAGGCAGTCAGCCAGTCGGGAAGGTCCTGCCGGCGACGCAGCTTTGCCGCCGCGGCCCAGAGCAGCAGAAGGCCGACGACGATCCGGGCGATAGTCGACAAGTCAATCACTGTAGGAGTTATTCGGCGCGCTCGCCCGGGGGCGGCAGAGTTTTCATCAAATCCTCAAAACCTTCCCGCTAGGGTTCTCGAACCGTGGTTTCGTCCCTCCCCACGCTACCCGTAAGCCCTGTCGGCGGAACCGGTGAGCCCTCGCCCTAGGCTCGTCGGCGTCAATCACGTCGCCCTCGAAGTGAGCGACGTCGAC
>Ga0190274_10002055_pt1 | contig 11802 bp, 7 predicted proteins | sample Popmic531T_FD_133002 | JGI IMG/M metagenome (GOLD analysis project Ga0190274, IMG submission 133002) | Populus adjacent soil microbial communities from riparian zone of Yellowstone River, Montana, USA - 531 T | ecosystem: Environmental > Terrestrial > Soil > Riparian zone | place: USA: Montana...
CCCAGGTCCGCGTACTGGTCTGTTTTGCCGCCCGCGACGAAAATCTCACCGGCGACCCGTTGCAGGATCTCTACCTGACGGACGATGATGGAGCGTCCCTCGACCACGAGGCGACTTTTGTCTTGGCCGCCGAAACGGCGGGCGCGGCCGCCCGCGACGATCGCGGCGGCCGTCGTGGACGCAGCGGACATGGCCGAATCATGACAGATGGGCATCTCGGACGTTTGTTAGCCGCCAGTCTGCATCAGGCAATTGCCGACGAGCTGCCACAGCGGCTCGAGTTCTACGAGCATTGGTTGCATGCCGAGGGACTGCGCGATGGGAGCATCGGTCTAGCTCCCATGAGTGCGGTCATCGGGTTTCTGCGCACCGAGGGCGATGCCTACGAGCGCGTCGTGACGCGCGCCGGTTCGCTGTCGGCCGAATGGGGCCTGTCGGCGCGGCCGGCGCTGGGGACCCAGACCCTTCGGCGGCTTCCGGAAATGTTTCGGCTGAGGGGCGCGCTACGCGTGGCTGATTCGATCGCCCGATCGGCCAGCCCGCAAAGCCCACTCGTGCGGCGCACGTCGGGCCTGCTCGCACGCGTGCAAGTCACCGATTCACTGTTTTGCGCCGCTCGCGGTCCGCATGCATCACCGCTCTGCGGGTTCTACCGTGCGCTGATTGGCCGCACGCTGGAACTCTGTGGCGTCACTGCCATCGCGCGATTCGAGAGTTGCCGTGCGGTGGACGGCTCGGGTTGCGTGGTGGTCGTCGAAATTGGGCCCGCGGTGGCGGCAGGAGAGAAGGCGTCAGCATGAACCGAATTGGTAGGCCCGGCTATCGGTGGCTGTTGGGCGCGCTTGTCATCGCTCTTACCAGTGCCAACCCCGCAGCCGGGCAGGCCCCAGCGGTGCCGCGTGTTCTAGTCATGCCATTTACGGTGACCGTGGAGGCCGGCGCGCCCGGGGGTGCCGGTACCGCACTGTGGCTGGGCGAGGCGGCCTCGATTCTCCTGGGCGATTACCTGAGGCAGCCCGGCAATCCATCACTCACCCGTGACGAGCGCGTCGCCGTGTTCAGCAGGCTCAACTTGCCGATGTCGGCCGCGCTCACGCGTGCAACAACCATTCGCGTTGGGGAGATCATCGGCGCGAGCGACGTCGTGATTGGCGACGTGCGCCTGGGCGCTCGGCTGCACGTCCGGGCGCGCCTCATCCGCCTCGCGAGCGGACAGGAACTGCCCGCGGTGTCTGACGAGGGCGAGCTCGCCGAGATCTTCAACCTGTTCGCGCGCGTCGCGTCAAAGCTCGGGGCGCTCACCGGTCGGCCTTCGAAGCCAACGGCTGCGGCTGAGCTTCGGGTACTGCCTCTCGAGGTGTTCGAGAACTACGTCAAGGGGCTGGTGGCCGCGACGCCAGCCGCCCAGCAGCGTTTCCTCGAGCTGGCGAATCGGCAGGTCCCCAACGAGCCATCCATTCTGCTCGCGCTCTGGAACGTCTACACGGTGCAGTCGGCACACGACAAGGCGCTCGCGATGGCGAGTGCGGTGGCCGAGAGTTCGCCGCGGGCGGGGGAGGCCCGGCTGGCAATGGGACTCTCGCTCGTCGCGCTGCGGCGGTTCGACGGGGCTTACAAGGCGCTGACGGCGCTCGAGGCGTCGGCGCCGCGGGCGGCCGTGTCCAACGTCCTCGGTGTCGTTCAATTACGGCGGGGTCTGCTACCGGCTGGCACGCCGCCGGCCACGAGCTATTTCCGACGCGCCGTGGATGCCGCGCCGGAGGAGACCGAGTATCTTTTCAATCTCGGGTATGCACACGCGCTCGCGGGGAACAGCACCGAGGCGCTCACCTGGCTGCGCGAAGTCGTCCGGTTCGACTCGGCTGACACTGACGCGCACATCGTGATGAGCGCGGTGCTCGGCGCGACCGGAAGATCAGTCGAAGCACAACGTGAGCTCGAGCTGGCGCGGTTGCTCGACAGCGACTCCGCATCCCGTGCGCCGGCGGGCCGCGTGCCCGCCGGTCTCGAGCGGATCTCCAACGTTCTCACGGCGCCGACAGCCGGTCTGAGCGCGGCGATTGCCAATCCAGCGCAACGCGATCAACGGGAGACCGCGCTCTTTCACCTCTCGACGGCCCGCTCGCTCATTGCCCAGGGACGCGATCGGGATGCGATGAGTGAACTGCGCCGCGCAATCTACCTGGCTCCCTACGAAGACCAGCCGCACCTGTTGCTCGGGCAGGTGTACGGTCGAGCGGGCCAGCTCCCGCAAGCCATCGACGAGTTCACGGTGGCAATCTGGTGCCGGGAAACCGCAGCTGCCCGCATTGCGCTGGCTGGCGCGCTACTCGAGCGCGGGGACCGAGCGTCGGCGCGGCGCGAGGCGCAGCGCGCGCTCGTGCTCGCGCCTGAATCGACCGAAGCGCGCGCGTTACTCACGCGTATCGGCGGCTGATCCCCGTGCTACCATCGGTCCGTCGCGATGTCAGATTCGGACGTGCGTGAGATCCATCTGAGCGGGAAGCAACTGGTCTTCCTGTTCATGGTCTCGGTTGTGTTGGCCGTGGCGGTGTTTCTGCTCGGCGTCTCGGTGGGACGCGGCGTGCGCGCGAACCTTGGTGAGGCCGACGCCGTCAGCGCCGAGACAGGTCGGACGGCTGCCGGCTCCCCGCCTGTGGTAATGCCGCCCCCGACAAGACCTGAGGCGCGCGATCTGACGTACCACAACGAGCTCCAGGGCCAGACGCCTCCGGCGTCGCCACCATCGCCGGCCGGCGCGGCACCGCCCACGACGCCGGCGCCCTCTGGCACGCCGGTGGACGAACCGCAACTCTCGACGGGCGGCGCGAATGCCTCAGGCGCCGCCGGACGCTCGACGAATCCCCCGGCCACCAGTGCGGCGCCTGGATCACCCAAAGCGTCGGGCTGGGTGATCACTGCCGGCGCCTTCAGGTCCAGGACCAACGCGGACAACCGCGCAGCCAAACTCCGATCTGAGGGGTTGCCCGTATCGCCGATCGTGCCGGATCCGACCACTGGACTGTTTCATGTCCGCGTCGGGCCCTACGCTGAGCGGGCTGATGCGGATCGCGCCGTGGTGCGCGTACGACGGCAGGAGCCGCGGGCCAAGGTTGTAAGGTAGCGGTGCCACCGGTTCTGACCAGCCGGCACGAGCGGTGGTTTGCTCTCCTGTCCGGTGCCTTACTTGCGGCGAGCTTTCCCAAGTTCGGCCACTCCGCACTAGCCTGGATCGCGCTAACACCCCTCATCGTCGCGTCGACGTCCCGGACTCGCAGGCGTGGATCGATCTTGTCGGTTGCGACACTCGGGCTGCTTGCAGGCTTCGTCTATTTCGCCGGCACGCTGTATTGGGTCGTGAACGTGATGGCGACCTTCGGGGATCTGCCGACGATTGCAGCCGCCCTGATCGGGCTTCTGCTCGTGGCCTACCTCGCGATCTATCCGGCAGCGTTTGCATCTCTTCTGTGCGTCGCGATTCGCCAATTTGGACTCGCCGGTGTCTGGTTGGCGCCTGCATTCTGGGTCGCAACCGAGTGGTTGCGTTCGACCGCCGGTAGCGGGTTCCCCTGGGTCTTGCTCGGTTCCTCACAATCGTCCGCGTTGCCAATCGTGCAGGCTGCGAGCGTCGTTGGCGTCTATGGCCTTTCGGCACTCGTTGCACTCGTCGGCGCGGCGGCTGCCGCGGGCGTTCTGGGTCGCGCGCGCGTGCATCGAGCCGGCGCGGTCGTCGTCGCGCTGCTTGTCGGCATCACCGCGCTCTGGGGTGCGTGGCGCGTGAATCGCGGAGAGCTGACCCATACTGGCGACCCGGTGCGCGTCGGACTGGTGCAAGGCTCGATTGCGCAGGAGGACAAGTACGACCCCGCGCACAGTGTCGCCATCATGGAGCGCTATATCGCGCTGAGCCGTCAGGTGCTCGCCGCCGGTGCCGCGCTAGTTATATGGCCAGAAGCGGCGACGCCGTTCTATTTCGACCTCGACGCGGTGCTCGCGCAGCCGGTCCGCCAGCTCGCCGCACAGTCCCACACGCCTTTCCTCATCGGCAGCGACGATTTCGAGCGCGGTACCGCTGCTGCGGTCGACCGCTACTACAACGCGGCGGTGCTCGTCGGGCCCGACGGACGATCGCAGGCCGTGTACCGCAAGCAGCAGCTTGTCCCGTTTGGCGAGTACGTGCCTCTCAAGTCGTTGCTGTTCTTCGTCGGACCTTTGATTCAGGCCGTGAGTGACTTCTCGCCGGGAGCGAAGGCCGTGGTGTTTGACGCCAACGGCCGCCGGTTCAGCGTCGCGATTTGTTATGAGTCCGTCTATCCCGGTATTGCGAGGGACTTCGTTCGTGCCGGCAGCGAACTGCTCGCGACCATCACAAACGACGCCTGGTTCGGACGATCGTCGGCAGCCTACCAGCATTTTGCCCAGGGTTCGTTGCGGGCTGTCGAGGAGGGCCGATACGTCGTGCGAGCCGCCAACACCGGTGTGAGCGGCGCCGTCGACCCCTATGGCCGGGTGCTTCTGACGACGCAGCTCTTCACGCCAGCGGCGGTGACGGTTGACGTCCGACTGCTGCGATCGCGTACGATTTACAGCCGGACCGGCGACCTGGTCGTCTGGGTATCGGTCGCCGCGTCGGCACTGGTCGCGCTTGCCGCCTTCCGGCGTGACCCGCTGGCGATACGGGTGGGTCCGGCGCCGGGCACGCGCACATGAGGCATGGTTCCTAATGACACTTGATGAAATGACTCGCACGTATGCGGACCTGTCTTCGCGCGCCGCGGCTCTCCGGAGGGGGCTTTGACGAAGCCAATCTCGAACGGGAACTGATCACGATCGAACGGGAGTCGGCCGCGCCCGACTTCTGGAAGGACCAGGCCGCCGCGCAGAAGGCCCTGCAGCGACGCCGGCGCCTCGAGGAAGATCGCACCCTTGCCGGAACGCTGCGGCGTCAGACCGACGACCTCGCGGTGCTCTTCGACTGGGCCCGTCAGGGCGAGGACGTGCTCTCCGACCTCGAACGCGGCATGGAGACCTACATCCGCGACGTTGAAGCCGCCGAAGTCCGCACGACGCTCGGGGGCGAGCTCGACCGCAAGAACGCGATCATCACGATCCATCCAGGCGCCGGCGGCACCGAGTCGGCCGACTGGGCCGAGATGCTGCTGCGGATGTACTTACGGTGGGCAGAGCGGCGCGGCTTCAAGCGCGACGTCATAGACCTGCAGCCTGGCGACGAGGCAGGCATCAAGAGCGCTACGGTCAACGTCGTGGGCGACTACGCCTATGGTCTCTTGGGCGCCGAAGCGGGTGTGCACCGGCTCGTACGGATTTCGCCGTACGACCAGGCTGCCCGGCGTCATACCTCATTCGCATCACTGTACGTCTGGCCTGAGTTGCCCGACGACATCGATATCGAGATCGAGGACAAGGACTTGCGCGTCGATACGTTCCGGTCGAGCGGCGCCGGTGGTCAGCACGTCAATGTCACCGACTCCGCCGTGCGCCTCACACACCTGCCGACGGGCATTGTCGTGTCGTGTCAGAACGAACGATCCCAGCACAAGAACCGCGCGTCGGCGATGAAGGTGTTGAAGGCGCGGCTCTATGACCTCAAGCAAAAAGAACAACAAGCCAAGCTCGACGTGCTGGGCGGCGAGAAGAAAGACATCGCCTTCGGCCACCAGATTCGCAGTTACGTGTTGCACCCGTATCAGATGGTGAAGGACCACCGCACGAAGGTGCAGGTCGGTGATACGTCTCGGGTCCTCGACGGGGACCTCGACGAGTTCATCAAGGCGTACTTGATGAAACGGGCGCTGGGAAAGCTCGAGACGACCACCGACGAGGACTAACGTCCCGGCTCGGTCCCGGCAATGAAGACCTCCGCCGCGCTACCCGTGCCGACCACGACGACGTTTCCCGGACGCTGAAACGATGGCGTGGCTGGCATGGTCGGCCGCCGCCTGTCGATCCAGGACCCGATAATGTCCTTCCAGATGGGCAGCGCGACCTGGGTGCCAGTCGAGCCGTTGCCGAGCGTCCGCTTCTGGTCGTAGCCCACCCAGACACCAATCGTGACGTCAGGGTCGAAGCCGATGAACCAGGCGTCGGTGTAGTCGTCGGTCGTGCCGGTCTTGCCGCCAAGCGGCCAGTTGAGTGAGGCGGCGGACTGTGCCGTGCCATGCTGCACGACGCCTTCGAGCAAACTCGTCATGATGTAAGCCGTATCGGCGCGCAGCGCTTCATGTGGTTGCGCGCGATGCTGCTCGAGCGTGTTGCCGTCGCGATCCACGACCTCCAGGAAGGGCAAAGGCTGCATGCGCACGCCCTGATTCGGGAAGGCGGAGTAGGCCGAAGTCATTTCGAGCAGCGTGGCTTCCGACGACCCTATCGCGATCGACAGATATTCGGGGAGCGGCGCGGTGATGCCGAGATCGCGGGCGTAAGGAATGACCTTGTCGGGCCCGAGAGCGGCCATCAGGCGAATTGCCGGTACATTGCGCGACTCCTGGAGCGCCTGTCGAATGGTGACGAACCCGTGGTACTCGTGATCGTAGTTCTGCGGCTCGTAGGGCGGCTGTCCAGGACCGGCATTGAAACTGACGGGTGAGTCCTCGAGCAGCGACTGGGTCGTGTAGCCCTGATCGATGGCCGCCGTGTAGACGAACGGCTTGAAAAGCGAGCCGACCTGACGCATCGCCTGAGTGGCACGGTTGAACTGGCTGCGCTCGAAACTCTCGCCGCCGACCATCGCGAGGATCTGCCCCGTATGGTTGTCGAGCGCGACGACCGCTCCTTCGAGGGCCGGCATCTGATCGAGAGTGGCAGTCAATGTCGCGCGGTCTGAATCGATCTTCGCAATCTTGACATCCACGATGTCGCCGCGCGCGACCAGTTCAGACGCGCGCTTCTTCGTCCATGCGTAGCCGTCGCGCCCGATCGTGCCCGCGAAGCGGCCAACACGAACCCGGACGTCGGCGCCCTCGATCGCCATGACGACGGCCGGTGTGATGTCGCCAGCCACTGGATCGCGAAGCCAGCGCGGATGCTTATAGGTCTCGAGCGGCCGGTTTTCGGTAACGAGATTGCGTGCCGGCTTACGGAAGCCGCGCTTCTGGTCGAGGGAACGGAGCTGCCGATCGAGCGCCAGCGTAGCGCGATGCTGGAGCGCCGGATCGAGGCCCGTTTTGACCACGAGGCCATTTTCATACAGCGTCTTGGCGCCGTAGGTGTCCTCGAGCTGTTCGCGGATCAATTCGAGAAAGTACGGGGCGGTCGACGGGGGCTGCGACGGCTGGCCGTGTGTGACTATCGGCTGCGCTCGCGCCGCTGACTCTTCAGCCGCGGTAATGAAGCCCTCCTCGCGCATCCGGCCGAGCGTGTAGTTGCGTCGCGCCACGGCTGCCTTCATGCTCACGTACGGACTCTGCCGCACGTTGCTCTGGTGAATGCCGGCGATCATCGCCGCTTCGCCGAGCGTCAGATCCGATACGTGTTTGCCGAAGTACAGCTGTGCCGCGGCCTCGACGCCATAGGCACCGTGGCCCCAATACATCTTGTTGCAGTACATCGTGAGGATTTCTTCCTTCGTGTACCGCTTCTCAATCTGGATCGCGAGCAGCGCTTCCTTGATCTTGCGCTCGGGTGTTTGCTCGTCGGTCAAGAAGAGCTTCCGTGCGAGTTGCTGCGTGATGGTGCTTGCCCCACCGTAGCGCTGAAGACGCAACGCGCGGCGTATCGCGGTCGCGGCAATGCGCTTGAGGTCGATGCCGCTGTGCCGAAAGAAGGCGCCGTCCTCGGCCGCGACGAGAGCGTTCCGCATCACCGGCGGGATCTGATCGTAGGCCACCACGGTCCGCCGTTCCGTCGCAAACTCGCCGACTGGCGACCCGTCGCGAGCAACGACACGCGTGATGGTGCCGAGCGAGTAGTCGTCGAGCGCAGAGATTTGTGGCAAGTCGCCGACAAACGCGAAGACCGCGCCGCTTGCGAGACCGGCGGCGGCCGCCGCAAGGAACAAGGCGACGATACCGAAGTTGCGGACGAGGCCGGACAGCCGGGGCATCAGATCGTCAACTGTACCAAGAGACCGGCTCGCGCCCCAATGATGCGAATGGATCCCGTCACTCGGCCCGTCGCCGTGCGGCGTCTCTCAGCGCGCGCCTATCGTCCACTGCGCGGGACGGCCTGGCGGACCCACCCGCCAGACGCCGGTGCCGGCTGGGCAGGCTGACTGGACGAACCCGATCCAGTACGAGATGGCGCCGGCGCTGACGTTGCTGGCGCGGACGATCCCGGCGCTGACGATCCCGGCGCTGACGTCGCGGGGGTTGAGGGTGCGGGCGGAGTGCTCTCACGCGCGCGTGACGGATTGGGCCGCGACCAACTCGAATCAGCCGGTTCGCCGCGCGGCGCAGCGCTCCGATCCGGAGCGCCCGCGGTAGGGGCGTTTGGTGCCGCTGTTCGCAACCGCCACACAGGCGACGACTCAGTCCCTGGGGCCTCTGGCGACGTGCTGACCGGCGCGCGCCGGTCGGCAACGCGCGGAATAGCGATTTGGCCGGGAGATAGACCTGCCTGCTCGCCGGCGCGAGTGTCCGCCACTTGCGGTGAGGAAGCGGGAGCGGATCGGACAATGCCAGTCCACCACGGCACGATTTCGGGGGCCGGGCTCCGTTGGCCGGCTCCGGTACGAGTACCCGAGGAGTCGGCTGCGGGCCGGCGGGTGTCGGCTCGATCGCCTGCGGTTGTGGCGGGTAGCGACTCGCGCGACGCGGTTCGCGGGATTGCCCGCGAACTGTCGGTGGCAGGTTGTTGTGATCTGGTCGTGTTGAGCGAACTGCTAACCAGTTGCGAAGAGGCGGCTGCCGTGCTTGATCCGGCAGCTGGCCGTGTCCGTAAGCCAGCCGTGCTTCCCTCGGTCACACCACGGGCCGGAGATGCGTTCAGCGCCGGTCGGGCTTGCGCCTCACTGAGACCCCCGCGCCCGGTCCTCGGTGTTGCCACACGGACGTCTGTACTGGGCGCGCGGACTGGCCGGCCGTCAACGCTGGCACCCGCCGGTCGTGCTGGCGCCGAGCGCCGCGGCTCAAATCGAACATTCGGGGCGGTGAGCACGCCGTGATCTCGCACGGCGTGTTGAGTGACAAGCACATTAGGAGTGAAGGCGCGCGTCGGAAGGACCGTCCAGCCATTCCAGGTGCGATAACTACTCACCGAAAAGGGATACACAGGATGATTGTCGTACCCGAGCGGACACCAACCCACGTAGCCTGAAGCGGAGGCCCAGGACACCCAGGCCGGGCCCCACTGTTGACCAGGAATCCAGAACCAGCGGGCGCCAGCAACGCCCCAACGCCCATAGTGATGGGTCGGCCAAGTCCAGCGTCCGGCGCCTACCCAGAACCAGCCGAGATGCGTGGCGAACGACCAGCGGCCGACCGAGTAGGGTCGCCAGCCGACCGCGACGGCCGGATACCAGACGTACCCGTATGGCTGGGAGTACTCCCAGGAGCCGTTCGTATCGAAGTCGCCGCTGTACGCATGCAGTTCTTCCGGCAGGTATTCGGCGGACTGCGAGCCATTACGGCGGCGTGACAGTTCGTCTGTCCACCGACTGAAACCGTCCAACACGGCCGTCGTCACGGCATACGGGAGCGATGGAGCGAGCTGCGCCTCGGCTCTCGCCTCGGTCCCGGCACGAACAACGGTGCTGCCGAGGACAGTAGAAAGCTCGGCGAGCCCCCGGATCACTGTGACTCGCACATCCACCGGGACGCGGTCCGGATCGCCCAGCGTAAAGCGATACTCGCCAGCTGTCCGAACCTCGGTGCTCGTCCCCGCCGCATCGACCCGGTACGCGGGCGTCTTCGATGTCCGCGCCAACAGCAGTCGAATGCGCCCGCGATGCAGTCGCACGAGCGAGTCGGAGAGGAATTCGAGATCGGTGTGCTCGTCGAGGTCAAGCACGCTGCCGTCCTCGAAGAGAACTTCGACACGGCCGACATCGGTACGCAAGCGGTCGCCCGTGAGCAGCGGAACATTTTCCGTGGCGCGCTCCTGCAGGCCGTCCCGCTCAAAGTACGCAGCCCCGTCAACCACCGCCACATGGCCCGGGACGTCGGCCGAAAAATCCACGTCCGCGATTTCCTGATTTTCCTGGTTGGGTGGCACAGCGGGGCGAACGGACTGAGCGTTCAGGCCAGGAAGGACGAGCAGGCCAAGCGTCAGGGCGGCTGTCGATCGCAGAACAAGGGGGCCGGACGACCAACGAAGTGGGGTCATAACGCACCCGCAGGATAAGCGAACAGTTCGGGCTGGCATCCCGATGATAACGGAGTCACGGACTCCTCCGCCAACTTTTGAAGAAACCGGCGGGTGGCGGGGCCTGGCAGACTGAGCGGGATTATTTCTTGACTCGTTCTCACTAAGATTTTTATAATCAATAACACTAAAGTTCCGTCCACACGGCGAGGGGAGAGACGTCATGAGTAAGATCATTGGAATCGACCTGGGGACCACCAACTCCGTAGTCGCGGTCATGGAGGGTGGCGAACCGGTGGTGATCACCAATTCTGAAGGCGGGCGGCTGACGCCGTCGGTCGTTGGCTTTTCAAAATCCGGGGAGCGGCTGGTAGGCCAGGTGGCCAAGCGCCAGGCCGTCACCAATCCCGAGAACACGGTTTTTTCGATCAAGCGCTTCATGGGCCGGCGCTTCGACGAAGTCTCCGAGGAACTGGCCATGGTGCCCTATCGCGTCAAGAGCGAAGGGGATCGCGTCCTGGTCGAAGTCACAGCCGAGGGCGGCAGCAAGAAGTACTCGCCGCCCGAGATCTCCGCCATGGTGCTGCAGAAGCTCAAGCAGGCCGCGGAGGACTACCTGGGCCAACCGGTCACCGAGGCGGTCATCACGGTGCCGGCCTACTTCAACGATGCTCAGCGTCAAGCCACGAAGGACGCGGGAAAGATTGCGGGACTCGACGTCAAGCGCATCGTGAACGAGCCGACGGCCGCGGCGCTGGCGTACGGGCTCGACAAGAAGAAGGACGAGACGATCGCGGTGTACGACTTCGGCGGAGGCACCTTCGACATCTCGATTCTGGAAGTCGGCGAGGGCGTCGTCGAAGTGAAAGCGACCAACGGTGACACGCACCTCGGCGGTGACAACCTCGACCAGCGGATCATCGACTGGATTGTCGCTGAGTTCCGCAAGCAGGAGGGCATCGATCTCTCCAAGGATCGCATGGCGCTCCAACGGCTCCGCGAGGCGGCGGAGAAAGCCAAGATGGAGCTCTCGACCGTGCGCGAGACGGACATCAGCCTGCCCTTCATCACGGCGGATCAGACCGGACCGAAGCATCTCGCGCTGAAGCTTACGCAGGAACGATTTGTCTCACTCGTTGAGGACTTGCTCCAGAAAACGGTGGGACCGACCAAGCAGGCGCTCACCGATGCCGGTGTGACGCCGCAGAAGATCGACGAAGTCGTGCTCGTCGGCGGGTCCACGCGCATTCCGCGCGTGCAGCAAATCGTCAAGGACCTGTTCGGCAAGGAGCCGCATCGGGGTGTCAACCCCGATGAAGTGGTCGCCATTGGTGCGGCCGTGCAGGCGGGCGTGCTGTCGGGCGACGTGAAGGATCTCCTGCTGCTCGACGTGACTCCGCTCTCGCTCGGCATTGAGACGCTGGGCGGCGTGATGACGACGCTCATCACGCGCAACACCACGATTCCGACGCGGAAGAGCGAAACGTTCTCGACGGCGGCTGACAGCCAGCCGAGCGTGGAAGTGCACGTCATGCAGGGCGA
>Ga0190274_10002056_pt1 | contig 11801 bp, 10 predicted proteins | sample Popmic531T_FD_133002 | JGI IMG/M metagenome (GOLD analysis project Ga0190274, IMG submission 133002) | Populus adjacent soil microbial communities from riparian zone of Yellowstone River, Montana, USA - 531 T | ecosystem: Environmental > Terrestrial > Soil > Riparian zone | place: USA: Montana...
ATGCTTGCTCCGGCCTCGGCAAAGCGTCTCACGGTCGCCTTGCCAATGCCTGATGTGGCGCCGGTTATGAGCACAATTTTGCTGGCAAACTCTTTGTCCATTGTATTTTCCTTTGCCGATTCGGTTTTGGTGTGACGCTCAACTATCATATATTGACAGCACTGGAGTAAAAAGCAGACTATTAGGTGTTTCCCGGTTTGACGCAAGTCCGATATCGTTTTTCTTGCCGGCCAATACGTTTCAGTTAGCTGTATTTGCCGGTCTGGTAATTACACCCCCCAAGGAAACAGCAGTTGGGCAACAATTCCGCCAATGATTTTTTCCCCCGGTCCGTGCGGGCGCACGTGCATAACTATGCTGAATCGGTGCACCGCCGTGCGTCGCGGGCAAAGATGCCTTCCAGCACCGGATATCTCTTTGGCGCGATTGTCGCCGCCATAGGATTGTTTCTGGCGCTCTGGTGGATGCTGATCAGTGGTGGTGACGAGACTCCGTGGATTCCGGCGGGACTCGCGGCCAGCGTCGTCCTGCTGGTTGCTTTGTCGGCCCGGGAGGTCGTAATGCGACGGGCCTGGACGCGCTATCTTCTGGAGCAAGGCGATCGGTCAGGCAGAACGGGAAGCAACAAGAAGAGCTCAACCAGCAAGACTCGTTCAACGTCGGGATTTTCAGCTGCCTGGAGAACGATTCAGACTCAGTCCGAAGAAGCGGATTCGTCTGCTAACTCTGAGGCTCATTTTGATGTGTTTCAGTTGTGCCAGGATTATCTCTCAAGCACTGACGAAACATTGAGGTCCAACAGTTTGCCGGCGGAGAAGCGAATTGCCATTCGAGCCGGGCAGGACCGAATTCGGTCACTTCAGAAACACCACTTGTTAACCTGGGCCAGGGAGTCCTCGCGTTCCCTCACCTTTGAAGCCCAGCAACGAGCCCGCACGTCAGATAGGATTGAAGCTGCCAACCGCGCGCTTCATTGCCTCGACTCAGCGCTGAAGTTTTATCCTGACGAAGCGGAGCTCCATGAATCAAGTGTGGCGATTCGAGAATTTATTGCCTCAGTCAAAGTGGCACATTGGGTGGAACTAGCTGAGCGATCGGCTTTCAAAGGCCATTATCTTCGGGCGATCGAGCGATACAAGGATGCGCTCTTTTACTTGAATCGCGAGACCGTCAAAGAAGACGTGCGAATTTCCGGAACCGAGCGGATCGAACACGAGATTCAACTGTTGCAGACTCGTTTGAGTAGTGCTCTCTGTGAGACGTCGGATGAGGCACAGAGAGGCCGAAACGAAAAATCCGGCAGAAAGAAAACCAACGGTAGTAAGGGTACACGCAAATGATCTCGCCAAAGTGTCCTAAATGTCGGAGTTTGAGCATCAGAAAGGGCTATCAACCCACGCCCTGGTTCCTTCGCATGGTTGGAATTCGCCACCTTTTATGCAATCATTGCAACTTGCTATTTACAGGTTTTGCGATTCCTGGGACGGTTGGCAAATCCAGCCGAAGAAAACAACGTAGTTCGGACAAAAAACGAGTCGAGCTATCACGCGCGAAGGACCGTTAGCCGGTAAATTCGAGGCTGAAGGCATCGATCGCGACCTCACAAACATCTTTCTGAGGTCAATAACTGTAAGTCTTGAGGTTTTTATGAAAAGAGCTTTGGCATTAGTCGGAATTTTGAGTTTTTTGGTTTCCCCCTCCGTGGTTATGACCCAACAGCAGCAGCAAACCGGTTCCCAGGCACCGAGCTCCTCACACTCACAGCCGCCGTCAGTGGATACACAGGGAATCAAGAACTACCTGCTGGGGCCGGGCGACGTGTTAGACGTGCGGGTGCTTTTCCAGTCGGATATGAACGCAGAGGTGGAGGTCGACAGTGATGGGAACATCACTACTTTGCCATTTCTGGAAGCACCAATTCCCGCAAAGTGCCGCAACGAGAAAGAAGTCCAAAAAGACATTGTTAAGTCTTTTTCGAAGTATCTCAAGAATCCCCAGATTAGTGTTCAGATCAAAAGCAGGAACAGCCGTTCACCCGCGACAATCACAGGCGCTGTCAGACAGCCCACTCGAGCGTTGATGCAGCGCACGGTGAGACTAAACGAGTTGATTGCAACTGCTGACGGCATTTCAGAACGCGCCTCCGGCACAATTGAGATTTTGCATACCGAACCGGTGATGTGTCCGCAACCTGGTCAGGAAGCTCTGGGAAAACCGTTCGACGAAAATAACGCGCCGAGGGAACTGATCAAGATTTCTGATTTGAGAGCCGGCATACCACAAGCGAATCCCGTCATTCGACCCGGCGACTACGTGACCGTGAGTGAAGCCCAGCCGATTTACGTAACGGGTAGCGTGTTGGCGCCACAGATAGTTTACCTAACCGACGATCTCATGTTGACCCGGGCGCTGGCGATCGCCGGAGGGACGACCAGGGAGGCAAAAACGAATGACGTACAAATCTATCGGCTAAAACCTGGAGGGTCGGCCCCCGAAGTAATTCGCGTGGATTACTCAGCCATCAAAAAGAATCTGAAGCCTGATGTTGCTTTGCAGGCTTTCGACCAGATCGAAGTGCCTGAGGCCGGACTGATCTCGAAACGCAGGCTCGGCACGACATTGATGAGCCTGGTGACGGGCAGCGTTCCCACTTTGATAAGTGGCGGAATGAATAGAGGCGGCACCACCACAAGGACCACGGTAATTCGTTAGTTCCAAATCAGCCGAACTGCTACGAAGAACGCGTTCGGCTTACATTTCTCGAAGATTAGGATTGAAACTTAAAATGAAACCAAGGAATTTAGCCGCCGACCAGCGCAGGAGAAAGTTAATCACCGTCCTGTGGACTGGCTTGCTGGCGATCGTAACCATCACATTAATTTACAAAGAGATGACCGCAGTGCTTTACATCCTGGCGACACTGGGAGTGACTGCCCTGTTAGTTGTGGTTGGCATGGCTGACCTGACACCCTCCAATACCACCTCGGGAGACTCCACTATTAATGATTCCGCTGCCATTGGTAGCGGCATAACGTCCACGTTTGGATCGAAACCATCGTAATTCTGTTGGGCAAAATGCCCCACGGTCTATGGTCCTTCGCTGCTGCCGCAAAGATATTAACCCTCCCATTTCGTCCGTAACTTCTAGTGTAGTTTTTAGTTGCGGATGCCGGTTGAAAGTTTAATCGTAGTGATGCATAATCCGGCTGCGTTCACCTCCCCGGTGAACGAAGTGGTCGCGTGGGGTGAGGACACGTGGCCTTAGGGTGGGGGCTGTGGGAGGTCCCCGCCCGCTTTATTTTTTGGCCCGCTTTTATCGAATATCGTGAGGGTACTCTTCCTCGCCTGATCCGAAAGGCCTACATCGGTCGCCATACTCACAACTGAAAACAAACTTTTTAATGCCGAAGACAAATGGGAAATGCGGCGAAGAGTTACGCCGGCGCGCTAACTCCAGATACTCTACCTTGACGTCTATTCGATTCAGAGTAGAATTTCCCAATCAAGTCACGCGGAAAATGGAGTCAAAAAAGTAGTCGCGTTCCCCTAACCAACACGATGGTTCTTTCCGAGAACGCAAGGCGAAAGTTTAAGCTCTGGTTGTTCAGGGGGCTCAAGGAAACGCGTCAGGCTCCTGATGCGGTTCACCACAAGCAGTATCCGTGGTGGCAGGTCATGTGTTTGACCGGCGTCGACTACTTCTCCACCCTGGGCTACCAACCGGGCATAGCTTTTATCGCCGCCGGTGCGCTCTCGCCAATCGCTACTCTGGTCCTGGTCCTGCTCACCCTCTTTGGAGCGCTTCCGATGTATCGCCGCGTCGCCGCGGAGAGCCCTCATGGTGATGGCTCAATTTCCATGCTCGAAAACTTACTTTCGCGCTGGAAGGGTAAATTGTTTGTTCTGGCCCTCCTTGGATTCGTAGCTACCAGTTTTATTATTACGATCACCCTGTCGGCGGCCGACGCTACGGCCCACATTATCGAAAACCCGTTTGTCACCGATCATCTCCAATTTCTGGAACACCGGATCGGCTTAACCATAGTTTTAATTGCCGCTCTGGGTGCCATCTTTCTCAAAGGATTTAAGGAAGCAGTCGGGATAGCCGTTGTTTTGGTTGGAATTTATCTGGCGCTGAACCTGGTCGTCTTGTTTACTTGCCTTTCGGAAGTTATCTCCCATCCTGCCATGGTATCGAATTGGAAAACCGGCCTTTTCCAGAGTTACCGAAATCCTTTCCTGATGATTGGTACGGCGTTGATTGTCTTTCCCAAACTTGCCCTTGGTTTATCGGGGTTTGAAACCGGCGTGGTGGTGATGCCGTTGGTGCGTGGCGACCGCGATCTGAGCAAAGAAGATCTGGAGGCCATTCACACAACTCGCAGCGGACGAAGCGACGATCCCACCGCCCAAGAGTTGTTACGCGGCCGTATACACAACACGCGCAATCTGCTGACCACCGCGGCCGTCATTATGAGTTTCCTGCTGGTGGCCAGCAGTATCTGCACCACGCTATTAATCCCTGCCGAAGAATTCCGCCCCGAAACTCTGACCCAGGAAGCTGGCAAGGCGAATGGTCGGGCCCTGGCTTACCTCGCGCATTTCTACCTGGGAGATATCTTCGGTACGGCTTACGACCTCAGCACAATTTCTATCCTTTGGTTTGCCGGCTCATCGGCACTAGCTGGGTTGCTCAATATCGTCCCGCGTTATTTGCCCCGGTACGGCATGGCGCCTGAGTGGGCCAGAGCGACGCGGCCATTGGTCGCGGTGTTCACCTTCATTTGCTTCATCGTGACTGTCCTGTTCCGAGCTGATGTTGACGCCCAGGGTGGCGCCTACGCTACCGGCGTCCTCGCGCTAATGACTTCGGCGGCCATAGCAGTCACCCTGTCCGCCCGCCGGCGCGGCGAAAAGCTCCAGTGGGCGTTTATGCTCATATCCCTGATCTTTGGCTACACCACAATCGTCAATATTATCGAGGAGCCGGAGGGATTGAAGATCGCAGCGATCTTTATTGTGGTGATCGTCATCAGCTCGCTCGTTTCGCGTGTTTGGCGCTCAACCGAATTGCGCGTGGAGCGTATTGAACTTGATGATATGGCTCGCGAATTCGTTCGTCAGGCGGCCCGAGGTACGATTCGAATTATCACCAACCGGGTGGATACTGGAGAGCCGGCGGAATACCAGCTTAAGGAACAGGAAAAACGCGACGACAATCACATTCCTCCGAACGAGCCCATCCTCTTCTTCGAAGTGACGCCTGGTGATGCTTCGGAGTTTTCCGGCGTTCTGAGAATCAGGGGAGAAAAGGTTGACGGTTACAAAGTCCTGCGGACTGAGTCGCCCGCCGTTCCGAATGCGATCGCTGCGTTCCTGCTTTTCCTGCGCAATGAAACAGGCAAACTGCCTCACGTCTATTTTGGTTGGAGCGAGGGTAATCCGCTCTCCTATCTCATGAAGTACATCGCTTTCGGTGAAGGAGACACGGCGCCGGTAACCCACGAAGTCTTACGCCAGGCGGAGAAAGATCCTGAGCGTCGTCCAGTGGTGCACGTTGGAGGATAGGGCGTTACTGGACCGAGTGGCTTGGCGCCGGATCATCTACCCAGGTTAGGCCGTGTACGGAACAGAATGGCTAATAGTCACGCGTTATTTATTGCGATCGGCGTATGCGTTTTAGCCGCAGCTTTGGAGGGTGCTTGTGCCGGAAACAACGTAAAGTCATATTTTGCTACCTTACGGTCACCGGCTTACGCTGCTCCACTTTGGGCGTGGTACATAATAGGCATTGTCTACTACGCAACCTTCTTCTTTATCCTCTATCGCATTCTCGCTTTTCATACTGAATCAATTTTGAGGCCTCTGACCCTTGGTCTCATCGTGTTCATGATGGCCGCGAACGCGATGTGGAATTACGTTTTCTTCCGCGCTCGGAAACTGTTTCTTGCATTTGTAGCTGGCAGCGCCGCCCCAGTCTTTGACGCAGCTTTGCTTATTTGCGTGGTTCAACTAGATAGGTTGGCTGCCTGGTCCTTAGTCCCGTACTTGCTGTATCGAGTTTATGCGGTCTACTGGGGCTATGTTCTGTGGAGGCTGAATCGAGCCTAGCGTTAGTCGAGTTGTTATTACCCAAGTTGCGGTTGATTCGAAAGAGGTACAGGAGTACTATCCGGCTGTTGAAAATTTAATGTCTGCCGAAGTTGCGTTCAGTAGTTCGCAACACGGGGGAACCAAAGTTTCGCTTAGTCGAAACACGGGGCGAATCGCGAAGGCTAACAGCTCTTCGCGTCGAACACTTCCAGTTCAAGCCCGTCAGCTAACCTCGTAGGCCAATCGGAAGGGCAGTGCCGCGGTCTCAATTGGCGTGGAGCACTTGGCTCCACGCCTTTTCGTTTTGTGGGATCCGGAAAAGCAACGTTTAGCCAGGGGTGGTTAGCGGGCAGCTCTTTTAGATCGCAAGCAATGCTGAAGCGTTTCACCAGTCAATCCGCGCGCAGAAAATTCAAGCTCTGGTTGTACAGAGGCGAGAGAGACAAAGACTCTCTCGACGACTCTCCACACAGACAACACCCGTGGTGGCAGGTGATGTGTCTTACGGGAGTCGATTATTTCTCAACCCTCGGCTACCAACCTGGAATCGCTTTCCTGGCCGCGGGAGCGCTTTCGCCCATAGCTACTCTCATACTCGTTCTCCTCACGCTGTTCGGCGCGTTGCCAATTTACAATCGAGTGGCGGCGGAGAGTCCCCACGGCGAAGGCTCCATCTCCATGCTGGAGCATCTACTTCCGCGCTGGAAGGGGAAGCTCTTCGTTCTGGTCCTGCTCGGATTCGTAGCCACGGACTTCATTATCACTATTACGCTCTCGGCTGCGGATGCCACCGCACACATCATCGAAAATCCATTTACACCTCAGCTGCTGAAACATCAGGTGGGGATTACTCTGGTACTCGTAGCGGTTTTGGGCGGAGTCTTTCTCCGCGGCTTTAAGGAAGCTATCGGAATCGCCGTCATTCTGGTAGGGATCTATCTAACTCTAAACTTCATCGTCGTTGGATTTGGTTTATATGAATTGGTTTCCCATCCTTACCATTTCCCTGAGTGGAAACAGGCTTTGTTTCACAACCCCCGGGTGAATGGCAACTCCTGGCTGATTGTCGCCGTCTCGCTCATGCTCTTTCCAAAGCTTGCCCTGGGCCTTTCAGGCTTTGAAACCGGCGTGGCAGTAATGCCGCTGGTTAAGAGTGACGAAGACTTAAGCGAAGCCGATTGGGAAGATCTGCATACAACTCGAACCGGAGGGCGGCCTCAACCACGCACAAGTAAGTTGCTCGAGAGCCGGGTTAAAAATACACGCAAACTTCTCCGCACCGCCGCTGTGATCATGAGCATCATGCTTATTAGCAGCAGCATGGTAACTACGACCCTGATCCCGGCCGAGAAATTTCAGCTGGGTGGTGAAGCCAATGGACGCGCTATTGCTTACTTGGCCCATCACTTCTTTGGTGACATATTTGGGACTGTCTACGATCTCAGCACCATTGCGATTCTTTGGTTTGCCGGTGCCTCTGCCCTGGCCGGACTGCTCAACATCGTCCCGCGTTATCTCCCGCGTTATGGGATGGCCCCACAATGGGCGCGAGCCACACGTCCTCTGGCGCTCGTCTTTACAGTTATCGCGATCGCCGTAACCCTGATTTTCAAAGCCGACGTTGACGCTCAGGGCGGAGCATACGCCACCGGAGTGCTGGTGCTCATGAGTTCGGCCGCGATTGCTGTAACTATGTCGATGCGGAAGCGCGGCCAGAAGTGGATTCCATTTCTGATCATTGCCCTTGTGTTCGTCTACACCACTATCCAGAACATTCATGAGCGACCTGAAGGGATTAAGATTGCCTCGTTTTTCATCGCGGCAATCATAGCGGCCTCGCTTGTTTCTCGTGTTTGGCGTTCGACCGAACTAAGAGTTGAGCGCGTCGAACTCGACGACCTCGCCCGGGAGCTTGTTCGCCGAGCTTCGGTAGGCACAGTTCGAATCGTTGCTAACCGCCGCGATACCGGAGATGTGCTTGAATATCAAATCAAAGAGAGGGAAAAGCGTACCGACAATCACATACCCGCGGATGAGCCGATCCTGTTCTTTGAAGTTACCCCTGGTGACGCCTCAGAGTTTTCCGGGGTTCTGCAAATCTATGGTGAGACGGTGGATGGATTCCGCATATTGCGAGCCGTCGCACCTGCGGTGCCGAATGCTATTGCCGCTTTCCTGCTGTTCCTGCGCGACGAGACGGGGAAACTCCCTCACGTCTACTTTGGCTGGAGCGAGGGGAACCCGCTGTCGTACCTCCTGAAGTACATAGCATTCGGTGAAGGTGATACGGCCCCAGTCACTCATGAAGTATTGCGTCAGGCCGAGAAAAATCCGGAGCGCCGGCCCATCGTTCATGTGGGCGGGTGAGATGCAGCTCCGGAGCAATGGCCCTACAATCACATTGTGTGGAGCGCTCTGGTCCGTAAAAGGTTGCTGGGATACATAGCCGCAGTCGTCGTGATTGCTGCCGCTACAGCCGCATTCCATGCTTTAGGAAGCCATTTTAATCCCACCACCGTAGCCCTGACGTTTCTGCTCATTATCCTTTTTGTCGCCATGGGATGGGGACCGAAACCTGCAGTTTTGGCTTCGGTCCAGGGAGCGGCCTGTTTCAACTTCTTTTTCCTGCCACCCGTCGGCACGTTTCACATCGCAGAACCGGAGAATTGGATTGCACTGTTTGCTTTCCTGATTACTGCTGTTGCGGTAGGGCAGCTCTCCTCGCGCGCCAAGCAGCGAGCTGACGAAGCAGTGGAAGCGCGACAGGAAATTGAACGGCTATACCGTGAGTTGCAGGAAACTTTCGAACAAGCGAGTCAGGCGAAAGCTCTGCAGCAAAGCGAGCGGTTGAAATCATCCCTCCTTGATGCGGTCACGCACGACTTGCGCACCCCGTTAACCTCAATTAAAGCGTCAGTGACTACGCTCCTTGATGACCAACGTTTGAGTCACGCAGGTGAAAATCCAACCCAATTGGATGACGAAAACCGGCAAGAGATGCTGGAAGTGATTGATGAGGAGGCAGACCGGCTCGACCGGTTCATCGAAGATCTGATGTCCCTGGCACGCATCGAAGCGGGCGAAATGCAATTGCGTCGCGAGTGGGGGTCAGTTGAGGAAATTGCTAACGCAGCGTTGAAACGAGCCAGCCCCCTCACCAGAAACCATCGCATCGAATTGCGGTTAGATGAAGAGCTACCATCGGTAAGGGTTGATGAACGTGCCATGGCAGAGGTGATCTATGTGCTTCTGGAAAATGCTGCGAAATACTCTCCTGCCGGTGGTGTCATCGTCCTGACTGCACAACCAGGGCCGCAGGGGATGGTGCAGTTGGCAATTGAAGATCAAGGGCCGGGAGTGCCACCAGAATTACGGGAGCGAGTATTTGATAAGTTCTTTCGCGCGATTCGCGACGGCGGTTTGTCGGTGAACAAACCAGGGACAGGAATGGGACTGGCAATCGCGAAGGGCATCGTTGAAGTCCATGGCGGACGTATCTGGATTGAGAACGCCAACGATGACGGCGGAACCCGAGTTGTAGTTCTAATACCCACGGGAGATCCAGGCGTATAGAATCCAACCCCGGGGTCCCCGCGCGGGCAACCCGCGTGGGGTGGTCGATTCAGGTTGGCGCCCGCGGTAACACTTAGCTTGTCGCTAGCGTAGCCGCAACCTGAAGGTTGTACTCTAACCGCCGGTTGCCCCGAGAGCGGTTATCCATATGGCAGACAAACAGCGAATACTGATCGTTGATGACGAACCGCAGATTGGACGGGTGATGCGCACGGGTCTGTCGACTCATGGTTTCGATGTGCGTGTAGCCGCTGACGGTGAGGCTGCTCTTGATCTTTTCAACGATTGGCATCCGGCGCTGGTGATCACGGATCTGTCTATGCCCAACGTTGCAGGACTTGAGTTTTGTCGTCGCGTTCCGTTGATTTCTGACGTTCCGATTATCGTCCTTTCCGTGAAGAGCGAGGAGTCGATCAAAGTTGAGGCCCTGGATTCCGGGGCTGACGACTACGTGACCAAACCGTTTGGAATGGATGAATTACTCGCGAGAATCCGGGCCGCACTCAGACGAACTGCAGTCCAGGTAACCAACGGATCGGCTTTGATCGAGGTCGGTGATTTCCAGGTCGATCCCGAGCGACACACGACCGCAGTCAAAGGTCGCGAGATCCATCTCACCCCCAAAGAGTTCGAACTACTTGTTTTCATGGTTCAGCACCCGGGCGCCGTGCTCACACATCACAAACTGTTGGGCGCGGTATGGGGCGGAAACTACACTGAACAGACTGAATACCTTCGAGTCTTCATCGGTCAGCTGCGAAAGAAGCTTGAAACTGATCCAGCCAACCCGAAATACATTCTCACCGAGCCCTGGATAGGTTATCGCTTCAACCCCGGAGAGCAGTAAGCAGAAAGCAGGAAGAAAGAAGAAAGAAGGCAGAAAGCAGAAGCAGAAAGAAGAAAGCAGAAAGCAGGAACAGGGCCTATAGGACATATAGGTCCTATTGTTTTCTCCTCGCCGCCACGCCCGCCCATCCTTACGAACTTTTTATTAACTGTTTACCCCTTTCTTATACGACGCAGCGTAGATCTGCCTATATGAGAGTAATCAGTCGGAAGCGTGTGCGTAAGTGGGAATCGGTGGCCGGGGTTTGTTGCTTTGGTGCAGGAATCCTGGCGCCTGTGCTTGGGTGTTTGTTGACCGTGATTGGCTGGATTGTTGTGGCACCGGCTCATCCGTGGATACACATCGCCGCTACGGCGCTTTTTATTGTGGCCATACCGCTAATCCTCTTTGCCGGGTTTTGTTTTGACTGGGCGGAGCGCGGAATAAAAGGGCTAGGTGACGATCCCAAACAGGCCCAACGCGGCGCCGCTGCTTTGGCTCAAATTGCCCTGATCGCCACGACTCTCGGCATCGCATTGCTCACTCCCGCCGCGCTTCATGCGCAGCAGACCATCTGCAACGACACCCCGCTCCTTACTTCACACCGGGAGTGGTGTTCAAGGCTGGACCTAAGGTGACCGGTTATGCCCGGCTATTCAGTTAGCAATCAGAATTCCTCGAAGAGCAATCATTTCTTTCTTCTTGAGCTGGGCCACACTTCAATTGAAAGGCAAGAGATTGCTTACTAAACAAAAACTGGCAGAAGCTAAACCAGCGACGCAGCACTTGGAGCTTCGTTGGAACGTTCTTTTGGAAGATCTCGGATTTTTCACTTCGGTGGCGCTCGCGCATTTCATCGTTTGGCGCACGGTTAGGCGCACATTCAAGGAGAACTCGATACGTCGCAGCGAGTTCAAGTTGATACGCGGCGGAAACTCCCTGGCCCAGGCGGAGTCACAGGTCGTGCGTGGGTTTGATTGGAGAGCTAACAACGGACCGCTGACCACCGACCAATGACCGAACGTGAAAGAAAAACGGTGACCGTACATCACCTGGAGTTACTTAACGATCGGGAGAACAGGAATCGTGGCAGCGGAAATCAAACGTTTTATCATTGGTCGTGCACTTAGGACGGAACAAGCCGCTCACGAACGTCTTTCAAAGAAAACGGCATTAGCGGTTTTCTCTTCAGACGCGCTTTCATCCACGGCTTACGCCACCGAGGAAATCCTGCTCGTATTGGCCGTTGCCGCAGCTTACGGCCAGGCGAATGCGTTCAAATACGTGGTGCCAATCTCGCTTGGGATCG
>Ga0190274_10002057_pt1 | contig 11800 bp, 9 predicted proteins | sample Popmic531T_FD_133002 | JGI IMG/M metagenome (GOLD analysis project Ga0190274, IMG submission 133002) | Populus adjacent soil microbial communities from riparian zone of Yellowstone River, Montana, USA - 531 T | ecosystem: Environmental > Terrestrial > Soil > Riparian zone | place: USA: Montana...
GGTGATATGGGCGTTGAAAGTCTCGGCGAGCGAAATCGCGTAGGCGCTGGCGGGGTCGGAATCGGCCGCAGGCGTCAGATTGACGATGATATCCCGGATCATGTTCGGCTCCGCATTGAACCACGAAAAACTTGTGCCGCGTGCAGCCCTCAACCGCCTTGATGCAGGTCAACGGCGAAGCGCTCTCGCAAGAGCGGCGGAAAGGCGCTATTTTACGCGAGATTAGCGAGAACGTCGATGTCCGTAAGAATGCCGGAAGCCGATCAGATTGTGCTGTCGCGCCGCGATGCGATTGTCGCGGCCCTGCGCGTGATCGTGCCGGGTGAGGGCGTAATAGCGGGCGAGCGCGAAATGCGGCCGTTCGAATCGGATGGCCTCACCGCCTATCGCCAATTGCCGATGGTGGTGGTGCTGCCATCGACCACGCAGCAGGTCTCGGACGTGCTGCGTTATTGCTACGAACACAACATCAAGGTGGTGCCGAGAGGCGCGGGCACCTCGCTTTCGGGTGGAGCGCTGCCGCTGGAGGATGGCGTCCTCCTCGGGATGTCGAAATTCAATCGCATCCACGAGATCGATTACGATAATCGGGTAGCGGTGGTGGAGCCGGGAGTCACCAATCTCGGTATTTCCAATGCCGTCGCGCATCAAGGTTTCTATTACGCGCCCGATCCGTCGTCGCAGATCGCCTGCACCATCGGCGGCAATATCGCCGAGAATTCCGGCGGCGTGCATTGCCTGAAATACGGCATGACGACCAACAACGTGCTCGGCCTGGAAATGGTGCTGATAACCGGTGAGGTCATCCGCATCGGCGGCCGGCATCTGGACTCCGGCGGCTATGATCTGCTCGGCGTGATCACCGGCTCGGAGGGTCTACTCGGCGTCGTCACCGAAATCACCGTCCGCATTCTGAAAAAACCCGAGACCGCGCGCGCGCTGCTCGTCGGATTTCCGACCTCCGAAGATGCCGGCGCCTGTGTCGGGCGCATCATCGGAGCGGGGATCATTCCGGGCGGCATGGAAATGATGGACAGACCTGCGATCCATGCGGTCGAACAATTCGTGCACGCCGGTTATCCGCTCGATGTCGAGGCGCTTCTGATCGTCGAACTCGATGGCGGCAAGGCCGAAGTCGACCACCTGATCGAGCGGGTGGAGGCGATCGCCAACGATTGCCGCGCCTCGACCTGTCGGGTATCGCAGAACGAAGACGAACGCCTGCTGTTCTGGGCCGGGCGCAAGGCAGCGTTTCCGGCGGTGGGTCGCATCTCGCCGGATTATTACTGCATGGATGGCACGATCCCGCGCGCGGCGCTTCCGCTTGTCTTTTCTCGCATGCGCGAGATGAGCGAGAAATACAGCCTGCAGGTCGCCAATGTGTTTCATGCCGGCGATGGCAACCTGCATCCGCTCATTCTCTATGATGCCAATGTCCCGGGCGAACTCGACCGCGCCGAGGCTTTCGGCAGCGACATCCTCAAACTTTGCGTGGAAGTCGGCGGCGTACTCACCGGCGAGCACGGAGTTGGCGTGGAGAAACGCGACCTGATGCCGGTGATGTTCTCGAAGGTAGATCTCGATCAGCAGCAGCGGCTGAAATGCGCTTTCGATGCGCGGGGTTTGCTCAATCCCGGCAAGGTATTTCCCGAGTTGCATCGCTGTGCCGAGCTTGGCCGAATGCATGTGCGCGCCGGGAAGGTGCCTTTTCCGGAAATTCCGCGCTTTTGAGCCATCAACCGGCAGCAATCGGATCAGGTTGTCTGTAGGGATTTATGCTCAGGCGACTCTCAACCGGTGACCGGTTCACCGGTCGCGCAAAATAATATATTGTGGAAATTGCTATGAGCCAGAGTCTCATCCAAAATCTTACACGCAACATGTTGCGTCGAATTGTTCGTCGTACCGTGAAGCGTCAAAAATCCGCCGGCACTGCCGAAGTTTTTGAGCGTTCCTGGTCGAGCTTGTTATCCAATCCGCTCTATCGCTGGGCGTTGCGGAAATATGCGTCCGACAAGGATCATTTCTGCATGAATACTGAAAGTCTCAAATTTCTGACGCGGACCTGTCCGGAATTGTTCCAAGCGGTGAAAATCTCCGCGCCGCCGGAATTTATCGATGAAATACGGAGCGATACGCCGTTCGTCGCCGTACAAATCCACGACGGCTCTCCGAACCTCACCAAATTCATTTCGGACCATAAGCGGCCGTTCAGCCGTATCGTGCGTGACCCCGAACGTCACATGCGGCGTCTGAAGGCGCTGCAATTGGAAACGCCCTACATAAACCTCATCAAGCGGGATGTGCGAAGCTTTTCCAGGCTGCGCAATGCAATTCAGGATCGGCACATTATTTGCTGTGCGATCGATTATAAAGATGAAGACGGCAAGTGGGCCTATCTGAGCCCGGCCATTTTCGGGTTCGCAAAGCAATTAATGCTGCCCGTCATCTTCATCAAAAGCGATGTCGACTGCCAAGGCTGTGTCCAGATCGAAACGTCGAAGCCGCACACCGTGAGCGAGCCGGAATTATCGGCTATGGCTTTTCAAGAATTCTACAATTCGGTCCCGGGCAAAAAAATCGACCTCACCGTGAGGAAATATTCTTAGCAACAGCCGGGACGGTCAATACTCAAACCGTCAATTACGCTGCTTGGCTTTAAGCGCCCGTTCCACGATCGCACAAAACTGACCGATGCTGCCATTTTCGTCTATTTCGTCGGCATTTATTTCCACGTCAAATTTTTCTTCAAGGTTCATGACGAACTCGACCAAATTCAGCGAGTCTATATCCAGGTCCTTGAAAGTAGCCGACAGATCCCCGTTTGCGATCTTGTCCGCGAAGTAGCTGAAGACATAGTTCTCAACTTCCGTCTGAGTCATCGTTGGCCCTTGTACTGCCTGAACACCGCGGGGATCACGGTCTCTTTTTTATGAGCGCCCCAGTCAATGTCCGGCAGCCGGCTTCTCAGTGCGGCGAGCCATGCGTCGGCGATAGACAAAGCCAATGCCTGGCCGCCGCAGATATGGGATCCGGCACCGAAAGCCATGCTGTTTTTCGAAGAGCTTTCCTTGCAATGGTTGGCCCACGGCAGCACCAGTATCAATTGGTCTCCCTGTTTTATGGATACATTGGGCAATGCGACATTTCGCGTTGCGATCCGCCCGGTATAATTCACCGGCGACGCTCGCCAAAACAGTTCTCTCGAAGTCATCTGCGCGACGCTTTCGGCTCGTTCTCCTTCGGTAATCTCGGAGAGCCAGTGCATGTATGCGGCAAGAGCGCCGATCAGGGGATCGCGGCCTTGCAACAGGTAGCTCAGGAGCACGGGGAGCCGCTGGTCGGCGGTCGCGGCCGGATCGCGGTCCAATGTTTTCAATAGCTCCGAAATCTGCCGGCCTTTTTCCTTCAAGCGCTTTGGGGCATGAAAAAACTCGAAAATTGGAGAGGATTCGCCGGCCCATGCGGTCGCATCAAGGTTCGCGCCGTAAGTTTTTGACAGAATCAGGCTGATGACGTCGTCGACGTAGCGGGATGCGATTTCTTTCGTAATTGCCGTGCTGCCATTCTTGATAAAATTGGAAAACGAGCCGTCCGCCAGCGCATACAGGCTGGGCTCTGTGGCTCTTTGGGCGGCTTTGTATTCTTGCAGAAATTTCTGTCTTGTCGTTCTGTGCGCCAGGCCATCCATCTGGACTGGATTGTTCTTGAGAAACAGGTCCAAGGCTCCCAGTTCCGCTGCGTGTTCCCCGATAACGCTTTTGATGGCATCGGCAATTTTGGGTTGGACGAAGGTTGTATCGGTCAAAACTTGCTGACACTCCGCATGACCCGTCAGAACGTGAATGCTGAAGTCGGAACCGGCGAATGATTTGACCGTGTCAACATCAATGATGTTTTCAAGCGAGAGGTAGTCAGCCCGAATGTGAGCCAACGACGTAATGTACTTGTAAACATCCAGCGAAAGCATCGGTGCCTTTCTCTCGCAATACCATATCCGGCTTCGAGAATTTCAAGCAATGCTGGGGCAGAGTGACGCTGGTCGGCAAACAATACCGCCAATATTCCGTGCGATCTACCGTCCGTTTTTGTCTGCGACGGAGCGGAAACTCGATTGTTGTGTTCAATGGCGTGGTGCCGTGCGGGATATTTCGCCGGATTGGCTTTTTCGGAGAAGGTGTTGGCGTGCGGGATCGTGCCGTTTGCGGCATTCGCGCACAGCGCCCCGGGCCCTTGCCAACGGAGCAAAGTGCGCAGAGCATAGGCCTTCCGGCGTCGGATTGCGGCCGGAATTGAACCCGGCCGTTTCACGTCTGGCGCCCATGCCAAGGGAGGCGTCGATGACGGAAGCGAATGCGAACGGCACTAAAACCAACGGCAATAGGCCGAAGGGTCCCCGGTGCATTGCATTGGTGGGCCCCTTTCAGAGCGGAAAGACTACTCTTCTAGAGGCGCTGCTGGCGCGTACCGGCGCCATTCAGAGGCAAGGCAGCGTGGAAGCCGGTTCCACGGTCGGCGACAATTCCAAGGAAGCCCGCCATCACAAGATGAGCGTCGAATTGTCGGTCGCGACCACCACCTTCATGGAAGACACCTATACCTTCATCGATTGTCCGGGCTCGGTTGAGTTCATCCATGACATGCGTGCGGCGCTTCCGGCGGTAGACGCCGCGGTTGTGGTCTGCGAAGCCGACGAGAAAAAGATTCCGCAATTGCAGCTCGTGCTGCGCGAGCTGGAAGACCTGAAAATTCCGCGCCTGCTGTTTCTCAACAAGATCGACAAGGCCGACAAGCGCATTCGCGAGACGCTGCAAATGCTGCAGCGGGCTTCGCGCGTTCCGCTGCTGCTCCGACAAATCCCGATCTGGCGGAACGGCATCGTCACCGGCTTCGTCGATCTCGCGCTCGAGCGCGCGCATGTCTACAAAGAACACACCGCTTCCGAAGTGATCGAATTGTCGGGCGAAGACCTGGAACGCGAGAAGACCGCGCGCTTCACTATGCTGGAGACGCTCGCCGATCACGACGATGAATTGATGGAGCAATTGCTGGAGGATATTCCGCCGCCGCGCGACAAGGTGTTCGACGATCTCGCCAGGGAGCTGCGCGAGGGTCAGGCCTGCCCGGTGCTGATCGGCGTCGCGACGCGGACCAATGGTGTGCTGCGCCTTCTCAAGGCGCTGCGGCACGAGGTGCCGAATGTGGAGATGACGGCCAGGCGCCTTGGTGTTACGGGCAGCGAGGCCACCGCCTATGTGGTCAAGACCATCAACACCTCGCATGGCGGCAAGATGTCGCTCGCGCGTGTGATCTCTGGGCAGATCGGCGACGGCACCACGCTCAACTCGCAGGATCGCGATGTTGGGCGCGTCTCGGGCGTGTCCAAGATCATGGGCCAGGGCTTCGAGAAGCGCGGGCCGGCCGCTGCCGGCGAGACTGTCGCTTTCGGCAAACTCGATCACGCCAAGACCGGCGACACGCTGGCCGCGGGCAAGGAGATGCCGAAACGGCTGGTCGCCATCGAGCCCTATCCGGCGGTGCTGGCGATCTCGATTGCTGCGAAAGAGCGCAAGGACGATGTGAAACTGGGCCAGGCGCTTAACAAGCTGGTTGAGGAGGATCCCTCGATCACCATCGTGCACAATCCCGACACCCATGAAGTGATATTGTGGGGGCAGGGCGAGATGCATCTGCGGGTGATCGCCGAACGCCTCACCGACCGTTTCGGGATCGCGATCGAAAAGCGGCAGCCGAGCGTCGGCTATCGCGAGACCATCAAGAAGACCATCCAGCAGCGCGGTCGCCACAAGAAGCAGTCGGGCGGGCACGGCCAGTTCGGCGACGTGGTGCTGGACATCAAGCCGATGCCGCGCGGTTCCGGCTTCACCTTCGCGGAGAAGATCACCGGCGGCGTGGTGCCGCGCAATTACATCCCATCGGTCGAAGAAGGCGTTATCGATGGACTGAAGCACGGCCCGCTCGGCTTCCCGGTGGTCGACCTCGCGGTGACGCTGATCGACGGTTCCTTTCACACCGTCGATTCCTCCGACATGGCATTCCGCATCGCCGGCCGTATTGGCGTCGTGGACGCACTGCCGCAATGTCATCCGGTGCTGCTGGAGCCTATTCATTCGGTCGAGATCATCTGTCCGAATGACGCGACTGCGAAGATCAACGCCATCCTGTCCGGACGGCGCGGTCAGATCCTCGGCTTCGACACGCGCGAGGGCTGGCCAGGCTGGGACTCCGTGAAGGCGATGATGCCGGAATCGGAGATCGGCGATCTGATCGTGGAGGTGCGTTCGGCGACGGCGGGTGTCGGCACGTTCTTCTTCAAGTTCGATCACATGGCCGAACTCACCGGCCGCACCGCGGATCAAATCGTCGCGGCAAGACGCGCGGCGGAGTAGAGTTCACGCTCCGACAAAAGATCACGATGATTTTGGATCGACTCGATCCAAAATCATAAACGTGATCATGCTCCAGGCGGGCGGGGCCATATCATCGGCCCCGCTCTGCTATGGCTAAAATTCAGTATTTCGTTCATGTGCGTATGACGGCCGAGCGTCGCCCGCGCCGCGCGGCGGCGTTTCGGGGTTCGTTGAGGTCCGACACCAATGCAATTGCGAAGCTGCCACAATTTTCAGGATTTCCGGCGCCTGGCCAAGCGGCGCCTGCCCAGTCCGATCTTCAACTATATTGACGGTGCCGCCGATGACGAACTGACCTATCGGCGCAATACGGAGGCGTTCGAGAGTTGCGACCTCGTGCCTCACGTCCTGCGCGGTGTGGAAAACGTGGACCTTTCTGTCACCGTCATGGGGCAGAAACTCGCCCTACCGGTCTATTGCTCTCCGACCGCCCTGCAGCGTCTGTTCCACCATCAAGGCGAACGCGCGGTCGCCGCAGCCGCGGCGAAATATGGCACGATGTTCGGCGTCTCTTCGCTCGGCACGGTCAGCCTTGAGGAGCTACGCAAGACGCATGACACGCCGCAAGTCTATCAGTTCTATTTTCACAGGGACCGGGGCCTCAACCGGGCCATGTTGCAGCGTGCGAAAGACGCAGGCGTCAACATCATGATGCTGACGGTCGACAGCATCACAGGCGGAAATCGCGAGCGCGATTTGCGCACCGGCTTTACCATCCCGTTCAGGCTGACGCCCGCCGCGATCCTTCAATTCGCGATAAAGCCCATGTGGGGGATCAATTACCTCAGGCATGAGCGATTCCGGCTGCCCCAACTCGATCAGCACGTCGACATGGGGGGTGATACCCTCTCGATCGGCCGCTATCTTTCGGAGATGCTCGACCCGTCCATGAATTGGGATGACGTAGCCGAGATGGTGCAGCAATGGCAGGGCCAATTCTGTCTCAAGGGAATCATGTCGGCGGACGATGCCAGACGGGCCGCTGACATCGGCTGTACCGGCATTGTCGTCTCCAATCACGGCGGCCGGCAATTGGACGGGTCGCGCGCCTCGTTCGACCAACTCGCCGAGATTGTCGATGCCGTGGGTGACCGGCTCGATGTTCTCATGGATGGCGGCGTCCAGCGTGGAAGTCACGTCCTGAAGGCGCTCTCGATAGGCGCCAAGGCTGTCGGCCTCGGCCGCTATTATCTGTATCCCTTGGCAGCGGCCGGTCAGGCTGGCGTCGAGCGGGCACTCGGCCTGATGCAAGCCGAACTCGTGCGCGACGTGAAGCTGATGGGCTGCACGGCTACCGGCCAGCTATCGCGCAGCAATCTTCGGTTCCGATGAGTGACGCGCAATCCCGCGATCGCGCGACTTTAGCGTCCCTCCTCGTTTTCGCCGCCGCTCTCAAGCTGTCCCAGCGCGCGCCGCAGCGCAGCCGCGGCGGCCTGGCGTTCGCCGGCAGACATTCGCTCGGTATCGAGTTCGAGCCGCAGATGCGAGATCGCGGCCTGCTCTGAGTCTTCCTTCAACCCGGTTACTTCGTATGTCGTGACCGGTTGCGCGATGCCCTTGACGCGCACGCGGCCGCGCTCCTCGCAGCGGACCTCGTCCTTCACATGCGCATAGGTTTCGAACGAAATCAGGATTCCGCCGGGCGCGGCCTCGTGCTCCAGACGTGAGGCGAGATTTACGGTGCCGCCGACCATCGTGTAGTCCATGCGGTCGTCGCTGCCGAAATTGCCGACCGTGCAATAGCCGGTGTGAACGCCGATCCTGCACTGCAACGGCGTCTCGATGCCGCTATTGCTCCATTCATGAGCCAGTTCGCCGACGCGCTTTTGCATCGCGATCGCCATTTGGACGCAGGCGAGCGCATCCTCTTTCACGCCCAGCGTCGTCGGGTCGCCAAAAAACATCACAATGGCATCGCCGACATATTTGTCGATGGTCGCGCCGTATTGCAGCGCGATCCTCGACATTTCCGTCAGATAATGGTTGAGGAGTTGAGTGAGATCCTCCGATTCCATCTTGTCGGTGATCTCCGTAAAACCGACGAGATCGGAGAAGCAGACTGTCAGCTTTTTGCGCTTGCTGACGATCTTGACCTCCTGCTGGCCGGTGAAGATCGTGTCGTAGACCTGAGGCGCCAGATATTTCGCGAGCTTGGATGAGAGGGCGGTCAGCGCGTTCGACTTTTCGGTGAGGTCTTGTTCGCGCTGCTTCAGCTCGGTGATGTCGGAATAGACTGCAACCGTGCCACCATCTTCCGTGCGCCGCTCGCTGACCATCACCCAGTTGCCGCTGCCGCGCCGCTGCACCTGCGGCTCGCCCGGGTTGCGATGCTGGCTTAGCCGCTCCGCGATCCATTCTTCGAGGCGGCCTTCCGCATCCTTGACATAGCCGCGTTCGGCGGCCCGGCGGACGATGCTTTCGAATGTGGTGCCGGCACTCAGATCGATATCAAGACCAGGGTAAAGCAGATTGCGATAGCACGAGTTGGATATGACCAGCCGATCCTCGCCGTCGTAGCAGGCGAAGCCTTCCGAAATGCTTTCGATCGCCTCCGCGAGCCGTCTTTCACTGCGGTGCCTTGCCTGCTCGGCTCGGCGCAGGGGTGTTATGTCATAGAGCCAAAAAAGCCTTTTGCCACCGGCGACTGCCACATGGCCGCCGTGATAGGCGACTTGGACATAAGAGATCAAAAGATCGAGCAAGGCGCCTTGCTTGGTGGTCCAGATCACTTCCTCGTTCAGCAGTTGGCCGCCCTGCGTCCGTAACAGGTCGACGACACGCGAACGATGATCGAGATCGTGCCAAAACCGCTGCGTATCGAACAGTTCCAACTCCTCTGCCGCGTAGCCGGTCAGTTCGCGCATCCGGCGATTGTGGAACAGGAGCCGCCCGCCCTCATCGACGACTCCCACTGCCGCGGGGCTATGATCGAGAATTTCGCGAAGCTGGCGTTCCTGCTCTGCGAGCTGTCCTTCGCGTTGCGTGAGCGCGGTGATGTCGTAGACCCACACGACACGCTTGCCGCCAACAAAACTGACATGTCCTCCCTGGTACGCCACCTGCACGTAGGACAACAGAAGCTGGACCAAGGCGCCTTTCTTGGTCCGCCAGGTCACCTTTTCGTTGAGAACCTGACCGCCCCAATTCCGCAGCTGGTCGATGATCCGTTCACGCTGATTGAGGTCGTGCCAGAGCAGACGAGTATCGCAAAGCTGAAGTTCATCCTGGCTGTATCCCAGGATTTCGCGCAGACGCGCATTATGGAACAGCAGCCGGCCGTCCTCATCGACGATCAGGAGCGCGGCCGGGCAGAATTCCAGCAATTCGCGAAACTGACGTTCGTGCTCGGCGGCCTCGGCTCCAAGAGCGGCACCGCCATTGCCTGATGTCGATTGCGTGGTGCCAAACGACATCGTGCTTCCGCCAGAGGAGCCTGACGGATACTAGCACCCGGTCCTGAGCGCAGCCAGCATCCTCTCCTTGGAGCGGAGAAGGTGAGTAAGTTCGTGACGCGAACGCTCCTCGCGATCAGTCCACGAGCGCCGGATAATCCGTAAAGCCCTTCGATTCGCCGGCGTAGAAGGTCGCCTGATCCGGCACGTTCAGCGGCGCTTTCACCTTGAAGCGGATCGGCAGATCGGGATTGGCGAGGAACGGCACTCCAAAGGCGACGAGATCGGCTTCACCCTTGGCGATCGCGGCGTTGCCGCTGGCTTCGTCATAGCCGCCGTTCACGATGAACGTGTTTTCGAACAGCGTGCGCAGATGCGGCGCGACACGGTTCGTGCCATTGACCGGATCGACCACGTGCAGATAGCCGATATCGAGGTCGTTCAGGCGCTCGGTGAGATACGAAAACGTCGAGCGCGGATCGGAATCTGACATCGAGTTGTAGGCGCCGGTCGGCGAGACGCGGTATCCGACACGCTCCTTGCCGAACACATCGATGACGGCCCTTGTGACGTCCAGAGGCAAACGCACGCGGTTCTCGATCGCGCCGCCCCATTCGTCGGTACGGAGATTGGTGCCGTCGCGCGTGAACTGATCCAGCAGGTAGCCATTCGCGCCATGGAGTTCGACGCCGTCGAAGCCTGCGGCCTTGGCGTTCTCCGCGCCTTTGCGGAATTGCTCGACAATGCCCGGAATTTCGGACGCGTCCAGCGCGCGCGGTGTCACCATTTTCTTCGGACCCTGCGCGGTGAATACTTCACCGTCGGGTGCTATTGCCGAAGGAGCCACCGGCAATGCGCCGTTGTGAAAGTCTGGATGCGAAATGCGTCCGACATGCCAGAGTTGCAGGAAGATCTTGCCGCCCGCGCGGGCCACGGCGGCGGTGATCTTGCGCCAGCCCGCGACCTGTTCTGGCGAGTGAATGCCGGGGGTGCGGATATAGCCAACGCCCTGCGGGCTTACTTGCGTCGCCTCCGTGATGATCAGTCCGGCGTCGGCGCGCTGGCGATAATAGGCTTCGGCAAGCGGATTCGGCACATTGCCTTCGAGCGCGCGGCTGCGCGTCATCGGAGCCATTACGAGACGATTGGACAGACGAAGCGGACCGAGTTGGTAGGGCTCGAACAACCTGGCTTGAGTATCCGGAATTCTGGCGGATGCGGCGGTGGCGGTCATGGTTGCGGTTCCTTTGGGGGAGTTTGCGCCGAACGGTGTGCCCGCGGGGAGCATGGCGGCACCGTCCGGCGCTGGACGTGGCGAGGCTGCGCCACGTCGGGCTAAAGGGGTCAGCAGGCTTGTGGCAGACGGGGATCGGTCCGGCGGCGGTCTTTGGGGGGAGGCAGCGAGGCTGCGATGTCCCACAATTCGAGTTCGAGAGCCTTGGGGTCGACCTTGTCCGCCTTCATGATGAGCCGAACCAGGGGATCGGACAGGATGTCGGGAAAGGTGAGGGCTGTTACCCGCGGCGCTCTTTCAGCGGCAACGCAGTTCGCGTAGAGGGTTAAATCCATACTGCCTCCGGTCCAAATTGTGGCTGGCCGGCACCCACTTGAATGTGGTACTGACCGGTAACATCTGATAGTTACTGACCGGTAACACCCCTGTCAAGGGGCACGGGCGAAGAAGACCATGAGTGCCGCAAAAGCCGACTTTGCCGAACGCATCCCGCCCCGCGAACGCATCATCGCGGTGGCGCGAGACCTGTTTTATCGCCACGGCATCCGCGCGGTGGGAGTGGAGGCGATTGCCGAAGCCGCCGGCACCAACAAGATGACGCTCTATCGCCACTTCGATTCGAAGGACCAGCTGGTGGCGGAATATCTGCGCGGTCTGGCTGCGGAGAAGGGGGATGTCTGGGCCGCCCTCGAAGCCGCCCATCCCGGCGCCGCCCGCGCGCAGTTGCAGGCTTGGCTTGTCGA
>Ga0190274_10002058_pt1 | contig 11797 bp, 10 predicted proteins | sample Popmic531T_FD_133002 | JGI IMG/M metagenome (GOLD analysis project Ga0190274, IMG submission 133002) | Populus adjacent soil microbial communities from riparian zone of Yellowstone River, Montana, USA - 531 T | ecosystem: Environmental > Terrestrial > Soil > Riparian zone | place: USA: Montana...
GTGGACGTGAAATACCGCACCGGTTTCTGGGGCGGCAAGCCGTTGAAGACACGCATGACGGAACTGACCCGGGCGCTTGGCGATCTGGGCGTCTGGGTGCGCCTGCACTATGTCTACCCCTACCCCCACGTCGACGACGTCATCCCGCTGATGGCGCAGGGCAGGATCCTCCCCTACCTCGACGTGCCCTTCCAGCACGCGAGCCCGCGCATCCTCAAGCTCATGAAACGCCCCGCCAACGCGGAGAACAACCTCGAGCGCATCCGCGCCTGGCGCGAGGCCTGTCCGGACATCACCATCCGCAGCACGTTCATTGCCGGTTTTCCCGGCGAAACCGAAGCGGAGTTCGCGGAATTGCTGGCATTCCTGGAGGAAGCCCAACTGGACCGTGTCGGCTGCTTCGCCTATTCACCCGTGGAAGGCGCGGTTGCGAACGCCCTCCCCGATCCGGTGCCGGACGAAGTCCGCGAAGAACGGCGCGCCCGCTTCATGGCCGTACAGGAAAAAATCAGCACCCGCCGCCTGCAGGGAAAGGTCGGCAGCACGCTCGACGTGCTGATCGACGAAACTGAAGGTGGCGCAGCGCAAGGCCGTTCCAGCGCCGATGCACCCGAGATCGACGGCGTCGTGCACATCCGCAAGGCCGGCACGCTCAAACCGGGGGATCTCGTCCGCGTGCGCATCACCCGCGCGGACACACACGACCTCCACGGGGAACGGGTGGACTGAACCATGCTGGCGCGGCTGAAAAGCTGGGCCGTTGCAACGAGGGGCGCGCTGCAGGCCTGGGCCGCCGCACTCAAGCGCGAAGGATTGGTGCTCTGGTTCGCCTGCCGCGACCCGCGCACGCCCTGGTATGCCAGGGGTTTCGCAATCCTGATCGTGGCCTACGCGCTGTCGCCGATCGACCTGATTCCGGATTTCATTCCCGTGGTCGGTTTTCTCGACGAACTCATCCTGCTTCCGGGCGCGATCTGGCTGGTGATCCGGATGCTGCCCCACCAGGTAATGCTGGATGCCCGCGCGCGGGCGCAAGCCTGGACCGAAGCGCACCGCCCCCGTCCGAAGAACTGGATTGCGGCGGGAGTCATTGTGGTGCTTTGGATAACCGGACTATGGTTGCTATGGTTCTGGCTGGTCAGATCGTGACTCCGTGACTGTCGTGACTACGTGACTGTCGATCTAGAGCCCAAAAGCCTTTACGGCAGTCACGCAGTCACGGAATTTATGACATTCACGATAGTCACGTAGTCACGACAGTCACGTCAGTCTGGGCCTTGAAAAAGGCCCTGACGTCAGCCGGATCTCTTGTCCGGCGCATTGGCGGCAGGCTGCGCCAGATGCGCTTGCCGTAGGGCTTCGAGATGAGGCGCGGGTCGCAGATCATCAGCACACCGCGGTCGTCTTCGTCGCGGATCAGCCTTCCCGCTCCCTGCTTCAGCGTGATCACGGCCTGCGGCACCTGGTATTCCATGAAGGCATTACGGCCCTCGTTGCTCATTTTTTCGATGCGCGCGGCAAGTACCGGATCATCGGGCGGCGAGAACGGCAGCTTGTCGATGATCACCAGGGACAAGGCTTCGCCGCGCACGTCCACGCCTTCCCAGAAGGAGGCGCTTCCCAGCAGCACGGCATTGCCCAGTTTTCGGAACCGATCCAGCAAGTCGCTGCGCGAACCCTCGCCCTGCATCAGCAGCGGATATTCCATGCCCATGCGGCGCATCCCAGTCTCGATCAGTTCGCGTGCCTCGCGCATCGCCCGCAGGCTGGTGAACAGGAAAAAAGTGCGGCCCTCGGCTGCTTCGATGACCGGCAGCGCAGCTTCCACCACAGCGGTGGTGTAGAACTGGGTGTTCGGCTCCGGCAGCTTTTCCGGCACGTACAGCAGCGCCTGGTTGGGATAATCGAACGGGCTTTCCCAGAATGCCGTCTGCGCCAGTTCCAGGCCCATCTGGCGCTGGTAGTGCGAAAAATCCCCCGCCACCGACAGCGTCGCCGAGGTGAATATCCAGGCCCGCGGATTCCCGGTGATCTGGCGCTGGAAGATTTCCGCGATCGACAGCGGCGTGGCGTTCAGGTGCACCGAGTGTGCGAACACCTCGACCCAGCGCACGCGTTCCGGGTCTTCGTCCTCCTGCCAGCGGCCGAGCCGGTCCAGCAGGTCCAGGCTGCGCGTCCAGCAATTCTGCAAGCCTTCCGAGCGGTCCGCTTGCGACTCCAGTACGGCGGTCAGCTCCGTCAGCCGCGTTACCACCGTCTCCAGCGCATCCGTGAACCCCGCGTTGGCCATCGCCTGCGAATGGGTCTGGCGCGCGCCATCCTCCCGCACTTGCAGGCGCAGGTCCCGGGCCGCTTTTTCCAGGCTCGACGCTGCTTCCGGCAGCGCCGCATTGTCGCGGGCGCCAGCTGCGGCTTCTATCTTCGTATCCCGGGCGACTTCGATGAGTTGGCTGGTGGAAGCGGTTTCGCCGAAGAACAGGCTCGCCGTTTCCGGCAGGGCGTGGGCCTCGTCGAAGATCACCGTGTTGCAGGCCGGCAGCAGTTCCGCCACGCCTTCGTCGCGCAACGCCACATCGGCGAAGAACAGATGATGGTTCACCACCACCACGTCCGCTTCCATGGCCTGCTTGCGCGCCTCCATCACGAAGCATTGCTTGTAATTCGGACAATCGCCGCCCAGGCAGTTCTCGCGGGTGGACGTCACCAGCGGCCACACCGTGGCATCTTCCGGCACCTCGGCAAGCCCGCTGCGGTCGCCGGTCTTGCTGGTCCTGGCATAGGACTCGATGCGCGCGAGGTAGACCACGTCATCCAGGTTCAGGAACCGGCCATCGTTGCGGGCGCGCTCCATGTGGTAATGGCAGACGTAGTTCGCCCGGCCCTTGAGCAGTGCCACGGTGACGGGCGCCTGCATGGCATTGCGGATGGTGGGGATGTCGCGGCTGAAAAGCTGGTCCTGCAGGGTCTTGGTGCCGGTGGAAACGATCACCTTGCCGCCCTTTGCCAGCGCCGGGGCGAGATAGGCGAAGGTCTTGCCGGTTCCGGTACCGGCCTCGGCGATCAGCACCGCGCGATCCTCGATTGCCCGCTCCACGGCCGTGGCCATTTCCAGCTGTTGCGGACGCAGGCGGTACCCGGGAATGAGGCCGGCGAGAGGGCCGGAATCAGAGAAAAACTGCGCGAGATCTGAAATCAAAGTGCCGCCATATTACCCGTGGTTCCGGTATTCTTGCCGCCTTATCAAAGTCCGTCCGAACCGCCCCGTCCGGCGGGCCAAAAATAACAGGGAATTCCATGGCTGCACCCGGCAAACGCCCCCGCGATCCGAGCAAACAGTTCGAGTTCCTTGTTGTCGACGAGTTCGTCCGCGACCTGGTCAGCGCTCGCGTGCTCAAGACCGCATTCGAACTGCGCCTTATCGACCACCTCATGGAACGCCACCCGGAAGCGTTCGAGGAACTGGGCCGCACCAGCAAGGCCGATTCCCAGGGCCTGCAGTTCCTGCTCGATATCCTGATGGCCGGCAACGTGGTGGAAATGCGCGATGGTGGCTATGAACTGACCGCACGTTTCCGGATCGCGATGCGTTACCGCGACCTGCTGGAGACACGACTGGATTTTGCCGGATTCCTGTCCATCGATTACCTGGAATACCTGACCGGCCTGATCGTCGATCCACCCGGCTTCATGAAAAAGGCGCGGCTGTTTCGGCTGTTCGACTACCGCCTCGCGCACGAACCGACGGTGGAAAATTACCAGCGAACCCGCGCCTGGATGCGACTGACCACGACGCTCACCCGCTATGAAGCCCAGGCCTGCACCCAGTTCCATGATTTCGGCGCCTACCGCAACATGCTCGACATCGGCGGCAACAGCGGCGAATTCGTCCTGCAGCTGTGCCGCAAGCACGCGCAACTCCGTGCCACCGTCATGGACTTGCCGCTGGTCTGCGAGATCGGCCAGGAACACGTGCTGCCCGAAGCGGAGCGCGATCGCATCGCCTTCCTCAAGGGCGACGCGAGGTCGGATACCATTCCCGCCGGCCATGACCTGATCAGCTTCAAATCCATGCTGCATGACTGGCCAGAGGACGCCGCCGGACAGTTCATCGACAAGGCCGCGGCAGCCCTGGAACCGGGCGGAACCCTGCTGATATTCGAGCGCGGCGCGCTCGACCTCAAGGGCGGAATTCCTGCCTTTTCCACAATTCCGACCCTGCTTTTCTTCCGCTCCTACCGCAAGGCCGAGGTCTATACCGCCCGGCTGGCAGGATTGGGCTTCGAGGACATCAAAGTCGTCGAAATCGAGCTGGAATTGCCCTTTTTCCTGCTCACGGCCCGCAAGCCCGCCCCATAGGGAAAACAGCCTCTCCCGCGGTTTGACGCCGCATAGGCCGGCGAGTACATTCAGCTCTCACCATGACGGCCCTCGCCACGGCCCTTCCTCCGGCCATCCAGCAGCGATTCGAGCACGACGAATACGTCGAGCTCACCATGCATTTTCGCTGCAACCTGAAGTGCACCCATTGCATGATCGAAGGCACCATGGACTGGCTCAAGCCCGAATCCATGGAGAAATTCGAGGAGATCCTGGCCTTCAACGCCGACAACAAGCGCTGGAAGGGAATGATCTTCACCGGCTCGGAAATTACCCTGCGCAAGGACCTGCCGGAACTGGCGCAGCGCGCACGTGCGCACGGTTTCGACCATGTGCGCATCCAGACCCACGGCATGCGCCTTTCCAGCGAGAGCTACTGCCGCGAGCTGGTGGATGCCGGGGTCGACGAATACTTCGTGAGCCTGACCGCGGCAGACGCCGAAACCCACGACGCCATCACCGAGGTGCCGGGGTCCTTCGACAAGACCGTGCGCGGCATGGAGAACCTCGACGCCTTCGACGTGAAGGTGATGACAAATACCGTCGTCACCAAACTCAGCTACCGGCAACTGCCCGCCGTAGTTGACCTGCTGGCGCACGTGAAAAACCTGGTGCAGATGGAGTTCTGGAATTTCCTGCCGATGCGCGAAAAGGACGACAAGGACCTGATCGCCTCGCATGTCGACGTGCTGCCCTACCTTCGCGAAGCCATTGTGCGCTGCCGGTCGATCAATCGCGGTGTCGAAGTGAAGAATTTCCCCGAATGCCTGCTGGGCGATGATCGCGCCGCGCTGGTCAATACCCAGCCGAAGCTGATCATCGATCCGTCGTTCTGGCCTGAATTCCATCGCAACGGCTTCCACCAGTGCGTACACCGTGAATACTGCTCATCGAAGCAGTGCCTGGGGCTGAATACCGCATACGTGAAAAAATTCGGCTGGCACGCGGATGTGCTGGTGCCCTTCCCGCCGACCGCATGATTCCGCGGCCGGCCTGATCGCCTTACCCGAATATCGTGCAGGACACCTCAGAAAAAACGCTGACGAGCATCCGGGTCGATGCGTTCCGGGCTGCGATCGCCGAGGGAAGCATCGCAATAGAATTCGGCAGGACGCCGCCGGATGGCGGCGCAGGCGTTCGCCTTTCCAACAGGATTGTGCTCGATCCGTCCACGATCGCCCGATTGATCTCGGCGTTGCAGGAATCAACCTCTCGCAATGCCGGAGTGTGGGAAGCCGCGAAACCCGAGCCTGTCGCCCAGGTCTCGCGCGCGCCAACGAAATCGCATGCAATACCTGACGTAGCAGGCACCAGGGCCGGACTGCTGTTCAGCCTGATGGACCAGCTCGGCTGCCCCTATTATCACGAACGCTCCTTCCGGATTTCGGAAGGGTTGCTGGCGGCAAACCGTTTCTTGCTGACGGCAAACACCAGGTCGATCCCCGGCGATCTCCCCGGCGCCGTTCTCCGCATTTGCCGGAACCTCGCCATGCCGGAGGATCTTCAGCGCGAGGTAGAAGTCGCAATTCCCGGAGCCAAGTCGGTTCACTTCGGCTTCGAAGGAGACGACCGCATTCTCTACAAAGTCTACCTGGAACGCAGGCATGCCCACGAAGAGGGCGAGCAGGTTTCAGCTGGAACGCCCGTCCTCCTTCACCTTGCGTTCAAGTGGGACAGCAATGCGCCGGAACATCGTGTGATCAGCCGTTACCTTTGGTACCCGCACTTGTCCGCTGCGCAGATCGTCGCGCGGATGGCGGCCATCTATCATGGCGACCCGGCATCACCCTGTCTGCGGATAAGCCAGGAAGTCCTGCACGCCGCGGCTCGCTCGATGAACGAGAAGGGACTGCAATACCTCGAAGTAAAGGAGGACGGCAACGAGCGCCTGTCCTTCGATCTGAACGTTTACGACGCCGGACTGCAGCTGAAGGAAGTACAGCCCCAGCTGGCGGGCATGCGAGAACACTTCGGCATCCGTCCCGGACAGTTCCAGGCACTCTACGACCAGGTCAAGACCCGGGTCCTCGGCCACCTGGCCGGCGGCATCCATCGCAACGGCCACGAATTCTTCAACGTTTACTACGGCGTGCAGCGCCACAAGGGATAGGCACGGCCAACCCGATATGGACAGGTTCGAATTTGCCACCGGTGAGGACCGGTACTTCAACTACTGCCTCTGGCCCTACCAGCCTGTGGCCCCGACGGATGACAAGTTCCGGGGCATCAGCGTGCTCTACCAGTCCTTCGAATTCGCCGGACTCGACAAGCGCGCCTACGATTTCGTTGAAGCGATCCGCAACGCAATCGGACCGTTCCAAACCGTATTCGGCATCAAGCAATTCGATGGCCGCATGGGCTGGGAGTTCTACTTCTACGACTACCTGCGGCTTGGCCGGCAGGTATCCATGAGCAAGGTGCTGGCAGCAATTCAACCCTTCTGCCGTTGCGAAATCGTTCCGAACGAAAACCTCCCGTATTTCATGTTTTCGCTTGACGTGGACAATGCCCTGGTGAGGGGTACTCGCGACCTGGATGTCGTGCACATGTACATCGGCAATCCCGGCAGCCAGGTCTCATCCGGCATCGCCTACGCATTGCGTCCGCAATCCACTTCTCTGGAGAATTTCTATTTCTTTTTCGATGCGAAAACCCAGTTGCAGGAAGCTGCCGACAAGATTTTTTGTTCCGCCTACCTGGATGCGGCCAGGGTGGATGCCGACCGGATCCTCTGGCCGGAGCTGCGCGATTGCCGCACCATCTGCGTGGCCAACAAGAAGCACAACGATTGCGTGTACTTTTCCGAGATCAACATCGACCAGCTGCTGTTCTTCCTGAAGACGCTCGCCTATCCACCGCAGATCATCCATTTCTTCGAAAAAAACCGCAACAGCCTTGACCACCTGCTCTACGATGTCGGACTCGACTACACGGTCGAAGGCTCCGAAGTCCGCATCCTCAAGAGCGGCTACTACAACGTCTTCTGAACCGGCCCGCCCCGCATGAGCTATGTCATCGCCGTGTCGGGGTATCCCGGCGCGGGCAAAACCTCCCTGGTGCTGGGCCTGCTGGATGTGTTGGGCGACGCCGCACCAATCCACATGGATAGCTACGAGCGCATCACCACGGCGCCGATGGAAGACATTGCGCGCTGGCTGCGCGATGGCGCGGACATCGATGCTTTCGAATTCCCCCAACTCAGTGAAGATCTGCTGCGCCTGAAGCAGGGTCTGCCGCTTGAGGACCGACTCAGCAAGCGCACCTTCAGCGACAGCAAATACATCCTGTTCGAAACTCAATTTGGCCGCGCGCACAGAAAGACCGGGCAGCACATCGATCTGCAGATCTGGATCGACGTTCACCGCGATATCGCGCTCGCTAGGAACATGAGAGCCTTAGTCACGGGCTTTCTCGGGGAGAACCAGCCGGAGAAACTTGCCTCGCGCATGCACTGGCTGGAAAGCTATCTCGGCAACTACCTGGGCACCGTCAGCGCACTGCTGGAAATGCAGCACCAGCGTGTCGCCGGCTCGGCGGAAATCGTGGTAGATGGCCGGAGCGACCTGCGCGTCATGATCGAGTCTGCGCGCAGCGAAATCCTGAAGCGATTGCCGTGAACAGTGTTGTCTCCTCCGGTTCAGTCCCGGCCAAAAGCACACACGACTGGCAACCGGCGAACCGCAACGGACAGATCCAGGTGCTAAACGGCTTCCTGAAAATGATCGAAACCGATGCGGCGGAGTGTGGTCGCCATGCCGATGCATTCGAGCGCTTGCGCCGTGGCGAGCTCCATGCGGTCATCGTCCACAATGTGTATGAGCAGGGGTTATTGCACGGCCTCGTGGAACGGCTGGAGCGCCGCGACCCTGTGTTCCTGCAGACCTGGTTTCCCGAGAAATTCCACTCCTGGTTCTATGGGCGCAATCTCAACCTTTCCCATCCCGGGCTGGACGGCTACTTCGACGAGGCTGCACAGTTCCACCTGCAACTCGAAATCCTGCTTCCGGGACCGTTGGGAGTCGTCAGGCGCGTGGGGAGCCTCCTGGCACAACTCGACGGCGGCAGGCCCCTCCGCCCGGCGCCAGGTCCGTTCTCCGGGCAGCATTACATGTTCACCACCTTGCGCGCCCACCAGGAAGGCGGCTATATCCCGCCGCATTTCGACAACGAGCAGACGCTGCGGCCGACCTACCGCCATTTGCATGAGATCGTGGAACTGCACATGACCTCGTTCGTCCTGGCACTGACCCAGGCCGAGGACGGTGGCGCCCTCGAGGTTTTCAACCTCACCGAGGAGCCGGCGACTGCACGCATGCTCAGCGACGATCGCGTCTCGGAAAAACCGGACGTCAGCCGCCTCGATTCCGTCCGCTTCCGTCTGCCGGCAGGTTCGATGATCCTGCTCGACTCCGGTCGCTACCTGCACCGACTGACACCGGTACAAGGCACGCGCAAGCGCTGGACGGCATGCAGCTTCATGGCCCTTTCGCGCAACCGCGACGCGACCTACTGCTGGGGATAAGCATGACGGCCGCCGTTCCACCCTATTTCGATTTCCTGATCGAAGCCTTTCGGCGCGGCGAGACCGGCCGCTTCGTGCATCTCGGCCATTGGGACCTGGTGGACGGATTCAAAGCCGATGCGCCTCCCGAGCCGAACGAATTCACCCGCGCCCAAGACCGCCTCAATGCTTACCTGCTGGGAATGGCTGCCCTGCAACCTGGCCAGAGCCTGCTCGACGCCGGTTGCGGCTTCGGCGGCACCCTTGATACAGTCAACCGGCATCTGTCAGGCATGGACTTGACGGGCATCAATATCGATTCGCGGCAAATCGACTTGTGCCGGAAAATCCGGGCTCGCAACGGCAATCAAATGCGATGGGAGCAGGCCGATGCCTGCAGCCTGCCCTTTGCGGATGCCAGATTTGATCGAGTGCTTTGCATTGAAGCCATGTTCCATTTCGGTTCGCGGCGCACGTTCTTCGCGGAGGCCGCGCGGGTGCTTAAACCGGGCGGTCTGCTGGTGGCATCGGATATCTTGCTGACACCTTCTGGACGACAACTTGATGCAGGTGATCGCCGTGTCCGGACGGACCTCCTGTCCGTGTACGGACCATGGCCTGATTTTGAAGGAACGGACACCGACCACCGTTCACTGGCCCAGGCTGCGGGACTGCGCACCGGTGAAATTCTCGATGCTACCCTCAACACCTTGCGCAGCCATCGATTCACCGTGCCTAGTTCCTTCGACGACGGCCAGCATACGGACAATCCGGCTCTACGGGCCGCCGCCATGCTGCGCCGGCTCCATCGCGGCGGATACCTGCAATACCTCTATATGCGCCTGGACAAGCCCGCGTAGAATCGTGCGCCTCACACCTGCCCTTCCATCTTCATGGCATTGAATTCACGCCGCATCGCGCTGGTATGCATGACGCCTGCCTCGGACGCGAACGAGCATGGCGACATGGAACTACCGAGCTATGGCATCCACCGCATCCTTGCAGCGACCGTATCGGACCCGAGGCTGCGAGGTGCACCAATCGCGCTCATAGATGTCGAGCGGCCCGATGTGGAGGCTTACGTTGACGCGATCCTGAATTTCGAACCGGACCTGATCGGCATGTCGGTATATGTCTGGTCCACGCCCTGCCTGGTCGAAGTAGCCAGGCGGGTCAGGCAGCGCCGCCCGCAATGTCTCATCATTTTCGGTGGTCCTTCTGCACGGACGGCGATGTTCGACCTGGCGCCATACAGTCCCGCGCATCTGTATGCCGATGCGCTGGTGGCGAGCGAGGGCGAGCATACGTTCCGCGAGATTGCCTGCCTGCCCGAACTGACACGTCCTGCACTCGAATCGGTGCCGGGACTTGACATGCCCAGTGCCGACGGCTGGCGCCATACGGCACACAGAACGCCGCTCGTGCAACTGGACGAGATTGCCTCACCTTACCAGCTAGGTGTCATGGGCCAAAACACCGTCGCTTACCTCGAGACTTATCGCGGCTGTCCGTTCTCCTGCACGTTTTGCGAATGGGGGGCCACCAAGGATTCCAAGGCGGTATTCTCGGCGGACTATCTCACGCGCGAGCTCGAAGCTTATGCCCGCCATCAGGCCTCCGCGGTATTTCTGGTCGATGCCGGTCTGAATCTGAATCACCAGGCTTTCCGTAACTTGCGCGAGGCTGAGTCCCGCGTCGGTGTGCTCAAACATGCGTCCTTCTGGAGCGAAATCTATCCTTCTCTCATCAAGGATGAACACCTCGAATTCCTGTCGTCGGTGCGTGCCTCCTACCTCGGTATCGGCCTGCAATCCACCGATCCTGCAGTCCTGAAAAGCCTGCAGCGTCCGTTCGACCAGCGCCGCCTCGAAACGGTGGTGCGCCAGGTGTGCGATGTCGCAAACGCCGAACTGCAGGTGATCTTCGGCCTGCCCGGCGACACACCGGCCGGCTTCCGCCGCACCCTGGAGACTGCGCGCTCGATGCCGGTCAGCGTGCGCGCCTACGGCGCCCTGGTGCTCCCTGACGCGTTCATGACGCGCAGCAAACCCGAATGGAATGTGCGCTACGACCCGGTCACTCTGAAGATGACCTCCTGCCTTGGCTGGAGCGAGGATGAGCTGCGGGAAATGCGTGCCTGGATTTCCGCCGAGGCGCACGCCGCCGGCGGCAAGGCAGGCGACTACTGGTGGTTTTTCCCGCGGCAGGCGTGATGGATACCTTGCCCGTCGCGACATCGCGCAGGAACGGCCGCCGCGTAGCGCTGCTGGCGCGCTACCCGATCCGCGACCGCGCCATGCCGCAGTTCATTTCCAACCACGGCATGCGCATGGTGGAAGCTACCCTCGTCGCCGCAGGCCTCGACGGCCTGGAACTCAAGACCTGGGACCTGACCGCCGGCTCTGTCGAAGCGCTGGTGCAGGAAGTGCTGGACTTCAATCCGGACGTGGTGGGTTTTTCGACTTATCTGTGGTCGTTTCCTTATTTCGTCGAAGTCGCGCGCCGGCTCAAGCAGCAGGATCCGCGGCGGCTCATCGTGTTCGGCGGCCCGTCGGCGCGGCCCAGCATGATGAGCCTCGCGCCCTTCCGCGCCGCCGTGCACTGGGTGGACGTGCTGGTGATCAACGAAGGCGAACATGCCTTCCACGAAATCGTCGCGCTTGCGGACCGCAGTCCCGACAATCTCATGAAGCTGCCTGGCCTGGCTTTGCCCAAAGGTGACGGCTGGACCGAAACCACGGCGCGTGCGCTGGGCGACCTCAACGACCTGCCCTCGCCCTACGCCATGGACCTGGTGCCGCATGGTGGCCTGGGCGTCCTGCAGACCTACCGCGGCTGCCCCTTCACCTGCTCGTTCTGCGAATGGGGAACGCTGGAATCGCCGAAGCGGGTGCGGGAAGTGGACGAACTCTGCGCCGA
>Ga0190274_10002059_pt1 | contig 11793 bp, 14 predicted proteins | sample Popmic531T_FD_133002 | JGI IMG/M metagenome (GOLD analysis project Ga0190274, IMG submission 133002) | Populus adjacent soil microbial communities from riparian zone of Yellowstone River, Montana, USA - 531 T | ecosystem: Environmental > Terrestrial > Soil > Riparian zone | place: USA: Montana...
CTTCGTCATCCGCTGCGGCATCGACCTTATTCTACATAGCTATGTCGAACAACGGAAGTGCTCACTCAGGCACTAGAGAAGGGTGGCTGACCGGGCTCGAACCGGCGACCGCCTGGACCACAACCAGGAGCTCTACCAACTGAGCTACAGCCACCACGCAGGGTCAAATCTAGCGGGCTGGGACTGGGGTCGGCGGGGCGCTCAGATGAGACGGTCGGCTGCAACCAGGGCGGCGAAGGCTGCGAAGCCCGGTGTCGTGCGCTCGACGAGGGCCGCCTCGACCTCGCTCGCCCGGCCCGGGAGGGCGGCGATGCCGTCGTCGCCGAGGGCCGCGCAGGCCTCGTCGATCATCTCCGGCACCCGCAGCCAGGCCTCGACCAGGGCGAAGTCGGCCTCGGGGTGGAAGAGCACTCCCCAGGCGTTGCCGGCGCGGAAGGCCTGGTGCTCGGTCTGGGCCGAGGAGGCCAGGGACCGGGCGCCGTCGGGCAGGTCGAAGACGTCGCCGTGCCAGTGCAGGACCTCGGTGCTCGGGGCGAGGGCGCCAAGGACGGGGTCGGTGGGGTCGCTCACCTCGACCGGGGCGAAGCCGATCTCCTGCCCCTCCCCCGGCCTCACCTCGGCCCCGAGCGCGCGGGCCAGTAGTTGGGCGCCGAGGCAGATGCCGAGCACCGGCATCCCCCGCCCCACTGCCGCGGCCAGCCACTCGCGCTCGGCGGCCAGGGCCGGGAAGCGCTCGACCTCGTCGACGTTCATCGGGCCGCCCATGACGACGGCCCCGGCGACCTCGCCGTGGTCCGGCAGCGGCTGGCCGGCGAACGGCTTCACCGTGTGGACGTGCAGGGCGCCACAGGCGTCGAGGATGCGGTGCGGGGTCTCCCAGGGGACGTGCTGGATCGCCAGCAGGGTGGGACGGTCGTCCACGCTCATCGGCGTCTCAGACTAGCCACGCTACGGTTGGCGCGATGGCCAAGCTCCGCGGTTTCTCTCTCCTGCCCCCGGAGTCCCGGCCCGGCACCCTGACCGGCGCCCAAGCGCGCGGCGCCGTCGCGATCGGGGCGCTGGCGGTCGGCGCCGCGGCGGTCGGCGGCTTCGCGATCGGGCGACTCAGCGTCGGCCGGCTGGCGATCGGCCGCGCGAGCATCGGCAAGCTTGCCGTCGGCCGGCTCTCGGTCGAGGAACTCGAGATCGGCAAGCTGACCGTGCGCGAGGGCCTGCCTCCGGGAGGGGGTGTCTGAGCTTGACCCCCGTATACGGCGGGAAAGCTCAGACACGCCCACTTGCGGCCGGTGCCGTCTTCGCGATTGCGCTGACGGTCGCGATCGTCTCGCTCGCGGCGCCGGCCGGCGCCGTCGGCCCCTACCCCGACCTCGGCACCTGTCAGGCCTTCCCCGACCCGCCGGCCTCACTCTCCCCGCGCGCCCCGTCCCTCCCCAACCAGGCGGCCTGGAACCAGGATGTCTCCAAGGCCCCGCGCGACCCGCGCTCGGCCGCCTACATCGCCTACATCGACTCCCACGGCGGCGACCATCTCCACCCCGACTTCGGCTCGCCCCGCCCCTACGGCTTCCCGTTCGCCGTCGCCGGCCCCGGCCAGCGGCGGCTGCCGGTCCACTACACCGCCTACGGCGAGGAGAGCGACCCGGGGCCGTTCCCGGTCCCCGCCGGCGCCCCGGTCGAGGGCGGCAACGGCAGCGACGGCGACCGCCACGTGCTCGCCGTCGACAAGTCCACCTGCACTCTCTACGAGCTCTACCGCGCCTTCTACGCCGCCAAGCCGAAGCCCCACTGGAACGCCGACGCCGGCGTCGCCTGGGACCTCGACTCGACCAAGCTCCGCCCCGAGGGCTGGACCTCGGCGGACGCCGCGGGCCTGCCGATCTTCCCCGGCCTGGTCCGCTACGACGAAGTCGCCGCCGGCCGGCTCGAACACGCGATCCGCGTCACCCTCGACAGCACCCGCCACGCCTGGGTCCACCCCGCCTCCCACTGCGCCGGCGACACCTCCAGCCCCAGCGCGCCTCCGATGGGCCTGCGACTGCGGCTCAAGGCCCGCTACGGGCTGGGCGGCTTCAGCGGCCCCGTCCGCACGATCGCCGAGGCGATGAAGCGCTTCGGCCTGATCGTCGCCGACAACGGCTCCAACTGGTACTTCAGCGGCAGCAGCGACCGCCGCTGGGATGACGAGAACCTGAACCAGCTGAAGCGGATCCCCGGCAGCGCCTTCGAGGTCGTCAAGAGCCAGACCGGCATCCACGCCTGCTGAGTCGCGAGGAGTGCATTTGGCACGCCCGCGGTGCGGAATGCACTCCTCGTGGGCTCAGCCCCGGGTGCCGCCGCCGCGCCCATCCGGCGACCAGCCTGGGCCGCGGAACATGTAGCCGAGCCGGTGCCGCCAGCTCGCCGCCCCACGCACGTCGCGGGCGATAGCCGCGAACTCGTGGAAGGCGACCCGGGTCGGCTTGAAGGTGCGCAGATTCTGCGTCAACCCGTAGCGAACGCGCTCCGTCTCCCCCTGGAAGGTCCCGAACAGGCGATCCCAGATGATCAGAATCCCACCGTAGTTGCGGTCGAGGTAGGGCTCGTTGGAGCCGTGGTGCACCCGGTGGTGAGACGGCGTGTTGAAGACGAACTCGAACGGCGCCGGCAGCCGCCCGATCCGCTCGGTGTAGATCCAGAACTGGTAGATCAGGCTGATCGCCTGCTGCAGCAGGATCATCCAGGGCTGGAAGCCGAGCAGCGCCAGCCCCGCCCAGAACGGCAGCGCGGTCATCGGCGTCCAGGTCTGCCGCAGCGCCGTCGAGAGGTTGTAGTGCTGGGAGGAGTGGTGGACGACGTGGCTGGTCCAGAAGACCCGCACCTCGTGGTGGACGCGGTGGAACCAGTAGTAGGCGAAGTCGTCGGCGAAGAACAGCAGCACGTAGGTCCACCACTCGTCGGCCGGCATCCGCAGCGGCGTCAGCTCGTAGAGGCCGGCGTAGACGACGACCACGACCAGCTTCCAGACCGCGTTGATGACGACGTTGCCGCCGCCCATAGTCAGGCTGGTCCGCGTGTCGCGCGCCTCGTAGCCGACCAGGTCCTCGTCGGCGGCGACGCGGAAGGACCAAAGCTCGACCGCCAGCAGCAGCACGAACGCCGGGATCGCGTAGAGGATCAGTTCGGCCACGCGGGGACTCTAAACCCGGGCCTTGGCGCTTTTGTCAACCAGGGGATGACAAAAGCGCCAATCGAGCGAGCCGAAACCGGCCCGCTGTACTATTGACTGACCAGTCAATCGACACGAAAGGGTGTCACATGGCCTCCAGCAGCGGCAAGGTCTCCCCGGCTGACTTCCCACCCCCCGTCGACGTCGGCGGCGAGTTCGTCAAGCGCTCCCTCGACGGCGCGGACGAGCGGATCGAGATCGGCGTCGCGATCGTCGGCGGCGGCACCGCCGGGCTCGCCTGCGCCAACCGCCTGCTGCAGCTGCTGGCCGACGACCCGGAGACGACGGAGCGCCTGGGCGAGGTCCCGGTCGCGGTGATCGAGAAGGCGAAAACCTGCGGCGGCCACAACCTCTCCGGCGCCGTCATGCGCCCCGGACCGCTACAGGAGCTCTTCCCCGACCTCAGCCGCGAGCAGTGGCGCCAGCAGGGCTTCGCCTTCGGCGAGGTCGAGAAGGAGGCGATCTACGTCCTCCCCAACGGCAAGCGCAAGCTCCGCATCCCGCCGCCGCCCCCGCAGAAGAACCACGGCAACGAGGTGATCTCGGTCGCCGCCCTCTGCCGCTACATGCAGGCCCAGGCCGAGGAGGCCGGCGCCTACCTGCTGACCGAGACCGCGGCGACGCAGCTGATCGTCGAGGACGGTGCCGTGGTCGGCGTCCGCTCCGGCGACAAAGGGCGCGGCAAAGAGGGCGAGGAGCAGGGCAACTTCGAGCCCGGCACCGACATCGCCGCCCAGGCGACGGTCCTGGCCGAGGGCTGCTGGGGCCACCTGACCGACGCCGCCGTCGGCGAGTTCGGCCTCGACGAGGGCCGCGAGCCCCAGGTCTGGGAGCTCGGCGTCAAAGAGGTCTGGAAGGTGAAGAAGCCACTCGACCGCGTGATCCACACCGTCGCCGGCTGGCCGCTGAAGATCGCCGCCAGGTACCACCAGATCGGCGGCTCCTGGATCTACCCGATGGTGGACGAGAAGACCGGCGAGGACCTCGTCTCGATCGGCTTCGTGCTCGACCTCGACTACGCCGACGCCACCACCTCCGCCCACGACCTGCTGCAGCAGTTCAAGACCCACCCGCTGGCCCGCGACATCCTCGACGGCGGCGAGCGGATCGGCTGGGGCGCCAAGGCGATCCCCGCCGGCGGCTACTGGGCGATGCCAAAGCTGTCGGCGCCGGGCGCGGTGCTCTGCGGCGACGGGGCCGGCATGGTCAACCTGGCGGCGCTGAAGGGCGTCCACCTGGCGATCAAGTCGGGGATGCTCGCCGCCGAGGCGATTTACGCCTCCCTGAAGCAGCGCTCGAACGACTTCTCCGCCTACGAGCAGGCGATCGCCGACTCGGTCGTCGGCAAGGAACTGCACGAGCAGCGCAACACCCGCCAGCCGTTCCAGAAGGGGCTGCTGAAAGGCGGCCCCGCTGTCACCGCGATGGTCTTCACCAAGGGCCGCTTCCCCGGCGGCCGCTGGAAGCTGCACCGCAACGACGCCCAGCCGATGTTCGTCGGCAAGACCAGGGAGAGCTACCCGACCCCGGACGGCAAGCTCACCTTCGACAAGCTCTCCAGCGTCTTCATCAGCGGCAACGCCACCCGCGACGACGCCCCCAACCACATCCGCGTGCAGAAGCGGGTGCCGCGGGAGATCGCCGAGACCTGGGCCTACATGTGCCCGGCCGGCGTCTACGAGATCCCCGAAGACGCGCCGGAGACCGGCGAGGTCGACGTGATCGTCAACTACACCAACTGCGTCCAGTGCGGCGCGATCACCGCCAAGGGCGGGCGTCTGACTCCGCCCGAGGGCGGCGACGGCCCGCTGTACCAAAACACCTAACGAAGGCCGGCGCGAGCGGCCACTACAGTTTCGGTCGTGCGCCGTTTACTGGGAGGGACGATCTGCGCGCTGGTACTTCTGGCGCTGCCGCTCAGCGGCTCCGCGGCTGCCGCAACCGACGAAGCGTCGGCCGCCGAGCTCGGCGAGAGAACCGGCGGCGACAGCGGTTCGAGTGCCGGGCTCGGCGCCCTCGGCGACACGCTGCTGACCGCAATCGCCTCCGCCACCAGCGCCGACGAGGCGCTCGGCGCGCTCGGCAACGGCCTGGCGCTGATGGAAACCCGGCGCCGGATCGACGCCGCAGCAGCAGCCCCGCCCGCCTCCACCCCGCCGCCGGTCCCCACCGACCCGTCGCAGATGCCCCCCGCCTCAGCCGGCACCAACGGCACCACGATCCCCCGCCACAGCGCCGCCGACGGCGAGAAGATCTTCGCCCACGCCCGGGCCGCCGGCGACAGCTCGACCTCGATCCTGCTCACCGGCATCGCCCTGGCGCCGCCGGACGCCCCGCAGGCGGTCAAGGACGTGGTCAACAACGCAAACATGATCGTCGGCCGCCCCTACGTCTGGGGCGGCGGCCACGGCTCCTTCTACTCGACCGCCTACGACTGCTCCGGCGCCGTCAGCTTCGCCCTCTTCGGCGGCGGCATGATCCCGCGCCCGCTCACCTCCAGCGAGCTCGAGGGCTGGGGCGCCCCCGGCCCCGGCAAATGGATCACCGTCTACGCCAACGGCGGCCACACCTTCGCCGAGATCGCCGGCCTGCGCTGGGACACGGTCGGCGATGAGCAGGGCACCGGCCCCCGCTGGCACCTCGCCCCGGCCGCGGGCGACGGCTTCGTAGTTCGTCATCCGCCGGGCTACTGAGACGCGAACACAATGCGAACCCCATGACGGCCAAGATAGGCGGCGATGAATTCTCGCTTGTTCACGGCGACGCGACGCTGCCAAGGCAAAATAGGCCACATCCGTGGACACGTTTGAAATCCGCACGGCAGACCCCTTAGACGAAGACGTGAGCGGCTTGGTCCGGCTCCATCTGGAGTTCGGACGTGCGTCTAGTCCGCCTGAGGACGCCCACGCCCTAGAGGTCGGCGAGCTGCTCGACCCGTCGATCATGCTGTTCGCGGCTCATTCCGACGACGAAGTACTTGGCGTCGGGGCCCTCAAGGAGATCGATGGAGATCATGCCGAGATAAAGACGATGCATACGGTTGAGGGGGCCCGCGGGCGGGGAGTCGGACGGGCGATGCTCGATCGCCTACTGGCGGAAGCACGCCACCGTGGCTATCGCCGCGTCAGCCTGGAGACGGGATCGATGGAGGTCTTCGCGCCTGCCCGATCTCTGTATCGCGGTGCAGGGTTCGCTCCCTGCGACCCGTTCGGCGAATATCGATCGAGCCCCAACAGCGTGTACATGACGCTCTGGATCGACGAAGCTGTCTGAATTCGATTTGCCGGAGTGCGGTTCGACCACCATCAGGTCCGCCCCAGCTAACGCCCCCGGTTGGATTCGAACCAACGACCATCGGCTTAGAAGGCCGGTGCTCTGTCCACTGAGCTACGGGGGCAGCCCGCCAAGGTTAGGCGCTGGCAGGCGCAATCGCCGCGCCTATGGCCTCCTCCTACCGGTACGTCAGGTGGCCGTTCGCTTTGCACTTGAAGCCGGCGTGCTTGTACGCCGTCGCGTAGCCGGCTTTGTGGGAGCAGAACTGGCCGGCCCCCAGGCATTTGACCCCGCCGGGAGTCTGGGCGTTGACGCAGCTGGCTACCGCCACGGGCTGAGTAGGCGCGGCGGCGGCCGGACCGACGGCGCCGAGCGCCCCCAAGGCAGCGATCGCGAGCGTGGCAAGGACCTTTTTCATATCTCTTTCGGTACGGATGAATATTCAAGAGGGGAATCCTACGCTCGCTCGGCCTATGTCCCCCCACCGATCGCGTAGCATCGCCGCGTGCCGAAAGTCGAGCTGCCGGGGACCGAGCTGCACTATGAGCGCGCCGGGGCGGGCGAGCCGCTGCTGGCGATCCAGGGCATGAGCGCCAACCACCTCGCCTGGGGGCGGCCCTTCTCCTCGCTGCTGGAGCAGAGCTTCGAGGTCATCTCCTTCGACAACCGCGGCATGGGGCTCTCCCGGCCCGTCACCGAGACCTTCTCGATCGCCGAAATGGCCGCCGACGCCGTTGCCCTGCTCGACGCGCTGGAGATCGAGAGCGCCCACGTCTTCGGCATCTCGATGGGCGGGATGATCGCCCAGGAGCTGGCCCTCGCCCACCCCGGCAGGCTGCGCTCGCTGACGATCGGCTGCAGCTACTGCGGCGGCCCCGGCTCGCAGCTGATGGACCCGGCCGACTTCCAGGGACTGGTCGAGGCGATGGGCTCGGGCGACGCCCAGCGTGTGTACCGGGCCATGTACGAGCTCAACCTCTCCCCCGGCTTTCGCGCAGAGGAGAGCCGCTTCGCGGAGTTCGTCGCGATGGCCGAAGTGCTGCCGGCCGCGCGCCAGACGATCGGCTTCCAGGTGCAGGCGATCGCGGCCCACGACACCAGCGCCCGTCTGCCGGACCTGGCCGTCCCGACCCTGGTCGTCCACGGCACCGTCGACCGCGTGCTCGGCTACCCCAACGGGCCACTGATCGCGTCGTTGATCCCCGGCGCCCGCCTCGAGACCCTGGAGGAGATCGGCCACATGTTCTGGTGGGAGCAGCCCGAGCGCTCCGCCGAGCTGATCCGCGAGCACGCGCTCGCGCCCGCCCGATGAACCGCTCGGCTCCCGCCGCCTGACGCGGAGCGCGCATGGCACTGGCAATCGCCATCCTCGCCCTGGTCGTCGCCGTCATCTCCGCGGTGATCTCCGCCCGCGAGCTGCGCGAGGCGCGCAAAGCGAACGCGCTGCCGGCCGCGATCGACCTCTTCCGCGAGTTCCGCGACCCCGCCTTCGTCACCGACCGGCGGCTGCTCCTGCGGGAGCTGAAGAACTGCGATCCCGAGGGCGGCATGAGCGGGCTGCCCGACGGCGTCAACCAGGCGGCCTTCCGGGTCAGCCACTACCTCGACAACGTCGGCGTCCTCGTCGCCCACAAGCTGATCGACCCCGAGATCGCGGTCAGCTTCCTCGGCGGCAGCGCCCTCAGCATCTGGGAAGCGTTGAAGGAGTTCATCCGGCGCGAGCGCGTGCTGCGCTCCTTCGACGACTACCAGATGCATTTCGAGCACCTCGTCGCCACGGTCGACGCCCTGCAGCTGGACAGCGGGCGCATGGGCTGGAAGAAAATGCCCTAGCCCCGCGACGAGCGCCGGCCGGCCGGCGCCGGGCTCAGCCGCCGCGGTCGGCGCAGCCCGCGGGATCGAGCGTGCCGACGACCTTGTAGACGTAGTCGGGCTCGGGGTAGGTCGTGGGCTCGGCCACGACCAGCTTCAGCGCCGGGTCGGACTTGACCCAGGCGTAGATCGGGAACTGGTAGGGGCCCGGGCCGTCCATCGTGTACTGGCTGAGGACCAGGTAGTCGTAGTCGCCGGCGTTGATCTGGCGGCGGAACTGGCGGCAGCCGGTCGCCAGCCGGTAGGTGCCGTCGGGGCCGGGGACGCCGACGTACTGGACGTCGTTGGAGAGGTCGGCGCCGTAGAAGCCGTACTGGCCGAAGAAGATCTCGCCGGAGCCGGCGATGCCGATGCGCTTGTCGTGCTGCTTGCGGGCGAAGACGTAGGCCTTCTTGGGCCCGCCGTCCTGGAGGAAGTGATCGGGTTCGGTGTAGTGGTGCTCGGCGTACTGAACCTCCTGCGCCCGCCCCAGGACCACCGCCAACAGCACCACCACGCCGCCGGCCACGGCGACCGTCGCCCGGCTCGCCTGTCGCCGCGAGCGCGCCAGCCCCAGCCCTCCCGGGACCCAGACCAGGGCCAGGGTGATGAAGATCGCGCCGACGATGTAGCCCGGATACCAGCGCGGCGTGGTCAGCACCGTGATCGCGTAGACCCCGGTCAAGAAGAGCAGCGTCTGCCAGGCGCGGCTGTCGGGTGCCCGCAGCGGGCGCGCGATCGGCAACAGCGCCATCGCCAGCACCAGCCCGGGGACGAGATAGCGGGTGTTGGTGAAGAAGCCCGTCGGCGAGCCGTCCTGCCCGGCCGCGGTCAGCGGGGTGAAGAGATAGACGAAGGCGGTGGCGAGGGCGGCGGCGGCGATCACCTGCAGGATCCGGTTGCGCGAGCGCACGACGATGAAGACCGCGGCGGCGACGGCGACGATCAGGATCAGCGGCCAGAGCGGACCGAAGGCGTTGTCGAGCTGGGGGAAGAACCAACTTCGGTAGATGGTCGGCTCGGGCAGGTAGTGGGCGACGGCGAAGCGCGGCCGCGGGTCGAGCGGCATCTGGTCCGGGGTCGGCAGCTGCAGCGGCCCGAACTTGGTGATCGGGATCGGGTTGCCGCCGGTCTTGATCGCCGCCCGCAGGTACCAGTACCCACCGACGACGAGCATCGGCACGGCCATCACCCAGGCGGTGGTCCAGCGCCGGCCCCGGCCGCTGAAGAGGACGACCCCGACCGTGATCGCAGCCACGGGAATGAGAAAGGTGTACTTGACCGAGCCGGCCAGCCCGGCCGCGATCCCGGCCATGACCAGCGGTCCCTTGTCGAGCAGCGGCGCGTCGGTCTCCGGCGCGTCCTGGACCGCGCCCGCCGCGGGCGCCCGTCGCTGGTGGCCGTTGATGAGGAAGGCCGCGAAGGCGATCAGGAAGGCGAGGCCCATGATGTCGTTGCGCCCCTCCCCCGGCTGGGTCTCGATCATCACCCCCGCGTCGAGCACGATCGCCGCGGCGACCAGCGTCGCCGGCCCGACCTTGTAGGGGCGGCCGACGCACCAGGCGGCGAGCAGGGCGATCGCCAGCCAGAAGAGGTTGAGCAGGGGCGAGAGCCAGTCGCTCTTGAAGAGGACGATGTCGGCGCCGTGGATCAGCTCGGTGCTCTGCGGGTAGAACCAGGCCGCCAGCCGCAGCGGGTCGGTGAAGTGGAGGTGGATCGTCGAGTGGTCCTGGGCGATCCGCGCCGCGAAGGGCATGTGGTACCAGGTGGTGTCGCCGCCGAACATGCCGTTGTCGAGGCTGAGCTGCGACGGGAAGCTCCACTCGGCGACGGTGAAGGAGGCGACCCCGAGGGCGATCAGCAGCGCCAGCGTCTGCACCTTCGGCGGCGTCACCTCCCGCCCGTCGCGGGGCGCCTGGCCAGCCCAGCAGCGCCGAGCCGAGGCCGACGCCGATGCAGAAGAGGACGATCCAGCCCAGCCGCAGGATGCTCAGCGTGCCGAGGATCTGCAGCGAGATGACCAGCAGCGCGACCGCGATCGTGGCGTCGGCCAGCCGCGCCAGCGCGCCGGAGAATTCGGGCACGATCCAGCGTCGCAGCCAGTAGCCGCCGAGGCCTAGCGCCGCAACGATGCCGATTACGGCGAGGCAGCCGCCTATGTAGGAGCCGAAGGAGGGTGCCACGGGCGCGGGATGCTATTCGCCGCGCCGGTGGCGTATCGGCGCGGTCAGGAAGCGGCTGCCGGGATGCGGCAGGAGACACCGGTGCCGGCCAGGCCGCAGTAACCGTTCGGGACCTTGTGCAGGTACTGCTGGTGGTGCTCCTCGGCGTAGTAGAAGGGCCCGGCGGGCTCGACCTCGGTCGTGATCGGCTCCTTGCCGGCTGCCTTCAGGTCGGCGTCGTAAGCGTCGCGCGCCATCTCCGCCGTCGCCTTCTGAGCGTCGTTGACGTAGTAGAGACCGGAGCGGTACTGGGTGCCGACGTCGTTGCCCTGGCGCATCCCCTGAGTCGGGTCGTGCTCCTCGAAGAAGACCTTGAGCAGGTCCGCATAGGAGACCTTCTCCGGATCGAAGGCGACCAGCACCGCCTCGGCGTGCCCGGTGCGGGCCGAGCAGACCTCATCGTAGGTGGGGTTCGGCGTGGTCCCGTTCTGGTAGCCGACCGCCGTCGTGTAGACGCCGTCGATCCCCCAGAACAGCTGCTCCGCGCCCCAGAAGCAGCCGAGCGCGAAGTAGGCGGTCTCGATCCCCTGCGGGAACGGCGGCTTCAGCGTGGTGCCGAGCACCGCGTGGGTCTCGGGAACCTCGAAGGCCGGCTCGCTGCGCCCCGGCAGCGCGTCCTCGGGGGCGGGCATACGCGTCTTCTCTGGATTCAGCATCGTCATCAGCTTTCCAATTCGGTTCATCTCGCTACCTCCTGCCAATCAGGCTACGGCAGAGGTCTAACGAGCCTGTGAACTGCGGGCTCGAGGACTTAGCGGGCCGAGGAAACGGCAAGTCTTCGCGCGCTCGGCGATTGCCACCGCCTTGACGAACGGATACGGTCCCCCCATCGGTTGCTTCGTCGTCCTCTTCGCCCTGATCTCGCCACGGCTGGCGCTGTTCGCGCTGTGGCTTTTCAGCGACCTGCTCAGCCGCGCTTTCGACAGCTGGTTCGTGCCCCTCCTCGGCTTCTTCCTGCTGCCCTGGACGACGCTCGCCTATGCGGCGATGTGGAGCAGCTCCCACCGCGTCTCCGGCTTCGAGTGGTTCATCGTCGTCCTCGCCTTCGTCATCGACCTCGGCTCCTACGCCAGAGGCGACAGGGCGCGGCGGGCCAACGCCTGAACTGACGCCAGGGCGCTAGGTGTAATTCCTAAGCACGTTGTTCATCCGGGCCTCCTTGGAGGCTGGAGGTGTCGAAGCCACCAGCACCAAGGAGAAGACCCGGATGGACCTTCACGCTAATGCCAAGCTCGGCCCGAA
>Ga0190274_10002060_pt1 | contig 11792 bp, 9 predicted proteins | sample Popmic531T_FD_133002 | JGI IMG/M metagenome (GOLD analysis project Ga0190274, IMG submission 133002) | Populus adjacent soil microbial communities from riparian zone of Yellowstone River, Montana, USA - 531 T | ecosystem: Environmental > Terrestrial > Soil > Riparian zone | place: USA: Montana...
CTCGGCGAGCACATCAACGAGAACTGGGAGGACCTGGTCGGCCCCGCCAACCGCAGCCTCGTCCACTGGATCCGCCGCCTCGTCTTCCGCGGCGCCTGGCTCGACCAACGGGTCAAGGAGGGCGAGCTCGACGTCGTCTTCGACGAGCGCACTCAAACCTTCGGTTACGTCCAGCCTGAGCGCAGCGCCGAGTTGATCGAGCTCTCAAAAGAGCCCAGCTGGCGTCGTATTGCCTACCGGCGCTAAAGAGCGCGGTCCGGGCAGGGGTTTCGCTTAACTTTTTCGACGTTGGATGCGGCCGTCCGAGATTGGGGGCGCCGAAAAAGTACAAGACGCTTCACCCCTGCCCGGACCGCGCTCTTGGGTCCGAAGGGACTACGACCGCCCGGTCGCGGGTGAGGTTGCTAGGGATGGGGCCTAGCTGGAGGGACGCTCTAGGGCTGCTACGACGGTGAGGGTTCCGCCGCCGGCTCCGGCTTGGAGACGGCCGGCGTCGAAGAACTGCTTGGCCGCGTCGGCGTCCTCGTAGGCGGCGCCGAGGCGGGTGAGGGAGTCGACCAGGAGGATCACGTCGTCGCCGGCGGCGGCGCGGGCGCTGGCCTGGGCGAGGGCGTCGCTGGCGTGGCGGGGCTGGCCGGCGGCGACGATCTCGGCCTTGGGGGCGTCGCGGCGCCAGTCGGCGAGCTCCTCCGGAGTCGGGTCGATCAGCAGCGCAACCGGGTCGGGGCCGCTCTCCTCGCCGGAGAGGTCGGCGGCGATGCCGCGCAGGAGCCCGGTGCAGGCCTCGCGGGTCTCGGCGCAGAGCAGCGCCTGGCGGCCGGCCTCGGGGGGCAGCAGCAGGCCCTGGAGGGTGACGCCCTCCTGCTTGCCACGGCGGCCGAAGCGGCGACGGCGGCGACGTTTGGGACGGGACGCAGACTCGGCGGATCCGGCGGCCGGTGCGGCGGGTACGGCTGGCGGCGGTGCGGGCGCGGCCTCGGCGGGCTCTGGCGCGGACCGGGGCTGGCGCGGGCCCCGCGGCTCCCGACCCGAGCCCTGGGAGCGGCTCTCGCCGCCGGCATCGGCTTTGGCGCCGGAGCGGCGGCGGCGGCGCGGCGGGCGATCGCGCTGCTCGCGGCCGGCGCCCGAAGAGGGCTGGCGACCCGGCGAGGATTGCTCGCGGCTCGGGGAGTGGCGGCCCGGCCCGGAATCGCCGTCGGCCAGCTTCGCGATCAGCTCGGCACGCGGCAGCATCCGGTAGCGCTCGATCCCGGCCGCGGCGGCGAGCGTGTGCAGCTCGCCCAGGTGCTTGTTCTCCAACTCAGCTTTGGTCATCGAAGCGGCAGGTTATTCAACCGGCAGCGGCGGGGTCGATGCCCTCCAGCGCCGCCGCCTGCGGCCAGGCCTCCGCCTCGCGCTTGACCTGGCGCCGGGACCAGCCCAGCTCGGCCCCGAGGACCTCGGCGACGGGGCGGGCGGAGGCGGCGTCGCGCAGCTGCGGCGCGGCGAGGATCCCCAGCCGGGTGCGGCGCAGCAGCACGTCGGCGACGCAGCGGGCCTGCTCACGGCGGGCGGCGGTCGCCACCTCGGCCAGCAGGTCGGGGCGGCCGGGGACGATCGGCCGCGCCAGCTTCGGGTCCTTCCAGGCGAGGTCGAGGACGGCGCGGGCGGCGTGGCCGTAGCGGAAGGCGAGCTGGGAGATCGACTCCTCCCCCACCCCCTCCGGCGCCTCCAGGTCCTCGGCCCGGGCCTCCATCCCGAGCGGGATCTCGGCCGTGTGACAGGGCGCCTCGCGCCCCTCGCGCTCGACCAGGCGGTCGACGGTCTGCTTCGCCATCCGCCGCCAGGTGGTGAGCTTGCCGCCGGTGATCGTCAGCATCCCCGAGGAGGTCTCATACAGCTCGGCCTTGCGCGAGATGTCGACCGACTTGCGCGGGTCGCCGCTGGAGATCAGCGGCCGCACGCCGGCGTAGGCGCCGACCAGGTCGGACTGGGCCAGCGAGGTGCCGAAGAACTCGTTGGCGGCCTCGAGCAGGTAGCCGACGTCGTCGGAGGCCGGCCGCGGGTGGACGGTGTCGCCGTCGAAGTCGTTGTCGGTGGTGCCGATCAGGGTGCGGCCGTACCAGGGCAGCGAGAAGATCATCCGCCCCTCCCCCGCCGGGACGATGCAGGCGGCGCGGCCCATCGGCAGGTCGGCCTGGTCGAGGATCAGGTGGGTGCCGCGGCTGGGAGCGATCCGCGGCACGTCCTCCTCGCCGGCGATCTCCTCGGGGCGGATCTGGTCGGCGAAGACGCCGGTCGCGTTGATCACGTGGTCGGCGCCGACCTCGAAACGCTCGCCCGACTCGGCCTCGACGGCGGCGACGCCGGTGGCGCGGCCATTGGCGCTGAGCACCTCGGCGACGTTGGCGCCGTTCAGCATCACAGCGCCGAAGCGCTCGGCCTCGCCGAGCACGGTCAGGACCAGGCGCACGTCGTCGGTCTGGCAGTCGTAGAACATGTAGGCGTCCTTCGGTTCCCGCGCCGCCAGGGCCGGGACCATCTCCAGCACCTCCTCGCGGTCGATCGTCCGGTGGCGGTCGGGGGACCAGTAGAAGTCCTCGTCCTCTTCCTTCGAGGAGCGCAGCTCGCGGCGGCTGCGGCCGACCCGCGTCGTCGCCATCACGTCGTACATGTTCAACCCGAGGCCGAGCTTGCGGTCGCGGCGCTCCTCTCCCAGCGAGGCGACCAGGAACGGCGTCGGGTAGACGAGGTGGGGCGCCAGCTGGACCATCAGCTGGCGCTCCAGGAGCGCCTCGCGGACCAGGCCGAGGTCGAAGTTCTGCAGGTAGCGGAGGCCGCCGTGGACCATCTTCGAGGAGCGGCTGGAGGTGCCGACGGCGTAGTCGCCGCGCTCCAGCAGCGCCACCGAGTAGCCGCGCGAGGCGGCGTCGAGGGCGACGCCGGCGCCGGTGATGCCGCCGCCGATGACGACGACCTCGAAGTGCTGGCCGGCGATCGCCTCGATCGCCGCGGCGCGGGTCAGCATCGGCCGTAGAGATGGGTCGGCGCGGTCGGCATCAGTCGAGGAAGACGGTGGTCTCGGCGGCGGGGCGCGGCGGCACCGGCCGCTCCTGGCGCGGGTGGCCGAGGTGGAGCAGGCCGACGAAGCGCTCGCCGGCACCGAGGCCGACCGCCGCCCGTCCCGCCTCGCCGCGCAGCAGGCCGGGGCTGCGCCAGTAGCCGGCGAGGCCGCGGGCATGGGCGGCAAGCAGGACGATGTATGAGGCGACGGCGGTCGCGTGCAGGTCCTCCTCGCTCTGGACCGGGTCCTCGCTCGGCAGCGCGGAGACGACGACCAGGGTCGGGCAGCGGTCGAGCTTGGCGCCCCCCTCCGGGCCGGCCGCCCGCTTCAGCCGCAGCAGCGATTGCGGGCCGACGACGCGGAAGCGCCAGGGGACGGTGAGGTGGTGGTTGGGCGCCCAGCCGGCCAGCTCCAGCAGCTCCTCGAGCTGCTCGCGCGGCAGCGGCTCCGGCGCGAACGCCTTGTGGGTGCGGCGGGTGCGTATCGCCGTCTCGACATCCATCGGTCGAGGGTATCGGCACCTCGCCGCCTGGCAGTCCTTAACTAGAGGCCGTAGCGCCAGCGCATCCAGGCGCGGCGGCCGCCGAGGGCGGCGGCGAAGAGGAGGGCGCCGGCCAGCAGGCCGAGCGCGACCGCGCCGATCGGGCTGCTCGAGTCGTCCTGCGCGGGCTCCTGCGACGCAGACGTTTCCGTTGCGGGGGCGGCGGCCCCCTCCCTCTCTCGCCCCGCGGGAGGAGCGGTGCCGGCTGACGCCTCTGGGGCTGGTTGGCCCGGGGGGCGCAAAACGTTCGGGAGGGGTCCGCCGCCCCCGCTCTCGGAGGCGCCCGGGGAGACGGGTGCGACGCCTTGGGCGCCAGGCAGCCCGACCGAAGGGGCGACGGCCGATGGGGATGGCGTAGAGGGCGTGGCGTCGGGGGTGACGCCGCCGGTGTTGGCGCTGCTCTGAGCCCGGTTGGGCTGCCGCGGCGGGACCGGGACCGGGAGGTCGTGGCCGGCGGCGGCGACCAGGACCTGGGCGGTGACCCAGATCGGCGTCTGATCGCTGGACTTGGAGTAGCGGTAGTGACCGTCGGGCTGCTGCCGGTTGGCGAGGTAGTCGGGGGCGCTGGCGCCGCCGCGGCGGAAGGAGTCGGGGTCGCCGCCGGCGGCGAGGATGCCCTGGATCGCCCAGGCGGTCGACTGGGCGTTGACCGAGCCGTTGCCGCCGAGCGGGAAGCCGCCGCCGGGTCGCTGCGCCTGGCGCAGGTAGGAGAGGCCGCGGTGGACCGCCTTCGACCCGCTCGACAGCGCCTGCATCGCGGCGCCGGTGCCGTCGGCGGTGCTCGGCGAGCCGGGCACGTCGCCCCAGCCGCCGTCCTCGTTCTGGACCTTGCGCAGCCACGACAGCGATGGGTCGAGAGCGCCGTCGGCGCCGGCGCTGCGCAGGGCGATCACGGCGAACGCGGTCGAGCCCGGCCAGCCTTCGTAGGAGCCGTTGTCGCGGCGCTTGGCGAGCAGCCGGGAGACGAGGTTGGTGCCGCCGAACTCGCGCGGGTCGACGCCGGCCCCCTCGAGGGCGACGATCGTGCGGGCGAGGTCGCCGGGGCTCTTGAGCTCGGCGACGGCGCCGCGCAGGAAGTCGACCGGGGTGCGGCCGCGCTGGGAAACGTCGAGCGGGTTGCGGCCGGCCGCCGCCAGCCCCAGCATCGCCCAGCCGGTCATCTCGGCGCCGGAGTCGTCCCCGGGCGAGGAGCCGAAGCCGCCGTCGCGGTTCTGCACCGACGCCAGCCAGTCCGCCGCCCGGCTGACCTCGGAGGCCCCTGCTCGGGCCGGGGCCAGTGCCCCGAGCACGATCGCGACCACGAGCAGGGCGGCGACACCGCCCCCGCGCAGGCCCGGGGTCAGCCCGGCGGGGCGGGGCCGCAGCGGCGGCCGCTCTCCCCTGCCCCACTCGAAGCGCTCGCGGAAGCGGCTCAGCATCCGCACCAGCGCCGGCCCGGCGATCAGGGCGAAGGCGACGTTGCCGGCGGCGTGGGCGAGGTCGAACGGGATCGCGCGCGCCTGCAGCACGCCGAAGCGCTCCAGCGACAGGTCCCCTCCGTAGGTCGCCATCAGGGAGAAGTTCAGCAGAGCGCCGTAGGCGATGCCGGCGAAGCCGCAGGTGGCGGCGAGGCTGAGCCGGCCGGCGTTGCGGACGCCCAGCGCCAGGCCCGCGCCGAGGATCCCGCAGAGACCCCAGCCGGCCATCTGCCAGGGGGTCCACGGACCCTGCCCGAACCAGAAGTTGGAGACGAGGGCGGCGAGGGCGCCAACCGCGAAACCGGGGGCGCCGCCGAGCGCGTAGCCGGCGAAGATGACGATGTCGGTCGTCGGCTTGACGTTGGGGAAGGCGGCGAAGGCGATGCGACCGGCGATCGCCAGCGCCGCCAGGGCGGCGACCAGGGCGACGACCTGCGACGGCGGCCGCGAGCGCTCGTACCAGGCGAAGCCGGCAAGCAGGACGGCGCCGAGGATGAGGAAGCTGGCCAGCTCCCAGCTCACCGCGACCCCTCCTCTCCGCGCAGCGCGGCGGCTCCCTGCTCGGGAGTGACGACGCCGGGCAGGTCGAGCACGCGGGCGACCTCGGTGGCGAAGTACCAGCCGCCGGAGAGCACCTCGGCCGCCGGCCCGTCGGCGATCACGACCCCGTCCCCCAGCAGCACCACCCGCGCGGCGAACTCGGCGGCGAACTCGACGTCGTGGGTGGCGACGACGACCCCGGCGCCGCGCTCGGCCAACTCGCCGATCAAGTCGACCAGGTCGCCCTTGCGATTGCGGTCCATCCCCCGCGTCGGCTCGTCCAGGGCCACCAGCCCCGGGAGCCGCTCGCCCTCCATCTGCCCCGCCAGCGTTATCGCCAGCGCCAGCCGCTGCCGCTCCCCGCCCGACAGATCGCGTGGGTCGGCATCGACGGCGTGTTCCAGGCCGACAACTCGAAGCGCGGCCAGCCCGGCATCTCCCGGAAGTTCATCCCCCACCCGCTCCCGGACCAGGTAGTCGCTCGGGTTCTGCGTCAGCAGCGCCATCCCATCGGGGACCTCGAGCTTGCCGCGGATCGGATCGATCAACCCGGCCGCGGTCTTCAGCAGCGTGCTCTTGCCGGCCCCGTTGCGCCCCATCAGCGCCACGCGTTCGCCGCGCCGGACTTTCAGGTCGATGCCGCGGATCACGTCGTGTCGCTCGTCGTTGCGGGAGAGCTCGATCCACAGGGCGCGACTGGTGAGCGCCGCGGGTGCCGAGGGCAGGACCCCCTCCTCTCTCAACTTGCTCGGGTGGGGCGGGTGCGGCCGTCCACGGTCCGGACGACCGAGAAGTACAAGCCGTTCGGAGGGGGTCCTGCCCTCGGCATCGAGGGGCGCTCCGGTCGACGCGAGGAGTTGGCGGGCCTGACGGACACCGGGTGGGAGGGGCTCGATGCCGGCGAGGGAGAAGAGACGGGCCGCTGGGGTGGTTAGAGCGGGGTCGGAAGCGTGGGACCAGGCGAGGAAGTCGCCGGGGGCGCCGTCGAAGGTGACGCGACCCGCATCCATCGCGACGACCCGGTCGGCCGCGGCCAGGCAACGCTCCAGGCGGTGTTCGGCGAGAAGGACAGCAACCCCCCACTCCTCGTTGAGTCTCCGCAGGAGCCAGATCAGCTCGTCGCCAGCTACAGGGTCGAGCTGGGAAGTGGGCTCGTCGAGGAGGACCAAGCTGGGACGCGTAACCAGAGCCGCCGCCAGAGCCACCCGCTGCAGCTCGCCGCCGGAGAGAGTGTCGACGGTGCGGTCGAGAAGGTGCGGGATGGCCAGAGCCAGGGCGACCTCCTCGATGGCCCTAGCCCGGCCGGCGCTGGAATCGCCGCGCATCTCCAGCGGCAGCCCGATCTCAGCGGCGACCGTCGTGGAGACCACCTGGGTCTCGGGGTCCTGGGCCACGTAGCCGACCGCCGCCGCCAGCTCCCCCGGCCCCGACTCGATCGCGTCGAGGCCGGCGACGGTGACCTCACCCTCGATCTCACCGCCGTGGAAGTGCGGGACGAGGCCGCAGGCGGCCTTCAACAGGGTCGACTTGCCGGAGGCGGAGCGGCCGGCGAGGAGGACGAACTCGCCGGGGGCGATCTCCAGGGAGACGTCCGCGAGCGCGGGGCGGGGCGCCCGGGGGTAGGCGTAGCGCAGCGCAGCGATCGCGAGGGCCGCCGCGGCGCCGCGGCGGATCGCCAGCTCAGACACGGCGGCGCCTCGGCTTACGGCGGAACGGGACGAGGCCGCGGAGGAGGAGCAATGCCGAGAGGGCGACGGTGGCGGGGCCGGCCCCGACCTGGATCGTCGGGTAGGCGTGAAACTCGTCGGCGCCAAGCGCCTTGGCCGCGATCGCCGCGCCCAGCACCAGGGCGCCGGCGAGATAGAAGCGAAGGTCATGGCGGGATCCCCGTCGCCGCGATGACGAGGGGTGCATCCACCATCTATGCGATGGCGGATGCACCTCTCGTGCCGGAAGGCTGTAGCCGCGCAGCTCCAGGGTCGCGGCGACGTCGACGGCGCGGTCGAGGGAGCCGGCGAGCAGGCGCCGGGCCAGCGGCGCCCGCCCGGCCTCGGCGGCGCCGGGGCCGCGCAGGCGGGCCGCGTCGCGCAGACGGCCGGCGTCGGCGGCGGCGACCGGGACCAGGCGCGAGACCAGGGTCGCGGTCAGGGCCGAGCGGCCGGCGACGGGGCGCAGCGCCCGCAGCACCCGGTCGGGGTCGACGCAGGCCGAGTAGACGGCGAAGGCGATCATCACCACGACCGCGCGCAGTCCGAAGACGGCGCCGTCGACCAGGGCCTCGGCGGTGACGTCGACCTGGCCCAGCAGCGGCCAGTCGCCGAGCCGGGCCAGCACGGTCTCGCCGCGGTTGACGACCAGGGCGTTGACGACGACGATCGGCAGCGCGATCGCCAGGCCGAGCCGGATCGCCGACCGCACCGCCGTCCAGGCGGCGGCGAGCCATCCCGCGAGGGCGACGGCGAGCCCCGCCGCCGCCAGCACCAGCGGGCTCGAGTAGAGGAAGGCGACCGCGGTGAGGGCGCCGAGGTAGGCGACGGCGGCGCCCGGCGAGGCCGCCTGCAGCGGTCCCGGCCGCGGCGTATAGGCAAACGGCGATCTCACCTCACGGCCCCTCCACCGGTAGCGGCGTCTCCTTCCCGTCCTCGCTCGCCAGGGCGTAATGGTCGCGCAGCTCGGCGCCGTCGAGCAGGGCGGCGGCCGCGCGCACGGCGGCCTGCGTCCCTCCGGTCACCACCCAGACCGGTGGCGCTTCGTAGCGGCGGGTCGCCGCGACCAGGGCGGCGCCGGGACCGAGGTCCCGGGCCGGCCGGCCGGCGGCATCGAGCCCGGTCAGGGAGTAGCCGCCGCGGCGAAGCTCGAAATCAGCGAAGACCCCGCTTTCCTGCGGCCCGGCCTCGATCGCCGCCCCCGCCGGGTCCGAGCGCAGGCGCGCCCAGGGACCGACGAGGAGGCGGATCGCGCCCTTGGGAGAGCCGGCCGCGATCTCCACGCCCGCCGCCTCCAGCGCCCGGCGCGCGAGCGGGCACGCCCCTCCCCCGCCCTCGCACTCGACCGCCACCGGGCGGTGCCGGCCTTCGTAGCCACCGGCGAACGGCGCCGGCCAGGAGCCGACCACGGCGGGGACGTGATTGGTCGCCGACCAGTCGCGGTAGTCCCACCAGATCCGCTCGCCGCCCGCGAGCGCGTAGTCGGCGGCGCCGATCGGCGACTCGACGCCGTCGACGTAGAAGAACCAGTCGTAGGGATGGCCGCCGCGCTGAGCTTCCTCGACGCCGTCGATCGACTGCACGTAGCCGCCGCCGTAACGGGTGGAGATATCGGCGCTGCCTTCCAGCACCCGCATCACCGTGTCGGACTCGCTGGCCGCGACCGTGCGGGAGAGCACCGGCGTGGCGCCGTATTCGCGCGTCACCGTCAGCTCGACGTCGCCGACGTCGGCGCCGGGCCCGAGGCCGCAGCCGGCGGTCGCGAGCGCTGCCAGCAGCAGCGCCGTCGCGACCGCCGAGCCGCGGCGCCGGATCATTTCGTCGTCTGGATGCAGGCCCCGGCGACGCAGAGGTACACCGGCTCCGCGGCCGAGGGGATTTCCTTGCCGTGGGTCGCCTGCAGGGTTTCGTACTGCGGCACGTCGGCCGTGAGCGTGATCGTGGCCCGGCCTTCGCCGTCGCTCACCGCGGCGGCGACACCGCCGATGCCGGCGATCTTCGCTCCCGCGACCGGCTTGCGCTTGCCCTTTTCGTCGTAGGAGTAGACGCGGACCTCGAACGGGACCCCGGACTCGACCCGTTCCGGCGCCACCAGCGCCAGCTCGTTCGGGTAGGGGTAGGACGGCGCCAGGTCCCAGAGCACTTCGTCGCCCGCCTTCAGCTTGACCGCGTCGCCGCTGACGCTCGCGCCCTTGTGGTTGACCTTCAGGTACCACGACGCCTTGCCGCTGACCTTGCTGGTGCCGACGCCGCAGATACCGAGGCCGAAGTCGAAGGCGTCGGTGATCAGCAGCGGCCGCAGCGCCGGGTTCGACTTCGACGCCTGGCCGAGCAGGCCCAGCGCGGTCGGGCCTTTGATCGTCACCGATTTGCCGCTGCCGGCGGTGCCGGAGCCGAAGCAGTTGGCCTTGGGGCTGGTCTTGATCGTGGTGGTGCCCGGCTGCAGGGTTTCTTCCGTCAGCACCTTGCCGCCCTTGCCGACCACGCGCAGCTCGGCGGTGGCACCTTTGGGGGCCTTGGCGACCGCGCCCGCGGCCGGGGCGAGGGAAACGACGAGGGCCAGCGCGCATGCAGCGAGCAGCCGGAACGAGATGAGTCTTGGCATTTAAGCCACCCTTTCCTCGAGGGTCGAATTGGCTGGCCGGGGACAGGTCTCCTGGCTTCCGGGGTGGTCGGCCGCACCTTCCCGGGGGCTCTGTGTCGCCCCCAGTGGCCGGCGCGCGAGGCGCCCGCGACTTCCTTGACCCGGTCACAGTGGCGGGACCGCGCCGGCTTCGCACCGGACTTCCCTTGACCACCGACCGATTTACGAGGGCGAGTCTATCCGGCGGCAGGGGCCCCGGATTTTCGTCCAGGCCCCGCCCGCGCAGGGCTAGGCTCGCGGCGCATCGGAAAACCGGGACGTTTTCCGAATGGTCAACCAAGCGAACGAGGGAGAGAATCATGAGCAGGGGACTGCGCCGGCAGGCGCCGGCGTTGCTGGTCGCGTGCGTGGCGCTGGTCGCGGCGCTGGGCGGCACCGTCTACGCGGCGGCGAAGATCAACGGCAGGGCGATCAAGGTCAAGTCGCTGCCGGGCAACCGGCTGGCCATGGGCTCGATCCCGGCCAACCGCCTAAAGCCCGGGGTGCTGCCCGCCGCGGTGCTGGGGCCGGGATCGATCGCCGGCGCCCAGATCGACACCGCGACGCTCGGCCAGGTCCCGAGCGCGGTCCACGCCGACAACGCCGACAGCGCCCGCGACGCCCAGACCGCGCTCAACGCCGTCAACGCGATCGACGCGCTCAAGGTCAACGGCCACAGCGCCGGCTGCACCCCGCCGGCCCGCTTCTTCGCCGGCGCCTGCTGGCAGACCGGGATCAGCGACGCCGCGGTCTCGGCCCCGGCGGCGGCGATCGCCTGCGCCACCCAGGGCGGCGAGCTGCCGAGCGCGCTGGCGCTGGCCGCCTTCGCGCAGCAGCCGGGCATCGCGCTGGCGGCGGGGGACGAGTGGACGGGGGACATTCCCGTCGTCTCTGACGTCAGTGTCTATGCCGTAGTGACCGTCTCCGCGTCAGGCATCATCGGCTCCGCCTTGTCCACCGCCAGCAGGAAATATCGCTGCGTGATCCCGCTCGTCAGCTGAGGCGGCGCCCGGCGGGTGGGCGGAGCAGGGCGCCGCGACCACTATCCTGGGAGGCGATGCAGCGGCGCGCGCACCCGGCCGATTCACGCGTCGCGACCCTGCTCGCGGCCCTGCTCGCGCTGGCGGCGATCGTCGCCTGCCCGGCACTGGCCGCGGCAGCGAGCCCGCCCGCCGCCGCTGCCGCCGGCGCCCGTACCGAGCGCGCCGCCGCCGGGGTCGCCCGCTACTGGACGCCGCAGCGGATGCGCAACGCGCGCCCGCTCGATCTCGTCGTCGACGCCGCCGGCAAGGCCAAGCTAAGGATCGGCGCCCCGGACCCCGAGCCCGGCGCCGGCGCCGGCGCCAGCTTCCTCGCGGTCCCCACCCCCGACACCCCTCCCTACTCCTTCAACGGCCGCATCTTCATCCGCCGCGGCAACCTCGCCGGCTACTGCTCGGGGACCGCGATCGACAGCCCCACCAGGCAGCTGGTCCTGACCGCCGGCCACTGCATCAACAGCGGTCGCGAAGACGGCAAAGCCAGCGTCTGGTCCGACTACCTCCAGTTCGTCCCCGCCTACAACGGCGGCGTCGCCCCGTTCGGCTCCTTCGTCGCCCGCCGCAAGAAGATCTTCGCCCCGAAGCAGTGGACCAAGCAGGGCAACCCCGACTTCGACCTCGGCGCCTTCCTCACCCTGCCCAACGCCGAAGGGGTCAACGTCGCCGATGCGGTCGGCGGCGGGGCGACGATCGTCACCGACCTCACCCGCCACCAGGAATTCCAGACCTTCGGCTATCCCGGTCAGATCAAGTACATGCAGGAGTGCAGGTCCCCCTACATCGGCGACGACCTGCTCTCCAACCCCTTCCCCGGCCCGCCGACCCTGGGCATCCGCTGCCAC
>Ga0190274_10002061_pt1 | contig 11792 bp, 18 predicted proteins | sample Popmic531T_FD_133002 | JGI IMG/M metagenome (GOLD analysis project Ga0190274, IMG submission 133002) | Populus adjacent soil microbial communities from riparian zone of Yellowstone River, Montana, USA - 531 T | ecosystem: Environmental > Terrestrial > Soil > Riparian zone | place: USA: Montana...
AAATACGACGAAATGGCTAACGCTATTTACACCTTAAGAGCCTCCAGGGTAGAATTTTAATGAGAGCTACTTTTGATCCTGCCCGTAACCTGGATCTCTACTTTAGAAAGGGGAGAGACGGTAGTAAGACTTTCCGCTTTCTAAACGCGGACGGGACTCCTTACGATTTCGACGGTCAGGAGTTTAGGTTTATCTCTGGCTATACTGTAGCGCTGTCCTTTGAGGATAACGATATGCTAGCCGACATTACTGCAGCGGATAGCGCTGTTAAGAGAGACTCCTATTACTGGGAGCTGTATAACGTAACTACTAAGCGTACCTGGCTCTGTGGGACCTCCTACTTTACCTCTGCTCTCTCTGCCCAGGCAGACGATACGGTAGAGGAGATAACGATTAACCTGGACGGGGAGACAGTAGAGGTAACGATCCAGACGGGAGCGGGATCCGGGGGAGGTAGCAGCTATAAGGGACCGTTTGACGCGTCCGCAGGTAGCTACCCTACAGATCCGGAGATACTGGACGGAGATTACTACAGAGTATCTGTAGGAGGAGTCCTGGACGTAGCAGGGATAGGAGATACACTGGTATTTCCTGGAGCGCTGCTCTTTGCTCTATCGGACGATCCTGGGGACACAGCAACAAACTGGAAAGTAATACAATAATGAAAAAACTTCTTTTACTTCTACTCCTCCCTTTTGCAGCGTTAGCCCAGCAGGGATCTCCTCAGTTTGGGGGAGTCCACTACAGGGTACAGGACTCTGCAGCCTACGTAGCAGCTCAGCCCAGCCAACATGCTGCAGGGTACGCAGACATTTGGTACAGCGACAGCTCAGACCTTTGGTGGGTCTGGGACGGTAGCCAGTACGTTAACTGGAGTCCGTCCGGAGCAGCTCCTGGGACTGTCTCCTGGGACGATATAGTAGGTAAACCTACTACACTTGCAGGCTACGGGATAACGGACGGAGCTACGGACGGAGAGCTGCTGGCTCATACTTCTAATACCTCTAACCCGCACTCGGTTACTAAGACCCAGGTAGGTCTGGGTAATGTGGATAATACCTCAGACGTAAGTAAGCCAGTTAGTACTGCGCAGCAGACAGAGATAGACTCTAAGGTTTTTGTTTACTATGCTAATGACTACGGACTGATAGCAGACGCTAACGGAACTACAGGTAACGGTACGGATAACGCTATAGCGCTGGGTACATTGGTAGACCTGGTACTGGCTAACGGGGGAGGTACGATACGACTGGGGGAGGGAATTTACCGCTATACCGGAGTACTTAACAAAACTGGAAATAACGTTACTATAGAAGGTATAGGTATGGGAGTATCTACGCTGTTTTGTGACAATACCAGCGTTAACCTTTACGCTGTTTTTATAAACGGTAACAATAACCACCACAGAAACTACACTATCCAGGGGAGAGAGACTTTTCAAAGTAACGGAGTAGGGTTGTACGTTAGTGGGAGTAACTCCAGCGCTGACCATGTAGAGGTAAAAGAGGCTAACTGCTTTGGTATTTTCGTTTCTTTTGGTTCTAACATTACTATCTCTAACTGCGTAATCCATGACTGCGCTGCGGACGGGATACACGTAGCTAACACAGTGAGCAGGGTCCAGGTTATAAACAACAATATTTATACCTGTGCCGACGATGGTATAGGGATAGGTTTTGAGGGGACTACAAATAATATACTGGTAGAGGGAAATAACATTTTCGAGACCTCCGCTGGCATAGCTATTATGGGGTTTTCCGCTACTGGAGTCTCTCCAGACGTTTACAATATTACAGTAGCTAACAATAATATTAACACTACCTGGTTAAGTGGTATCCTGGTCCATATCTCACAGGGATCTATAGAGGGAGTTAATATAACTGGTAATACAATACGTAACTCTGGAGGCTTTGTACCCAGGGCTGGGGTAGGCATGAGAGGAGTAGGGGAGTCTTACGGAATAGCCTGCTCTGCAAGTCCTTTAAGTGGTACTACTACAATGCGTAACGTCTCTATTACAAGTAATAACATTTTCACTGCCCGTAACTGTTTTATCTCCGTTGGCTACCTGCTGTCTGGATCCAGCACAGGCTTACTAAGGGATATTAAAGTATCTGGAAATATTATGCAGGGAATCTCCGCTGTAGGAGGAGCAGGTAGCTGGGGCTTTGGGGCGGGAGGCAGCTCCGCTAACCCAGACGGTAACCTCTACCCTGGAATAGTGGTCCGCAATGTTATAGGAAATATAGACGTATCTAATAACCAGATCCGGGGAGCAAATATGAACGCTGCTCTTTTGGAGTCTACTTGTACGGGTCAAATCAGTCTGGTAAATAATCAATCGTTTGACTGTAACGCTGGTAGCGCTACGGCTTACGCTTATCAGCTAGCCTCTACCTCCTCCGCTACTTCGGCAGTAGTAAAGGGTAATACTTACCTAGGGACTGCCTTTTCTACAGGTATAGCTAGTATAGGGACCGGAACTACCGTACTAGAATACAGCTCTCCCCAGGAGCTACTTAACCAGCAGTCTGGGACCTCCTACACTATCGTAACAAACGACATAGGTAAGATAGTAAGTCTGAGCAACTCCGCAGCTAGAGCTGTAACCATGCCCAGCGCTGGAGCCTGGCCAGAGGGTAAGGTTTTTTGGGTTAAGGACGCTGCTGGGTCAGCGGCTACAGGAAATATAACTCTGACTAGGGCAGGATCTGACACTTTTGAAGGGGCTGGTACTACTAACGTTATATCTACTAACTACGAGACCAGAGGGTACTATCACTTATTAGGCAGTGCCATTTGGTACACTACCTCCCTAGCTCCAGCAACCGGAGGGGGAGGTGTAGACCAGTTTACAGAATTGGTAGACGTTCCCGCGTCCTACTCTGGACAGGCTACGAAAATAGTAACTGTCAAAGGAGACGAGTCTGGGCTAGAGTTTGTTACAGCTCCTGCAGGTTTAAACCTGAGCGGATATGTAGCAGTAACCGGGGCCACAGGACTAAGTACTGGGGACTTTAATAAGTCTATTATTTGCTCCGGGACTTCAGCAGACTACGCAGTAACACTACCTACAGCGGTAGGTAATACTGGAAACTGGTTTGATTTTGTCGGGGTCACAGGGTTAACAAAAATAGTCACGGTAGACGCTAACAGCACAGAGACTATAAACGGGTTAACAGTTAACCGACCGTTCACCGGACGGGGAGGTTTCAGGCTGGTCTCAGACGGAGCTAACTGGCAAGTAATAAGTGAGAAACCCTCTTGGATAGCCTATACCGCTACCTGGACAGGGACAAGCGGTCAGCCCTCTGCTGTTACGCTTTACTCCCTGGTAGGCAAACAAATGACGATTGCCTACGGCGCTGCAGCTACCGCTCCCAGTGGCACAGGATTATCTTTTAGTATTCCCTCAGGGTATACGGTAAATACTACTAACTATCAATACTCTAGAGTAATGAGCGGAGGGTCTTACGTAAGTACGGGTATGGCAGAGGCAGCGACTACTAGTATTAACCTATTTCTTACCGGAGCTGGAGGGTCCATATCCGGAACAGGAAATAAAGCAGCCACGGGCTTTATAATTTTTGATATTCAATGAGAAAGATACTTACCCTGTTACTTATTACCTCTGCTACGTATGGCCAGGTAATAGACCGAGTTTACAAAGAGAATGGTATTTGGAAGGGTGACCTATCACAGCCTGTCCAGAGTTATCCGATTAAGGGAGCTATTATAGCAGATACCTCCGCTATCCCGGATCCTGTAGTCCTCCCTCCTGTCCAGTTAACTACGGTAGATAACGCAGACACTAAGGTAGTCTACGCTGGAGGAGGCTGGTACAGCGGACCTACTACTGCAGCGGGATTTTATCCAGCTCAACCTAACTCTACCATAGCCTACGCTGCAGCAGCGGGTAATACTTCTACCTTAATCTTTACCGGGACCTCTATAGAGGTTTTCTGTGAGAAAAAGGCAGGGGTAGGACACGGATCCGGAGCTTTTCAGGTAGACGCAGGTCCAGCTACTACCGTAGCGCTGGGAGTAGCGGGTCCCGTAGGATCTACCTCCGTTTACAAAGTAGAAAATCTGGCAGCGGGTCAGCATACTTTTAAGCTCACAGTAGTAGGATCCGGAAACGTAGTCTTTGACTACGTGAAAATTAACGGGACCGCTGTAACTCCTCCTACCGTCCCTCCTCCTACTACAGGAGCTATAATCGTTAACCCTGGGCAGTCCATTAAGGCAGCGGTAGAAAGCGCTACAGCAGGTAAGACCGTGGAGATCCTGGCAGGGACGTACAACGAACCTAACATTAACGTCCCCTCTGGAGTAAGTATAAAGGGGATAGGAGCTGTACTGATAGTAGCCACTACTCCAGGAGTAGCAGGTAATCCAGAGACGGGACTTTTATTTTAAGCGGAGGATCCGGAGACCAGGTAATAGAAAACTTAACCCTGGAGGGAAATAACGTAGCCTACGGAGGGATCCGGGTAGCTAACCGTAATAAGGTCTACGTCCGTAACTGCGATATTAGAAACTTTAATTTTACCGGAGTTTGGTACGCTACTGTAACAGAGGGGGAGATATCAGACTGTGATTTTTATAACACAGGCTGGGGCAGTACAGGATACAGCTCTGGGCAGATTAATATTTTTGCGCTGACTAACGTCCTTATAGAGCGTAACACTATCCGCAGCGATAAGGATAAAAAGGGAACAGGTATAGAGGCGCTGTGGAAGGAAAGTACAATGACTAACCTAAAGATCTACAATAACGTCTTTGCACTCTCTCACCTTAACCCCTGGGGTAACTACCAGGCTAAGAACTTTTCTATAGAGATCCACGACACGCACTATAACGGGATCGACATAGCGTTTAATACTTTCGGTAATCAGCTCTCTATGGCCTCACATAAGCCAGCTACAGCAGCTACTCCTGGTAAGACTTTGATCCATGACAATAACGGAGACCTGGGAGGAGACACCGTCTTTTTAGAAAATATCTGCGATAACTTCGAAGCGTATAACAATACCGTTACTAATGGGCAGATGTTTGCGGCAAACTTTCAGCCTAACAGCGTTTGGAAAAATAATAAGTTTTACAATAACACTTTTGTAAGCTCCGGAGCAGTGAGCTGGGGAGGATTCTTTTTAATCGGTCCGCTCGGAGTTCAGAACTTTACGATCACTAATAACACGTTTACCCTCAAGGGTAATAAGAAAGTTACTTACATGGGTGTGACTGGGGGAGTAACAGAGTCCGGCAATACTTGGAACCCTTAAAACCCCTACTTTCCGGGGGATATATTCGACGTACGAAAAGGGATAGCCTCCCGGTTATTTTTTCTACTTTCGAAAAATGAGTGTAGCAGAGACAGCCTTAAAATATGTAGGTAAGACCGAGAAGCCTGGAAACATGGGCTTTACAGACGCGGACTTTGAAAAAAGAATGCTAGCGGTAGGCTTTGTTAAGTCTCACGCGTGGTGCTGTTACTTTGCCGAGCTGGTCTTTAAGGAGGCACTCCCGGAAAAGTTTGCCGAGCTGGATAAACTTTTCTCAGCCTCCTGCGTGCAGACGTTCAATAACTTTTCTACAGCTAACTACAAGATCTCCCTTATCCCTACCGTTGGGACGCTGGCTATCTGGCAGAGCGTTAGAGACGGACGTCCATTAATTACGGGACACGCTGGGATAGTAGTTACGGCTATCTCTCCTACTCAGTTTTCGAGCGTAGAGGGGAACACTACAGAGGGAGGCAGCAGAGAGGGATTTATAGTGGGAGAAAACTTTCACACGGTCCGGACCAACGTCTTAACAGGGAAAAAACTTTTAGGTTTTATAACGCTATGAACGCAGTACTACGAGACGTAATGATAGCGGGAGTCCTGGGGATCCTCGTCCATGTTTTTATCCAGGCTCGGGAGCTTAAAGTCTCCTCTGTTAAGCACAACATAGAATTTAAATTCCGGGAGTACTTTGTAGGAGACTGGCTGAGTCACATTATCTCCGTGCTAGTTATGGCTATGTTTATCCTCTTCATTAACCGCAGGCTGCACAAGGTTACAGACGATTTTTACGAGGTTCTGCTGGTATGCTCCGCTACGGTAGGCTACTCCGGAGATCACCTGGCCAATAAGTTATTTTCTGCTACTACAAAAAGAATGGAGAACGCTATAGATTTTAAGACCAGCCTGGCAGATAGGGCTAGCGGGACAGAGAATATACCTACTCCAAAATGAAACTAGACACTTATGAGGTGTGGTGTGTCTCAGTAGCGGTAGGTATGAATATTTCTGTTACCCTGTTCGCAGCTTTTTGCTGCTGGCTTATTGTGAGGTTTAAAGAATTTAGAGACCACTTACTCCAGGCAGCCCAGGACGGGGACAATATAACGCACTGGGTAGACGGTAAGAACGTGGTAAGCCTGGTCCTGGGATTATTTTCTGCCTGGGCTACCTTTAATATAATACTGCTCTTTGTCTTTCACAAGATGTTTGACACGGGACCCGGAGCGCTGGTAGGTTTAATGATTACGATAACTTTTACTCTCTTGGGAATAGCTTGGAAAAAGGCATGAAAAAAAATGTATGTAGACCAGACCACAGTTATAATCGCGCTCTCAATGGTTTTTGTATTTGGTTCGTTGAGTGCTTTTGTGGCTGCCAGTTTTATCCTCCGCAGATACGTGAGCTTGAAATCTTACCAGAGTTTAGAATACGAGTTGAGTCTGGAGCAAAAACGCCAGCTTATAGTCCGGCAGAGGGAGGAGCTACAGGAGAAGACGGACGCTATAAAGCGTATAGTCTACGAGGCTAACCATAAAGGATTAAACCCGCTGTGTAAGACGCTCAGAGGGATGTTAAACTTAGTAAGGCTGTCCTGCACTACTCCCAGAGCTGTCGAGTATATTAGTAAAGCGGAGGAGCTGGTCCTTTCCATTGAGCAGGAAATTATGAGAGAGGTAAAACAAATAGAACGCTTACAGGAATGAAAGACTTTTACAACCACGTTAAGGGACTTATCCCTACCTACCTTCTGCTGGGGATCGTAGGTTTTTTTATGGCTTACTGGCTAGTCTTTAAGACAGGCTATGTCTCACAGATCGTCTGGACCCTGGTAGGAGTAGCTGTGCTTTCAGGAGTATACCTGGGGATCCTGTACTACCGCTGGAGAAAAACACAATAAAAAAAGCCTGGGAACTACTCCAGGCTCTTAAAAGACCCACTCTCTACATGAAACCAGTCCTAAAAATAGCAGTAATAACGGTAGTAGCAGTAATTCTGTACGTTTTTTTCCCTTACAGCTGCTCTACCCAGGATCCGGACAGGGTAGTAGACTCCTTAACACGCGCAAACGACAGCCTTAAGGTCCAGTTTACCCTCCTACTCTCCCAGGACAGCGCTAAACGCGTCCAGGACTCTGTAGAGCACTCTAAATTTGAGACGCTACACAGGCAGGACAGCGTCCGGATAGCAGAACTTAAGGCACGTCCTACAGTTATCCAGGTCCGTAAGGAGTTTCCTGTCATCGACACGCTAATACTAACCTACGATACCGCTGTTACCAGGCTGGAGACACGCGTCCAGGATCTCAGGACCGAGCGGGTAGGGGAGAGACAGCGCTTTAATACGCTGCTGCTTAACTCGGAGACACGTAACGCTAACCTATCCGGGATTAATAGCAGCCTGCAGCTGTCTAACGGAGAGCTGGTAAAGTGTAACAAACGTCTTAAACACTGGAACACATTTTGGAAAATAACTACCGCTGGAGCTATAGGCTGGAGGCTGAGCAAATAAAAAAAGGATCCTGTTACAGATCCTTTAGCCAACAAACCAGGGGCAGGTCCTACGCTGCTATCCCCGTAATTTCTTCCAGGCCTTTACCTGACATTTGCAGGGTATGGTTAAGACGTTTCTCCGTAGCTACGTACTTAGCGTAAAGCTCAGGGCGGAGCTTAGCGGCTGTCTGCAGGTCATGCTTACTAGCCATAATACAAAAGCAGCAGCTCTTACGCGTCATGCCTTTATAGTAGATCCAAAAGGCTTTCTGTCCTGCTCCGTGGATCGTATCAAAAACCTCGGTAGTAGACATACGAAAAATAGGCAGCCAGTTATACCAGGTACGCCCAGCTACAGAGTTTTTTTCGTCCAGCTTGAAAACTTCTTTTTTGCTCCTGGCAGGAGACTCGTCTGCGCGTAAGCCCATACAAGAAACTACGGTCTTGTTAGTACGCGTAGAGAGGATCTTACGGATAACTTTCTCTATAGGACCACGCTTAAGGTCCGAGGTACACTGTCTACGGGACGCGTCCGGAAACTTTTGTCTGTGCTCCACCATCTGAAAAAAGGTCTTAACAGCCTCGCAGACGTGGACCTCTATCCCCTTAGCAGTCTCCCGGATATGAGCCTCTGAGTTATCCCACTCTACCTCTGGTAGGTGAGCGTGGACGATAACCAGCTGCTTAGCAGGTATAACTTTCTGCAGGCGGATAGTCATAGCCTGGGAGTCTTTGCCTCCGGAGTGGTTTATAACAAATAAAGCACCGCTGCGGATAAGGCTTAAAAGGCTGGGATTATTTTTCGTTGTTTGCATGGATCAAAATACGGCAATTGCCGTAAGACGAACAAGTAAAAAACTACTTATTTTTCAAAAACTTTTGCAGCGCTGTCCAGAGCTTTCTGTGCGGAGCTATCCTGTCCGCTGCTACGATCCCTACAGAGGCCAGGATCTCCCTGGCTACAGCCAGCTCCCGCTCCAGGGCAGCTATCCGCTTACGCTGGCTGGAGTTAAGCCTGGAGGGAGCAGGACGGGAGCGGAGGCTCCTGGAGTACTCTCTGTCTGTCATAGGTCAAAGTTATAGTCTACGTCCCTGTTATCCTTAAGCAGCTGGAAAACCTGCTCTTTGTACTCTACCTCGGACCTGGCATCCTGAGCGTCCAGGTAGCGGACTACCAGATCCAGGAGACGGTCAAAGACCTGCTCCCTGTTCTCCAGCTCGGAGGGGGGAGAGTTAAAGCTGGTCCCTGTACCGTTACAGGCTGGATAGGTTATAACTCCAGTTATACTGTCAAAGGGGACAGTCCCCCTACCCTTACAGTGCTTGCATCTTACCATAGCAAAGAGATTAAGATCCCCAGTAACGCGGGGATAAGGAGGACCAGATCTACGGGGGAGGAGTTTTTAAATAGCTTTTTCATAAGTCAATTTTTATAGTACCTACGTCCTTTAAGTGATCGGAGACCTCTCCCAGCCTATTAAAGTCTACCAGACTCTTAAAGCTGTAGTGTGTCCCTCTGTTAGCTCGGTCGATAAATTTCTCCAGCTCCTCCTGGAGCTTAAGAGCTTTTTTTGCATAGCGGCTACGCTCGTATAATTCGGACGTACGCTTTTAGCTCCCTTAGTTCTGCTCATATACCTGGGGAGTTATTACAGTGGTATAGCCTACGATCCTGGGACCTACGCTGTTAGAGTTAAAGCGCTTACGAGCAGCGTTAAACTCTGCCCAGTTTTCAAACGCTACGGAGTGAGTAAAGTAGCCGCTGCTTAGCCTGCTATCCTTTACTGTTACTTTTACTGCTGTTATCATAGTTACTGTGTGTTTTCGATTGAAATTAAGGTCCTTTTGTTCCACGTCTTACGGTAGCCGTTAACGCCCAGGTCTACCTTACCTCTGGGAGTGTCGATCCCAGCAGAGGGACGGGAGGTAACTACCCCTCCAGAGGAGAGCTTATCTCCTACTTTTAAAAACTGAGCCTCGACTAGCTTGCGAGGGGCAGAGATATATTGCATTGTTTCCATGTAAGGTATAGGTAGTGCGAACTGGGGAGAGAGTCTCCTCTGCTCCCCAGACCTCGCAGGTTTTTACTTAAAGGATTTTCTAAAAATAACTTTCTTAGTAGACAGCTGGAGGATAACCCAGCTCCCGTCATTTCTAACACTGGGACGAGTGGTAAGATCGTCTAACTTAATACTCTCCTGGATAGAAGCCTCTAACATTGCGGTGTGCATAATGTAGGACTGGTCTGATTTTGAAGTTTTCATTTTTGCGAGGTTTTAAATTAATAATGCCCAAAGTACGGCTTTTGCCGTAAGACGGACAAGGGAAACCTCAAATATTTTTTAACGCGTCTGCAAAAAGTTCTTTTACCGCTTTTTTCAGGGTTTCTCTGTGGACATTCCGGTCCTGGGAGAGCTGCCTGCCTGCTGCCCGGAGGTCATAGGTCCGGTCCAGGAGAGCGTAATAGCGCTGCGCTACTACCTGTTTATTTAATACGTCTGGTAATTTCATAGTAGAGTAAATTTAGTAGTCCTTTTATTGCTCTCCAGCGAGTATCCGAGCTGCAGGAGTAGCGTCCTATCCTTACGGTAACTCTCATGCTACCGCTCTCCAGCGTGGTCCTGGCTTAGTCTCCGGACACTCCTCTGCAGGTAGCCTGGTCTTTGCGTGGATCTCACAGCCACAGAGGCTACAGATAATCCCTCCGCTCAGCCTGGGGCAGTTACTACAGATCTTAACCCGCTGCTTACTGAGGTCCTGGTTTATACCCAGAGCCAGGTAAGCGTAGCCAGTAGCTATTTGCATTACCTTATTTTTTTTCTTCTTACTGGAGGGAGGGCAGCTACTACAGCTCATACTTTGATTTCTTAGGATAAAGGTAAGACAAATATGTAGTAAGCTCCGGCCAGATAGCGGTATCGTCTATAGAAAAGTATCGTCTCCCTTTCAGGATTTTCTCTAGCTGTTCGCAGCTGTGCCTGGCTCGTAGTTTCATGTCCATATCTACAGTCCCCTGGACTCCCACGCTGTTACAGTAGAGGGACTTAATGACGTAGCCATAGTTAACGGACCAGTCATAGGCGGACATGACGCGGATAAACTCTGCTTTGTTATAAATTATCGGAGCGTGAATATCGTAGTTAAAGGTATCCAGTCCTCGCTGCTGCAGGACCTCCAGGGTATTAGTCAGGGAGTGGTAGTAGCTATCGTGGGTTTTACGCAGCTCTACAGTAGCGTCCAGGGATCGCTGGTAGTAGTAGGGCACAGGGGGGAAAGCGTCCAGTAGGTAGTGATCGTCATTTATAAAAAGAAAGTCCTGGGAGAGCGCTGGGAGCTTGCAGGCTAGCAGGATCTTATTATAAATATTTCTCTCTTTGTTACTGAGTCCTGCCTGGTCATAAGCCTGGATATGTATTACGTTGTTTAACCACTCCGGACGCGTTCCAATAATGTAAACGTTATCCAGGGCAGTAAAGTACTTTTGCAAACTCCGCAGGCTATAGCGGATCTCGTTATTTTCCCAGCCTGAGCCAGCGCCTAACGCGTAAACTACGTCCATTATCTTAATCCGTTAACCTCAACTAAAAACCACTTCTTATAACTGTATGTCCTGGTAATGTTTAACAGCGGGTAGCGCTGCTTAATATCTGCCAGGCTCTTAAAGGTCCTAACGTGTGCAGGATCGTCAAAGGAGGGGACCGAAAAGATAACGTGCTGCCAGGAGATCCTGCGCATAAGCGCTACGTCCTGCTCCAAGTGCTCCAGGACCTCCGTTAGAATTAAGGTCTCGTAGAACTCATACAGCGAGAAACTATAAATATCCTCTACTCGAAAGACAGCGCTGCAGCTTTTACGAGCTATCGCTATAGCCTGGGGAGAGAAGTCTATCCCGGTAACGTGGGTATAGCCTGAGCTTTTAAGCATAGAGCATAGCTGCCCAGTCCCACAGCCTACGTCCAGGACCGTAGTACTACGCTCCGGTATCCATTCTGCTATCTTTAACCAGAGCGGG
>Ga0190274_10002062_pt1 | contig 11790 bp, 11 predicted proteins | sample Popmic531T_FD_133002 | JGI IMG/M metagenome (GOLD analysis project Ga0190274, IMG submission 133002) | Populus adjacent soil microbial communities from riparian zone of Yellowstone River, Montana, USA - 531 T | ecosystem: Environmental > Terrestrial > Soil > Riparian zone | place: USA: Montana...
CTGCTGCACGCCGACATGGACGCGTTCTACGCGTCGGTCGAGCAGCGGGACCGACCGGAGCTGCGCGGCAGGCCGGTCGTCGTGGGCGGCTCGTCGGCGCGCGGCGTCGTCGCCGCGGCGAGCTACGAGGCGCGCGTGTTCGGCATCCACTCGGCGATGCCGAGCGCGCAGGCGCGCAAGCTGTGCCCGCACGCAGTCTTCGTGCGCGGCGACATGGCCAAGTACGCGGCGGAGAGCCGGCGCATCTTCGCGATCTTCCGGCGCTTCACTCCCGCGGTCGAGGGGCTGTCGCTCGACGAGGCGTTTCTCGACCTCAGCGGCACGGAGCGGCTGCTCGGCCCCCCGGAACGGACCGCCCAGCGCCTGCGTCGCGAGGTGCGCGAGGCCACCGGGCTCGCCGTCTCGGTGGGTCTCGCGCCGGTCAAGATGGTGGCCAAGATCGCGAGCGATCTCGCGAAGCCCGACGGTCTGCTCGTGGTGCACGCCGACCGCGTGCGCGAGTTCCTGGACCCGCTGCCCGTCGGCCGGATCTGGGGCGTGGGCCCGGTGGCCCAGCAGCGACTGGCCGCGCACGGCATCGCGACCATCGGCCAGCTCGCGCGGCTGCCCGAGGCGCGCCTGCGCGAGCAGCTCGGCGAGTTCGGCGTGCGCGTGGCTCGGCTGGCGCGCGGCGAGGACCCGCGCGACGTGGAGCCGCTGCGCGAGGCCAAGTCCTACGGCGAGGAGAACACCTTCGAGCACGACGTGGCCGCCCCGGCCGCGCTCGGCGTGGCCATCCTCGCGCACGCCGAGGCGGTGGCGCGCCGGCTGCGCCAGGACGGCGTGCGCGGCCGCGGCGTCGTGCTGAAGCTCAAGCTCGCGCGCCCGCTCGGCGGCGGCCGCTACCCGCTGCTCACGCGCTCGCTCGTGCTGCCGGAGCCGACCGACGACGGCCCCGCGATCGCGGCGGCCGCCCAGCGCCTGCTCGCGCGCGCCGACCTGCAGGAGCCCGTGCGGCTGGTGGGTGTCTCGGTGACCCGGCTCGCTCCGGCGGGGCCGTCGCAGCTCGGCCTGTTCGAGCCGGCGAGTCAGCAGCGCAGCCGCGAGCTGAACCGCGTGCTCGACGACGTGCGCGCGCGCTTCGGGCCGCGGGCGCTGGTGCGCGGCGCCGCAGAGGTCGAGCGGGCAGGGCTGTCGCTGCAGATCAAGCGCGGCGACGACGTCTGAGCGCCCCGGGTGGTATGCTCGCCGCATGCCGATCGACAAGCTCTTCGCCGAGTCGCCCGAAAGTGTAGGAATCGATTCTGCCAAGCTCGAGGCCCTGTTCGAGCGCGCCGGCCAGGAGGTGCGCGAGGGCCTGCTGCCCTCCGCGCAGATCGCGCTGGCCCGCAACGGACGCCTCGCAGGCATGCGCACGTTCGGCAGCGCGACGTCGGCGGGCCGGACCTCGCCCGCGAGCAACGCCACGCTCTACTGTGTCTTCTCCGCGACCAAGGCGCTGATCTCGTCGGCCGCCTGGCTGCTGATCCAGGAGGGCAAGCTCGGCCTCGACGAGCGCGCCGCGGACGCGATCCCGGAGTTCGCGTCGAACGGCAAGGACGCGGTCACGGTCGAGCAGCTCTTCACGCACACCGCGGGCTTCCCGAATGCGCCCTATCCGCAGACGGAGTGGAGCTCGCGCGAGAAGCGGCTCGAGCGCTTCGCGCGCTGGCGCCTGGAGTGGGAGCCGGGCACGCGCTTCGTGTACCACGCCACCGCCACCATGTGGGTGATCGCGGAGCTGATCGAGCGGCGCTCCGGCCGCGAGTACCGCGAGTTCGTGCGCGAGCGCATCGCGCTGCCGCTCGGGCTCGACGATCTGCGCGTCGGCCTGCCGGCGGAGCTCGACGCGCGCATGGCCGATATCGTGCACGTGGGCGACCCCATGACGCCCGAGCAGCTGCGCGCACTCGGCCTGCCCGTGCTGCCCGTGACCGAGGTGACCGAGGACGCGCTCGACGGCTTCAATCAGCGGCACGTGCGCGTGGCCGGCGTCCCCGGCGGCGGCGGCGTGATGACCGCGGGCGACCTCGCGCTCTTCTACCAGGCGCTGCTCAGCGGGCGCGCGCACGACGGCACGCAGATCTGGAAGCCCGAGACGCTCGCGCTCGCGCGCCAGATCCGCAGCGGCGATCTCACCGACCCGGTGATGGGCAAGCGCGCGAACCGCGCGCTCGGACTGATCATCTCCGGCGATGCGGACCGCAACTTCCGCGGCTTCGGTCACACCGGCTCGGCCGAGCTGTTCGGTCACAACGGCGCTGGCGGTCAGCTCGCCTGGGCCGATCCCGCGACGGGCATCTCGCTCGCCTACTGCACGAACGGCATCGACCGCAACCACGTTCGCCAGGGCCGGCGCGGCGTGGGCATCTCGTCGCGGGCCGCGAGCTGCGCGCTCGACGGCTGACTTGGCGGACACGGAGCGCGTCGAGCAGCTCCAGGGCGTCGAGCGGATCGCGGAGGCGCTGCGCGCCGGGCGCCCGCTCGGGCTCGTGCTGGTGCGCGACGACTGCGTCGATCCCGAGGTCGACGCGCTGATCGAACAGGCGCGCGCGCGCGGCGTGCCCGTGCGCCGTGCGAGCGCCTCGGTGCTGTGGCGCATGACGTCGACCAGCGCACCCGCGGACGTGCTCGCGCTGGCGGGCCGCGACCCGCGCGCCGGGCTCGACGCCGTGCTGGCGGCGCGCGGTGCGCTGTGGCTGCTCGTCGGTGTCGCCTATCCGACGAACGCCGGCGTCGCGATCCGCACCGCGGAGGGCTCGGGTGCGCAGGGCATCGCGATCGACGCCGACTGGGACCACGCGGCCAAGCGCGCGGCGACGCGCGCCTCGATGCGCGCCGACTGGTACATGCCGGTGCTGTGGGAGCGCGCGGACGTCGTGCTCGAGCGCGCGCGGGCGGCGGGTCACCGGCTCGTCGCCGTGGAGAACACCGGCACGCTCGCGCCCTGGCAGGTCGATCTCACGGGGGCGTGCGTGTTCATGATCGGAGGCGAGGCGAACGGCATCCCGGCCGCGCTGATGGAGCGCTGTGACGCGCTCGTGCGCGTGCCGATGGCCGGCTTCATCCCGTCGTACAACCTGCAGATCGCGGTGGGCGTCGTGGCGACCGAGCGACTGCGCCAGGAGCAGGCGCGCCGCTGAAGCAGGCCCTTGTGCGCTCCGCGATTTTCCGCGTACTTTGGCTGCATGTCGCCTCCGGAGCGCCAGCGTTCGAGCTGCAGTCGCGCCCGCCTGGGCATGCTCGCGCTGCTGCTCGCGATCGCGCTCGGGCTCGGCCACGGGCCGGCGCTCGTGGCTCCGCTGCAGCGGCTGGCGCCCACCGCGTCGCCGCTCGTGGTCTGGCTCGGTCAGCAGGGCGTGATCCTGATCTGTGCGCTGGCCGTCTACGCCTGCGCCATCTGGATGGATCACCTGGATCGCCGCGCCGCGCGCCGCCCCGGCCCGCGCTGACGGGTGGCCGCGACCGCGCTGCGCGCGCTGCTGCTCGCGAGCTCGCTCGGCTGCGCAGGTCTGCTGGTGTGGCTCGCCGACCATGGAGTCGGCGCATTCGTTCTGCCCGAGGCGGAGCTGCGCTCGCTGGTCTTTCCCGCGCGCGCCGAGGCCTTCTACGACACGTACGAGTTCCAGTTCACGGCGCACAGCAACAACCTGGGCCTGCGAGGACCCGATATTCCGCTCGAGCGGAATGCCGCGGCGCGCGTGCTCTTCCTCGGCGACTCCTACACCTACGGCTGGGGCGTGGAGGACGACCAGGTGTGGGTGCAGCTCGCCGAGCAGCTGCTGCGCGCCCGCGGCCGCGCGGTCGAGTTCGCCAACGCCGGCGCGCCGGGCATGCGCCCGCTGCAGTACGCCGAGCTCGCGGAGGAACTCGTACCCGTGCTGCAGCCCGATCTCGTGGTGGTCGGCCTGCTCCAGGGCGACGACCTGCGGCAGTCGGAGTCCGACCTGGACGTTGCCGCTGCGCCGCGCCCGCCGAGCGCGCCGGCCGGCGCTGGCGCTTCCTCACGCAGACGTGGGAGGGCCAGGCGGAGAAGGTCCTCGCCAAGCTCGCGCCACCTGCGCGCGCGCGCTTCGAGGCGATCGACCCCGCGCTGCAGCAGGCCTTCCGGCACGGCCGCCTCAACCCGTATCTGCTGACGGCGCTGGCCTCGAGCCCGCCGCCGGCCGAGCAGGAGCTGGACCTGGCATCCCCCCTGATCCAGCGCCGAATCGCCCGCACGGCCCCGTTCCTGGCGCGCGTGCGCCGCGCGGCCGAGCGCGCCGGTGCGCGCGCGCTCGGCATCTCGCTGCCGCACGCCAACTACGTGTCGAGCGAGAGCTGGGAGGCGCTGCGCGGGCTCGGCCGTCCGAGCCATCCCGACGAGCTCACGACCGACGTGCCGGACCGCGCGAACCTGGCGGCCTGCGCCGCAGCGCAGCTCGAGTGCCTGGAGCTGACCCAGGCCTTCCGGACGCGCGAGCGCGATGCGCTGCTCTACTACCCGCTCGACACGCACATGAACGCAGCGGGCAATCGAGCGCTGGCCGAGCTGGTCGCGCCCGTGCTCGAACGCGCGCTCGACTCCAGGCCCTGAGCGGGTAACGGCGGGCCCGCCCAAGCGCGGAGCGGCTCACTCCTTCGGCAGCAGTGCCTCGAAGCGGCTCTTGTCGGTCGCCTTCATGTAGGCGTCCTTGGCGCGCACCGTGCCGGCCTCGACCAGGGCCATCAGCGCGTCGTCCATGCGCTGCATGCCCTCCTTCTTGCCCGACTGGATGATCGAGTTGAGCATGGAGGTGTTGCCCTCGCGGATCAGGTTGGGCAGGCCGGGCGTGCGCACCAGGATCTCGATCGCCGCACGCCGGCCCTTGCCGTCGGCGGTCGGAACGAGCAGCTGCGACACGATCCCCGCGACGGACTCCGACAGGCTCAGGCGCGCCTGCGCCTGCTCCTCGGCGGGGAAGCTGTCCACGATGCGGTCGATCGTCTTGGCCGCGCCGTTGGTGTGCAGCGTGCCGAACACGAGCAGCCCCATCTCCGCCGCCGTGATGGCGAGCGCGATGGTCTCGGGGTCGCGCATCTCGCCCACGAGCACGACGTCCGCATCCTCGCGGATCGCGGCGCGCAGGCCGTTCGCGAAGCTCTGTGTGTGCGTGCCGACCTCGCGGTGCGAGAAGACCGAGGTCTTGTTCTGGTGCACGAACTCGACCGGGTCCTCGAGCGTGACCACGTGCTTGGCGTAGTTGCGGTTGATCTTGTCGAGCAGCGACGCGAGCGTCGTGGACTTGCCCGAGCCCGTGGGGCCCGTGACCAGCACCAGGCCGCTGCGCAGGTGGCAGAACTTCTCGAGCGCCGGCGGCAGGTCGAGCGACTCGAACGGCACGATGTTCTCGGGAATGATCCGGTAGACGGCGCCCGCGCCGCGCGCGTTCACGAAGTAGTTGCAGCGGAAGCGCGCGCAGCCCTCGAGCCCGTAGGCGAAGTCGAGGTCGTAGTTCTCCTCGAACTCGGTCCACTGCTCGGGCTTGCAGATCTTCTGGATCAGCCCGCGCACGTCCTCGTCCTGCAGCACGTCCCAGTCCTCGACGGCCTCGAGCGCGCCGTGCACGCGCACGCGCGGCTCGAGCCCCGACGACAGGTGCAGGTCGGAGCCCTTGTGCTCCTTCAGGTAGCGCAGCAGCTCGTCGATGCGCTTCACGCCGGGATCGCCTTCGCGTCCTCGACGTGGCGCAGCGCCTCCTCGCGGTCCACGATGCCGTTGCGCACCAGCGCCGCGAGCGAGTTGTCGAGCAGCACCATGCCCTGCTCGGCGCCGGTCTGCAGCAGCGAGCGGATCTGGATCGTCTTGTTCTCGCGGATCATGTTGCCGACGGCCAGCGTGCCGACCATGACCTCGAGCGCGAGCGCGAGACCCGAGCCGTCGGCCTTCGGCAGCAGGCGCTGCGAGATCACGGCGCGCAGCGACTCCGAGAGCATCGTGCGCACCTGCTCCTGCTGGTCCGGCGGGAAGGCGCCCACGATGCGGTTGATGGTGCGCACGGCGCTGTTCGTGTGCAGCGTGGCCAGCACGAAGTGGCCGGTCTCGGCGGCGGTCAGCGCGAGCGAGATGGTCTCGCGGTCGCGCAGCTCGCCGATCACGATCACGTCGGGATCCTCGCGCAGCGCGGCGCGCAGTGCGCGCGCGAACGAGCGCGTGTGGCGGTTCACGCTGCGCTGGTTGACCAGGCAGCGCTTGGACGGGTGCAGGTACTCGATCGGATCCTCGATCGTGAGGATGTGCTCGGGGCGCTCCTCGTTGATCAGGTTCACGAGCGCCGCGAGCGTCGCCGACTTGCCGCAGCTGGTCGGCCCGGTGACGAGCAGCATGCCCTGGTGGTACGTGGTGAAGCGCGCGAGCGTGCTCGGCAGTCCGAGCTCCTCGAGCGACGGCGGCTTGGGCGGGATCACGCGGAACACGGCGTCCGTGCCGCGCAGCTGGCGGTAGACGTTCGTGCGGAAGCGGCCGACACCGGAGAGCGTGTAGCAGAGGTCGAGCTCGCCCTTCTCGTGGAAGACCGCGCGCTCCTCCGGGCTCATCGCCTCGAGCGCGAGGCGCTCGCCCTGGTCGGGCTCGACGAGCGGCGTGCCGTGGTCGAAGAACTGGCCCTTGGCGCGCAGCTTGACCGCCGAGCCGGAGTGCAGGTGCAGGTCGCTCGCGCCGGCCTCGACCGCGCGGCGCAGCAGCGTGTCGAGCGACACCGTCGCCAGGTTGATGCGGTTCTCGAGATCGGGGTCCGTGTCGACGCCGAAGGCGGGCTCGTCCTCGGTGGCCTCCTCGGGGGCTCCCGTCGCGTCAACGGCGTCGGGCGTGCTCGTGCGCTCGATGCCCTCGAGCGGTGCGATGCCCTCGGGCGCCTGCTCGGCGGCGCGCTTTGCGCGCACCTTGTCGAGCACGCTGCGCTGCATCTCGACCAGGCGCTCGAGCTGCTCCGCAGTCAGGTATCCCTTCTCGATCAGGATGTCGCCGAGCTGGCGGCCGTCGCGCGCCTGCTCGCGCAGCGCGTCGTTCAGCTGTTCCATCGTGAGGAACTTCGCGGCGATCGCCACGCGTCCGAACAGGGTGAGGTTCTGGCCACTCATGCGCAGGCCGCATATCGGCACGCTGCAGGGGCCGGTTGAGATGCGCCGGGTTAGACTGCGCCCAGCTCAAAACTCAGGAGGATCCCCCATGACGATCTCGATGTACCGCGCGTCGGTTCCGGTCTTCAAGCGAACGCTCGAGAACCTCGACGCGATTCTCGACAAGGCGATCAAGTACGCCGAAACGCGCAAGATCGAACCCAACGTCCTGCTCCAGGGGCGCCTCGCACCCGACATGTTCAATCTGATCCGCCAGGTCCAGATCGCCACGGACCAGGCGAAGGGCGGCGTGGCGCGCCTGGCTGGTCAGGAGCCGCCGAAGTTCGATGATATCGAGTCGAGCTTCGCGGACGTGAAGGCCCGCATCGCGAAGACGATCGCGTTCCTGAACTCGTTCCGACCCGAGCAGATCGATGGCTCCGAAGCCCGCGACATCACGCTGTCCGTGGGCGGTCAGACCATGAAGTTCAAGGGCCTCGACTACCTGCTCTCGTTCGTCACGCCGAACATCTATTTCCACGTCACGACGACGTACGCCATCCTGCGCCACAACGGCCTCGACGTAGGGAAGGGTGACTTCCTGGGCAGTAATTAGTTCCTGAGGACCGAGGCGGGCGCGGGCCTGCCTCGGTTCCCACGGGGCCAACAGGGACCCCAGGGCACCGGCCCGCGGCGGGCCTTCCCTAAATGGCCCCTTTGGGAACCGAGGCAGTCCCTCGCTGCCACGTTCCGCGTCCTTAATTTCGCCACAGGACGTTTGGAGATATGCGTCGGCGGTGGTGCGTATGCGTGCTGCCGCCTCCCCATATTTATTTCTGAGGCGCCGTCGTCTCGTCGCAGTCTTGCGCAACGATCGAAACGAGCGACCCGCCGCGGGCGTCCCTGTCGGTCCCCCAAAGGGGCCATTTAGGGAAGGCCCGCCGCGGGCCGGTGCCCTGGGGTCCCTGTTGGCCCCGTGGGGGACCGACAGGGACGTTCGCGAGCCCCGACCCCTCTTAAGGTCGAATCTCCAGCAACTGAACTTCGTAGACGAGCGCGGCGCCGGGCTTCACGAAGGGCTCGAGTCCCCTGTCGTCATACCCGAGCTCCGACGGGCAGTAGAAGCGGGCGCGGCCGCCGATCTTCATGCGCTGGATGCCCTCGAAGAGACACGGCTGCAGGCCGGCGACCGGCGCGGCGACGGCCTGCCCGCGGTCCATCGAGCTGTCGAAGATCGTCCCGTCGCGCAGCGTGCCGTGATAGTGGTACGCGACGATGTCCTCGGGGGTCGGCGCGGCTCCGGTGCCGTCGACCAGCTTCACGAAGACCAGGCCGGACGGCGTCTGCTCGGCGCCCTCGGTCTTCACCTGATCCTTCACGAACGCGTCCGAGTCCTGTTTCTCTTTCTGGATCGCGAGCTGGATGCGCGCGCGCTGGAAGCTCTTCAGGTTGCGCAGCTCCTGCTCGTAGCGGACGCGCGGGATCTTGGCGTAGTAGTCGTCGAGACCGCGCTTGAGCAGGGCGATCTCCTCCTGCGAGAGCTGCATGGTCTCGAGATCGCGCGCGAGGGCGATCCCCATCGTGTAGATGGCGCGATCTTCCGGGTCATCGAGCGCCACCTGATCCTGGGCCGCTGCCACCCCGCCAGCCAGCAGCCCGATCGCCAACCCGAGCCAGAATACCTTCGCCATTGCGTATCTCGTTCCCCCGTACCGCACGCACGGGGGCATCTTGCCAGGCAATGCGCCCGGAGTCGAAGCCAACCGACTTGCGCGTAGTGCGAAATTAAAGCGAAATCTGCGCAGCCCGCGCGCGTCGGCTAACCTGCCGCGAGTGCGGGGATCGATGCCCGACGTCCCGATCATCCGGCCCTACCGCGAGAGCGACGTCGCGCCTCTGTTCGAGGCAGCGCGCGAGTCGATCGATCACGTCTACCCGTGGCTGCCGTGGTGTCACCCGGACTACTCGATCGCAGACAGCCAGGCGTGGGTCGAGCGCGCCCTCCGCGAATGGAGCGCCCGCTCGGCGTACTACTTCGCGATCGAAGACGCAGCCGGGCGCTTCCTGGGCGGGTGCGGCTTGAACGAGCTCCGCGAGGACGCGAGTGCGAGCATCGGCTACTGGGTGCGGGCTTCGAGCCTCGGCAAGGCTGTCGCCCCGCGAGCGGTTGCCCGCCTGATCGAGTTCGCGTTCGCGCAGACGCAGCTCCAGCGGCTCGAGATCCTGGTCGCGCTGGAGAACCGGGCGAGCGCGAGAGTGGCCGAGAAGGTGGGTGCGCGCTTCGAGGGCATCGCGAAGGGGCGCATTCTGATGCACGGCAAGGCCTATGACGCGAGGCTGTACGCCGTCCTGCGCAGGGACGGTGCGGCAGCCCGCACGGAGGACGGGCATGCGTGAGGATGAGCCCGAGCTCAAGCCGGGGACCGTCATCGCGGTGATCATGGCGCGCTTCTCGTCGAAGTGGATGGAAGCGGCCAAGGAGATCGCAGCGGACCCGATGACACCGCGGCGCTGCCCTCAGTGCGTCGACGAGACCCTGGAGGTCGCCGACGCCCCACTGCAGCGCGACCGCTCGCTGGTCGAGCGGATCGTCCGCTGCGACACGTGCGACATCGAGGTCAGCATCGAGCTGCGGCCCGGTCCGGAGCCGGCATAGCGCTCAGCCGAGCGCGGCCAGGCTCTCCTGCACGCGCACCTGCTCGGCCTCGAGCTCGGCCAGGCGCGTGCGCTCGGCTGCGACCACCTCGGGGCGGGCCTTCTCGACGAACTTCGGGTTGGCGAGCTTCTGGCGGGCGCGGTCGATGTCCTTGGCCAGCGTCTCGCTCTGGCGCGACAGCCGGGCGCGCTCGGCGCCGAGGTCGATCACGCCCTCGAGGTAGATCTCGACGCCGCGCACGAGCGCCGTCGCGGCCGTCGGCGAGCGCGTGGCGTCGGGCGAGATCTCGACCGAGGACAGCTGCGCCATGTGGCGCAGCAGGTGCTCGAGATCGCGCAGCGGCGCGAGCGCTGCGGGCTCGGCGCGCACACGCGCCTCGAGCGGCTGGCGCGGCGGCACGTTGTACTTGCTGCGCACGCTGCGGATCTCGCGGATCACGTCCTGCAGCCAGGCGACCTGCTCCTCGAGCGCGCCGTTCTCCCACTCGGCTCGACGCTGCGGCCACGGAGCGAGTGCCACCAGATCGGTCACCTCGAGCGGCGCGCCGATGCCGCGCTGCGGCACGAGCTGGCCGAGGTCGCCCCAGAGCTGCTCGGTGAGGAAGGGCACGAACGGGTGCAGCAGGCGCAGCACCTGGTCGAGCGCCGTCGCCAGCACCTGCTGCGCGGCGCCGCGCTGCTCGGGCTCGCGCATGCGCGGCTTCACCAGCTCGAGGTACCAGTCGCACAGCTCGTCCCAGAAGAAGGTGCGTGCGGCGCCGAGCGCGGCCGAGGGGTTGTAGGCTTCGAGCTGGCGCTGCACCTCCGCAGTGGCGCGCGAGAGCCGCGCCAGGATCCAGCGATCCTCCGGTGCGAGTTCGCGATCGGCCACGGGCGGGACGCCGGCGGCATCCTCGAGATTGCGCAGCGCGAAGCGGCCGGCGTTCCAGAGCTTGGTGCAGAAGGCGCGCCCGCTCTCGAAGCGGTCGCTGATCAGCTCTGCGGGCGGCACGCCCGGCATGGTGCCGAGCACGTCGAACTCCTTGCCGGTCTCGGGACACAGATAGGTGAAGATGCTGCGGCGCTGTGCGGTCGCGAGGTCGACCGCCTCGCCCGTGAAGGGCGAAATTGCCTGCACGGGCAGCCGGATGTCCTGGCTGCCGGTCTGCAGGTCGCAGATCACGTAGCGCATGGCGTCGGCGCCGTAGCGCTGGATGATCTGGACCGGGTCGATGCCGTTGCCCTTCGACTTGCTCATGCGCACGCCGTTACCGTCGAGGATGTTGGCGTGCAGGAAGCAGTCGGTGAACGGCAGGTCGCCCAGGTTGTAGAGCCCCATGATCACCATGCGCGCGACCCAGAGCGTGATGATGTCGCGGCCGGTCACCAGGCACGAGCCGGGGTAGTAGTAGTCGAGGCAGCCGTCGAGCGGCAGCTGGCCGGGCTCCACCTCCGCCTTCGAGGGATCGGGCCAGCCGAGCGTGCTCTGCGGCCACAGGCCGCTCGAGAACCAGGTGTCGAGCACGTCGGGGTCGCGCACCAGACCGGCGGCCTCGAGCTCCGCGGCGACCTCGCCGTCCACGGCGTCGTCGCGCAGGCACACGTAGAGCTCGTGCGCACCGGGGCCGAGCTCCGCCACGCGCGCGCCACTCGCGAGCACGCGCGAGCTCTCGCCGAGGCCGGCGCGCGCGTGCACGTCCTCGCGGTGCACGTGAGGCGCCAGCGCCGCGAACGCCCGCTCGAGCGCGGCGCCCTCGAAGCGGCCGCTCCACACAGGAATGCGATGACCCCACCAGAGCTGCCGGCTGATGCACCAGTCGCGGATGTTTTCGTGCCAGGTTTGGAAGGTTTTGGCGTAGCGCGCGGGGTAGAAGCGCAGGCCGCCTTGCCATGGGGAGGAAGGGACAGAGGGTCCCGAAGTGCCTTCACTTTGTCCCTTTGTCCCTTCGTCCCTTTGTCCCTCATCACTCTTCTGATCCGCAGCCATTGCGCGCAGGGCCGCACCGGCGAGGCGATCGTCGGTCACTTTCAGATACCACTGATCGCTCAGATACGGCTCGA
>Ga0190274_10002063_pt1 | contig 11789 bp, 10 predicted proteins | sample Popmic531T_FD_133002 | JGI IMG/M metagenome (GOLD analysis project Ga0190274, IMG submission 133002) | Populus adjacent soil microbial communities from riparian zone of Yellowstone River, Montana, USA - 531 T | ecosystem: Environmental > Terrestrial > Soil > Riparian zone | place: USA: Montana...
AATGCTGTTTCCGGACTAAAGCCCGGAGTATTAAAACTGGCGTAACTCCCAAAAGTCTTGCCTTCGATCCGGCGCATGACATACTGCACCGAGAAATCAGCCTGCCCGACCTGGTTGATTGTTTTCACGGCATCTCCCATCAGGGCGATGGCGCGATTCATGTCTAACTTAGTATACAAATGGGCAACGCCCAGCTGGACTCGAACCTTCACTATCGTCGCGGGTGCTTTTGCCGCCGCGGCTACTATTTCCTCGAGCATGTCCTGCGCTTCCGTTTGATCAGGGTTTTGCTTGAGCGACTCTTCAGCGATACTTAAATAAAGATGAGCGCGTTGGTCTAACTCTTCGACCTTTGCCGCCAGCTTGCGGGCTTCGTCAATCTTCTTGTCGCTTAGCGCGCGTCGAGAACGTTCGAAATAGAGCCAGTTCAGCAAGGGTTGCCGAACGCCAGGGTCTGAGATCTTATCTACCACCGCCAGCACGCGGTCGAGACTCTCAGACCTGGAGTCAGCACCAGTTATTGCAGACACGAGTTGCTGATCCCGTCTGTCGACGTTGGGGTTCTTTTCGGCCATCTCCACTCGTTCGTCGAATGATTTCCTGGGAGCGTTCCTTTCGGAAAGTATTCCGCCAACTCGACGTTGCGCATTCTGTGGCAGCTGGGCGAAGAGACTACCGCGCGCTTGCTCCGCTGCTGGGACGAGATCTGGTAGTGAAGTCGCAATCTGCCCTTCAAGACTACTCAGTGCGAGCCAGATTTGCCCCGGTTCGTTCAGCCTGGATCCAGGCGCCGTCTCCACTGGATTAGCGGCGAACCGCTGGGTGCGATTCAGGAGTATTTGCACAAACTCCCGCTGCAAAGTCGGACTCGGGCTATAAGCCTCAGGAGGTCGGTAGAAGGCAGAACCAGGAGTTTCACCTACGTCACTCTGCATTCCAAAAGGATATGCCGACAAAAAGAGTAAGCGGTCGATGGGGCCGTCCGCATAGACCTTGAGAGCGGTTTGATAAAACTGATCGGCCGCCAATTTGTTGACCCCAGCCAGTTTGTAAAGAAACATTGGCAGGAAGTAAGTGGCTGGATAACTCAAGCTAGACCCGGCGAAACTGAGGGCCGCGGTTTGATCAGAATCAATCAGACTCAGACCTACTTGCAGAAGCTTTTCGGCCGTTCCTAATCCCATCTCCTGTTTCTTCCCAGTTGCTTCTTTCGCTTCATTCGCAGACTCAGCCAGCATCTGGTCTAACAACTTCCGCGCCCAGGCTGGATCGCGTCTGGCAATCGCGTTGATTACGGTGTAACGCTGGTCTGGTTTTTGAGAAACTGCGCCTTTTCCTAGGCGGAAAATCTCGTCGCCTTTCTCCTTAAACTCCTGGGCCCCGAGATCAAAGGCCTCGGTAAAGGCTGCGCGGGCCTTAGTAGTTTGGTAAGGCCATAACAAGTCGGCTGTTGTAATTAAGACAGCGATGCGTTGGACCCGGTCGTCGAAAGTCCTGGTAGCATCCATGTGCTGCCTAATAATCTCAAGCGCGCTTTCCTGGGTACACAGCGAAGATGGTGGAGGAATCTCCGGTTTCTTTGGCACCTGACCCTGTAAGGCCGTGAGACCGCTAGCGAAGACTGTAAACAAGAAGAAGAACAGGATAGGAGTTCTGAATTTCAGCCGGTAAAGCGTCAAGAGGATTCCTCCTTTTGGAAAACCTGCTAGACAGTCGTGCGCAAGCTCCGGGCTATGATTGGGACTATGCGGCGTGGGACCGCGATGGCTTCCTTAATGTGCCGAGCGTGCGTGAAATGACCTGCCACATAAATTCCACGCACGTTGGTCTCAAAAGTTTCCGGATCATAGACCGGAACTTCAGTTAGTTTGCCCGATTCAAAGTCGACCCCTAAACGTTTGAGCAGCGTCAGATCGGCGTCGCTGCCGATGAGGACGAACACCACGTCGTTGGGAATGGTCAGCGTCTCACCATCCTCGGCGGTTAAGGTGACGTCGCGTTCGGTAATACGGTTGACCTCTTTGTAGAGAATGACACGTAAGCGGCCTGCCGCAACCTCATGGTCCAACGGCTTGCGCACCCAATGTTTCATCGCGCCCGCCTTCGGGTCACGGTTTTCCCAGTCTTCGCGCCAGATGGCCATCGTCGTGCGCGCGCCTTCTTCCGAAAGAAACAACGCCGCTTCGGCAGCGCTGTTCCCGCCGCCCACCACCAGTGCGTCTTTCCGAACATACGCGTAAGGTTCCACAAAAAGGTGGTGAGTTTTGGACAGTTCTTCGCCGGGAATGTTTAGCCGCCGGGGATGGGCCATAGCGCCGATTGCAAATAAGAGCCGGGCGGCGTGGTAATCATTCTTGTCGGTGTGGACCAGGAAACCTTCCGGCTGGAGTCTTTCGACATCAACAACTTCCTCGCCCGGGTTTACGTTGAGATCGTGATCGAGTACGAAATGGATGTAGTGAGAAAGGAGCTCTTCGCGGGTTGGTTTTTCGCGGCAGGGCTTTAGGGCACCTTCATTCATTTCGAGTTCGTTTGGCGTTGAGAAGAGAGTGCGGCCAACTGGATATCGCCGGATGGTGTCGGCTATGGTGCCCTTCTCGATTACGAGATAGGTCAGGCCTTCCTCGGCGGCGGCGCGCGCGGCGGAAAGGCCGGCCGGGCCGGCGCCGATGATTAATAGATCGAGGGGATCAGTCATTTGAATCGAAAGTTCTATAGGAGATATAGGTCACATAGGACCTATTATCTTTCTCAGAAAAAAACTTCGCCTCTCGCCACCTCGACCGAAGGCCCCCCGACCTTAACTTCCTCGATCGAGCCGGCTTGACCTTTGACGTCGAGGTTGATCCTGCTCGGACGTTTCATGAAGTCGCCTTGTTCGATCACAAATCGAAATCTTCCATCGGTCGCTTCTACATTAGTGGCGCCGTGATGAACGAGGTAGGCTCCCAACGCGCCGGCGGCGCTGCCGGTGGCCGGATCTTCAGGGATGTTATCGGCTGGTGCGAAGAGTCGAGCATGAGCCCGCGCGGCGCCAATCTCGATAGTCTCGAGCGTAAAAGGGTAACACCCGGTGGATCCTGCACGCTGGTAAATCTCCGCCAGCAACGAGGCATTAACCCAGCACCGTCGCAGGTCCGAAAGCGAACGGATCGGGACCGCGAGGAATGGCAAGCCGGTGGAAATTATCTGAATCGGCAGGTTCTCATCCAGATCCTCGCGCGCGAGCCCGAGTGCACGCGCGAGTTCGGCTTGCTCCTGGGAGTCGTCAAGGTCGCGCACAATCTCAAACTTACCCTGGGTCATCACTACCTGAACCGGCGCGCCGTCCGCAAACTCGATCTCGACTGGCAGCACACCAATACCTATTTCATGATGAATCCGGGTCCAACCACTTCCTCCCTCTGGCAGCGGCACAATTCCTTCGCGGGCCAGCGCATTCCAGGTGCCCACAATCGGATGACCTGCGAAAGGAATCTCGCGTGCTGGTGTGAAGATCCGCAAACGTCGCAGCACAGACGGTGTTGACGGCGCATCTCTCTCCGCCGGCTGTTTACTGTTTGCTGTTTGCTGATTGCTGCTTTCTGACTCCTGATCGCTATCGGCCCTGAGCACAAATACGGTCTCCGACAGATTCATCTCACGCGCGATCTTCATCATCACTTCATCAGTCAGACCTTCAGCCTCAGGAAACACCGCCAGCGGATTACCCGCGAAAGCTTCGCTAGTGAAAACATCCAGTTGAATGAAACGATAGGTGTCCAATTCTTACGCTCCAGTTTTTTGATATGTCCGCCACATCATCATGGCGTCCCGGGGCTGTGGTCAAGCGCTGAGAATTTTGCCTGAAATGTTTTCGACGATCCTGTCATTACCATTGAATCGAGCAAACCTGGGAGTTTACCAGGAACCAACTCACCCTACGCAAATCAGGAGGAAAACGTTGCTCCACCGCTACCGAATTCGACCTTCTAGTTTGGCGAGATTGCGCTTCACCGGCAATCTCGCCTCCCCTGCAGAGAATCTTGCAAAAAGTCTTGACAAGGGCTGGGGCGTGGAATATTGTGCGCGCGTTCTCACGGTCCTCGGTTTGAACGAGCACCCGTCCAAAGCGGGTCAACGTCTTGGCTCACACTCCATCGCTGACCACTTCATTTGTTGCGGTGGACTATCAGGCGAAGCCGAATTCCTACAAGCTCCACTTGAAATCGGTGCCTTCTCATAGATAACTACAGATTCTTCTTGACGGTGTTTGAATTCTAATTCTGCATCACAAAATGCCTGGCCACAGGCGATTGTCAAATGGGAGTGTCAGTCATGATTCAAATAAACAAAGTCAGGTACGAAGTAATTAACGGCGAACGAGTTACCGTAAAACTTGTAGCGAACGGAGTTGGTGACACAGCGGTTTTCACAAGCGCCCCGATTCATGCGACGCAAACCGCCCCCAGTCCTCGCACCTTCCAATTTATCGCCCAGGGAAATCCCGGAGACATTATTTTTGGACTAATAACCTGCGATTTTACTGCGGCTCAGCTTGGGGCAAGTTTCCGTGCGGTAGTGTCGAGTCCCGGCTCAGGGCCCTTTCAAGGTCCGACCATCAATAAAGACGACCCAGACTCAGATGAACCTGTTTCTCTTAATTTCGAGTTTTCTGAATAGGTCTTTCGCTCATTTTGTCTTACGCGACTTTGATCCTTTCAGCGCCGGCATAAACTCAGAAATCCGACGCGATCATCTTTGCAGCGAATCAGTGGGTTGTCGACAGCGTCTTAATCATGTTGGAAGGAGTTAGAAATGATTTCTAGAATGAGTGCTTTATTTCTAATTTGCTTGCTCGTATTTTTACCAATTCTCTCCACTCAGGCACAGCAGCAGGGTAGTTCTCTTGCAGAGCTTCAAGAACAAATCAAACGGATGGAAGCCATCGATAATGACCCTTCGATACCAACTGACGTAAAAAATCTGAACCTTGGGTTTTTGAAGGCCCGCCGCACCCAGCTTCACGATCTACTGGTAAAAAACCTGGAAGCGTTGCGGAACTATCAATCGAATGTGGGTACGTCCCTTAGTGCCGAAGAGACCAAACTGGTCGAGAGTTCTATTCAGAACCTGGAGAAGACTTTGCAGGCGCAGGAAGCGGGGTTGTCATCCTCAGGCGCACCCTCCAATGTTCCGATAGCCGACCCCTCGAGAGCACCGCAATTCGCGCGGCCAACAAGAGCCGCCAGTGCAGTGACTGATGCAAGTCCACTTGGAACAGAAAGCATGGCCTCCCCACTCGGACCGACTCCTGCCGCAGTAACAACGAATATTGCGCCTCCGCAGGCATGCGCGCCAGCCAACCTTTCCGATGTGCCGCCAAGACTGGACAAGATGGCGCAAGCAACTGCCATCCTGATTGTAGAGCAGGCGTTGAGGGATCGTGCTGCAGGCATTGCGATCGAGTCGGACACTGACATATCGGCCGCGTTCGAAAGACATTATGACGAGCTTGTCTATTTGACGGTAGCGAATGCGCTCTTTACAGAGGGACAAAAGATCAACCTTCGCAAACTAAAATGGCAGGAATTTGCCGCTGAGACGATCCGTACAGACAAGCAGACCGGAGCTTCTGCTAGAGCGGCAGGTTCAACAAGTATTGCGGAAAAGCCAGGGTTCTCAGAGCTACTATCGTTCGCCATTGAAAACGGAGCAATCCAAAAGGAGGTCAGCGATACTACGCTAACGCTTGGTACGTCACCATATGCTCTGATTGCTGCGTCCCAGGGTGATACATCTGACCTCTACCGCCGATACGATTTCTTCAATCGCATTGGAGTGTCAGCCAACTTCAATCTTGATAACAAAGACAATGTGCTGGCGAATGCCAGCAGAAGGCAACTAAACGAGTGGTCTGTCAAGGTCCGTCTCAATCCAGACCGCACTGCGCGCGGTAAAGAGTTCCAGAGGTTTTGGGATGCGAACGTCCTTCCGAAAATTGAGCGACGGGCCATCGTTTTGACCACCGGATTTAATGAAGCGTTTAATAAAGTGAAGGATCTGAGGGTTTTGCATCGTGGCGTACGAGGCAAGTTTGAAGGCGCGACCGGCTTTCTGGTTAGCATACTCAACACGAAAGCCACAGCTTCCCCGCCGGATCAGGTCGCAGCAGTAAAGCAGGAGATTCTTTGCCGCTTAAGATCTGAAGTCTATGAGCCCGTCAAGGCTGGAACTACCGTGTCGGTCGACCCAGAGTTCCGTGAGTTTCTCAACCAGTCAATCATCGATTTGGCTTCCGCTCAACTGGAAGCCGAGGAGGGCAGGGAAGAGGTCCGGAATGAACTGGTGCGATTGGATAACAAGCCCATATCGTCCTTCTCTTATAGCAACATTCATCCTGCGAACGGTTCTTCCTATTCAGTTTTCAAAGGTCTGTACCTTCAGAAGGCCTTTAGTCCGATGAAAGTTCTCGCTAACGCGGAACTGTCGGTTTACAACAAGCCTAACCCAGCGCTCAATCAACAAAGGATACGGGACTTTTTGTTTGCTCTTTCCTTCCAGGGGAGTGCAGCACGCAGTCCATTCATCTCAACTGAAATGGATCAGAGTCAAATCACGTTCTCATTTACCGGGAGTTATCAACGACTGTTGGAGAATACAGTTGGGCCGGGCAGGAAAGCTGACCTCGGGTCGGCTCAGTTTAAGCTGGATATTCCTGTCCTCACCGGTTTCTCGCTGCCGCTGTCTGTTACCTATGCCAACGGAACCGAGCAAGCCACGAAGAGTGGCTTTCGATTTAACTTTGGACTTGGCCTTGACACCGATAAGTTGGCGGCACTTTTAAGAGCAAAGAGACAGTGAGCACTGTTGGCCGGCTCCCCAGTCAGAACTCATTCGCGCCAAGCTATAGACGGTATCTCAAAGTCTTCTCGTCTCAGCCATCGCACTGGCTCACGGAGAGAAATGCATGTCCTATGAAAAAGTCAAAACTGTGGAGCCAAAGACTGGGAAGCAGAGAAGAAACATAGTTGGCGGTACGCCGAGGGTCCGACTCGAAGGGCTATGGCTGAGCCCCAGTTCCAGCTACGCGGCTGCAGAGAGCCCTTGTCGGGACCTTTTCAGAGTCATTCTAAACAATACCGTCCAAGGTAGTGATGCGTAGTCATCTTTCCTTAGATGACGACGAGACTACTGAGAGGTTTTCCGAAAACAGTTGCATATCTGGTTTGCGGCGTTGCTTTAAGGCCGCAACTGTCGCCAAAAACGGGAGGCAAGCGCATGACAGCTAAGACACTAAATAGCCACACTAAGGGCCCGGGTGAAAGTGCGATGGGTCTGGGGGGAATAATACTGGTTGTCTCATACCTGATGTTGATGATGGCCTTTGTTATCTGGTCGCTCGTGGCCTTGTGGCCTCCGATTCGTTCCAAGGCAGCGCATGACCGACTGATGCTGCGCGCTGCATCACCTTCTCCAACTCCTTCGCCTAGTCCTGCCGCGTCACCTACACCGGTTCCCAGCCCGGTTGCGAGACAGTCACCGGCTACGGTCGTCGTCGCCACCCCAACCGTGACGCCACCTCCAGCACCACAATCGACTGCTACTGCCACACCGACGGTCACTCCTACACCGAGCGGAGCTGTCCAACCAGATTGCGAAAGTGCAGGAAATGTTAAAGAGGGGTTTTGTCTTAATGATAGAGGTGAGCCCAGAGAAGGAGTCGGCGCCTTAAGATACTTGGGTATGTGTCTGTGTATTTACGACGAAGATCGGCTGCTTCTCATCGTCTTGCTCGCCGGTGCATTAGGAGCCCTTGTCCACGGCTTGCGGTCCCTGTCCTGGTATATCGGTAATCGTCGCGCGGTTTGGAGTTGGAGCGCGATGTATTTCATGCTGCCTTTTCTTGGAGCCGGACTTGCGGCCATCTTTTATTTGGTGATTCGTGGCGGCTTCTTCTCACCTACTTCGACGGTAAACGAAACTAGTCCGTTTGGCTTTGCGGCCTTGGCAGCGCTGGTCGGAATGTTTACGGAACCGGCGGTCATCAAGCTTCGCAAGGTCGCCATCACGGTCTTCGAACCGCCTGAACAAGGAAAGGACCACGTCGGTCCTGCTCCGAAGCTTACCGAGATCTCACCTAAACAGGGATCGACCTTAGGCAACGAGCCCGTAACAATTACCGGCGAAAATTTTTCGAGCAACGTCAAAGTCATTTTCGGCGGTATCGAGGGTACTGTAACTTCAGCGACCGCAACTGCCATAACTGTCACTACGCCTGAACACTCCAAGGGCAAGGTTGACGTCTCAATCATCAATGAAGACACCAAACAGGAATTCTCTTCCAAAGAAGCATTTGAGTTTGTTGAACCTCCGCCGGTTGATGCGGCAGAAGCAGCAACCGACGAAGAAGGTGCGGGCGACGCGGCGGTAGACGAGCTTGATGTCCATGACGCTGACCTCAAACCTGACACCGCGGATGAAGAGCTACCAATAACGGAAGGAGGCGTGGAGTAACATGGCTTTCAAATTAACATGGCTGCCTAAGGTGTTGACGGACGCTGGTCTGAAAGTTTCTTTGGATCTCGGATGGGAGAATCGCGGTCTGGGTGACATGGGAGATGTCTTCGGAATCATCTGCCATCACACCGGCGTACGAAATCCAGGCAAGGCCAACATGCCAACACTCAAATCGCTGCGAAACGGACGCAAGGCTGAACCTGGACTCGCCGCGCTACCGGGACCACTGGCTCAACTCGGCTTAGGGCGGGACGGGACTTATTTCGTGATTGCGGCGGGACGGGCGGCGCATGCGGGCAAAGGAAGCTTTAGAGGCGTTACCGGTAATTTGCGGTTTATCGGCATCGAGGCTGAAAATGCAGGAACCACAAATGATCCTTGGCCGGAGATCCAACTGGAAGCGTACCAACGGGGCGTGGCCGCTATTCTGAACCACCTCGGAAAAGATTCTACTTTTTGCATTGGCCACAAAGAGTTTTCCAGCACGGGGAAAGTCGATCCGAGTTTGGACATGAACGAATTTCGCAAACAGGTCGCCGCTTTCATGGGCGGGGCGGCTCCAACTCACGCAGTGATTCCTGCAGTTGAACCTTCACCACCATCGGGCAAGTCACCGCGGCCCACACTTCGCCGGCCGATGAAGGATGAACTCGTCAAACAGGTGCAGGAGAAGGTTGGCGTCACGGCGGATGGAGCCTTCGGCCCTGGCACCGAAGCCGCCGTGCGAGCCTTTCAACGTGGTCATGGACTTGTTCCAGATGGAATTGTGGGACCAAAGACCTGGGCTCTCCTGGATATTGCGTGAGTGCTTTTAGTTCCACGTGTCTCGACGACATATAGGGAACATTGCTCTGTGAAGTCAAAGCCGGATCGTCTGTTGGTTTTTGTTTCGTCTACGTCGACGGCTATATTGCCGCGTCTTGAAACAAACTAATAGCTCACAGTCATCAAGATCACGCCGCGCTGTCTGCTGAGGACTTGCGCGGCGTCTTCTTGCCGATTCCAACGACGTTTCATGCCAACGGTGAAGTCGATCCTCCGGCACTGAGCTCTATGCCTTCCCTGGTCAACACCCCTGATTCCTAACGAGCGAACATCACGCAGCCGGTCTTGACAAGGGCTTGGGTGTGGAATATCGTGCGCGCGTTCTCATCGCCTCGCTCCGTAGCAGCTCGTGCTTCCATGGTCACGATGGGAGTTTGACCGCAAATCATCGTCTCAAAACCATGTAGTCGCGATGGGCTTCTCAACCTGGTCTAAGGTGACGCCAGGTTTTGTCAAAGCTGGCTGCCGGAGACGCCGGTATCGTTTGTTGGATTCTGCGGATCATCTTCGTAGTGCTCGACCTCGCACGAATTCGTTTCGAAATTCGGTCCCAGAGGCTTTCACAACTCCGAACAAAGCTTCTCAAAAAAAGGCCGAGATAACCTGATGCAAAACACTCCACCTTCATACTCAAATTATTGGGATGCTTGGGCGAGGGGTTTTAGCCTGCATGGATTTGGATCGTTTTTAGTAGGCATATTAGTTCTTTCGACTGCCGAGACTAAACATGAGGGATTTTGAGGTCACCGAGGACAGGAGGCAGCCTAACGCTTCGATGGTGAAGCTCCTCAAGGCGACCGAATTCCCCACTTAATAGATTCTTATTGGAGGCTTCCATGTCAGCAAATGTTCCTACTGCTAGTGTCGTACAGGTGGTTGGTAAGAAAAAGTGCAAGCCCTTTATCCTTGAGGTAATGATTTACAGTCCAAAGAGTGGATTTAAGGCCTCGGTCGTGGTGGAGAGAGGCTGCACCGCCGATAACTCATCAGTCTGGAAATTCGTCTTCGACCTTTACAAGAAGAACGCAGCAGGCACCGGTTTTGATCAACTGATCCATGTTTCTTATAGAGGGCTGACTCCTGCAGAAAACGCCGCCATCGCTGGAATGATGGACGGAATGACCGACTCCCAAGCCGATCAACTTCCGGCCTTAAATGCCGCGGCGGAGAATTTTAATAACAACCCCACACCAGCCAATCAGGCAGCGGTAACGCAAGCAGCGCAAAATGTAGTCAACGCCTGAAGCTGGCGCTGATTAGGTCCTGTGCGCTTTTCGGAGAATTAGGAGGATGAATCATGGGTGAGGGTTGGTGTGTCTTCAGGAGGCTGAGGTATGTAGCCTTAGGTCTGACCGTCATATCTGCCTGTGCCTGGCACGCAAAGGCTCAACAACCTTCACCTTCACCTGCCGTGAAGTCGAAGGATTGCAGAGACGACATTGCGGCGGCAGACGGGTACAAGTTCCGTACGACTCGGATAGAAGCACGATATCTTCCAGCCGATCTGGTTACTCTGCCGAAGCCGGGGACTGACTATTCACCTCAAATCGTTACGGACCTTCAAGAAGCAATCCAGGCTGCCCTGAAGGCCCAGGATCCTCCTACAGTTAATGGGGCGATTGAAGGCTTCAAATACATAAGTTCATGTGTGGTTGTACCGTTAGATTGTTCAATGTGCGTTGACGTTACAATAAGGACAACGGCCTTGCGTTTCGACTTGGACAATCCCTGGAGAAGTCTGCTCGATCTTCCTCGGTCGAATAGCTCCACATTCTTCAACAACGTTCCCAAACCACTTCTCGCTCTCAATCCAAAATTCGGAGTCATCAACGATAAAGCATTCGGTGTTTCTCCCGAGCTTAGGATTTCCGCTGATCTTCTGAACCTGAAGGCGGAAGCTAAGGAGAGCAAGAATCGACTGGATGTGACTGCCAGTGGGCGAAAGTCGTTGACCAACCCCTTCTATCAAACTGCCGCTACCCTTTCCTTTTCTCATAGTCTGGCCGAACCACTTGAGAAAATTTCACTCGCGGCGAGTTTCACTGGAGACCATGTACCTCTGGGAGGAGGACATCACCTGAGGAATGCGTTCAAGATAGGCGGCAGCGTGGAACTGCGACCCAATTCCGGAGCCTTAGGTTACCTGAGCCTTACTGGTAAATACCGTTGGTCCAGGAACAGGTTTGATTCTTCAGGTGTTGGTCCCGCGGAGCGAAGCAGTGAAAACGCTTTCGAGGTCAGGGGCATTGCCGATGGCCATCTTGGAGCGGGCGTAACCCGCATCGGCCTATGGGCCGATGGCGGCAAGCCAAACAACCGCCCTGATTCCTATGGCCGCATTGCGGGCATCTTTGGGTACCAAAGGGAATTCCTGCTCAAGCCTAATCAGAGCATTGGCCTGGAGGTCCTGGTGGGCGGCGGGCGTCTCTGGGGGGTTGCCCCTCAGTATGCCCGGTTCTATGGCG
>Ga0190274_10002064_pt1 | contig 11788 bp, 11 predicted proteins | sample Popmic531T_FD_133002 | JGI IMG/M metagenome (GOLD analysis project Ga0190274, IMG submission 133002) | Populus adjacent soil microbial communities from riparian zone of Yellowstone River, Montana, USA - 531 T | ecosystem: Environmental > Terrestrial > Soil > Riparian zone | place: USA: Montana...
CGATCAAGCGCACGCAAGAAGAGCGAGTGCTTGTCACCGAAAGCGGCGTAAAGGCTGCCACGCGAGAGCTTCGTCGCACGAAGGAGGTCCGGTAGCGCCGTGGCGTGATAGCCGCGCGACCAGAACACACCCATCGCGCGTTCGACAGCGGCTTCCGTGTCGAAACTCCGGGGGCGGCCACGCGGCAATTGCGCTGAGGCTTTGCGGCTCATTACCGATATATAGACCAATTGGTCTTTAATTGGAAGTGGCAACTCCGGGTCATTCGCATCACTTCGATGATGTCCGGTTTACGTCCGATTCGTTTCAAATATCGGACGTCGCGGCAGGTCTCGAAAGTACCAAGACCGGAAGCACTGTTGTAAGGCGACCAAGTTTCACATCGCCCCGTAAATAGCCTACTTGGTCACCCGCTGAACTGCCGGCGGCTTCCAGGTGCCGTCCAGGATTTCCTTCTTCGGCGAATACAAACGCATGACCAGGTTGAAATCTCTCTGGGAAGCCGGCAACCAATTCGGCTCCTTTTCCCTGCCCGGCGGCTCATATTGGACATAGAGCGTCAATGAACCGTCCTCATTGAATGTCAGATTATTGCGATCGCCAATCGCGTAGCGGTTGATACGGTTATCAACAAAGCCCCGCTTCGAGTTGTACATTGTCAGCGACCAGAAAGCCCCGACCGGCGGAAGCTGCCCCTTCGGAAAGTGAATCACGTAACGGTTCGTGCCCGTAAGCTCTTCACCTCCACCATCTACCCGTGTCGACGGATAGAGAGCATCCTCAGGCAAATTAGCCCCAAGGCCGAGCTGCGCGATAACGGACCGGAACAGGTAGTCTGTTCCATATCGACCCATTCCGTCAGTGATGATCGACCAGTTGTTGACGAGCTTTCCGCGCGGCTTCCTGGCCTCAGTTTCAATCTGCTCTCGCGCAGCACGGACGCCCGCGTCGACCGCCTTTACAATTGTCGGGTCCAGCTTGGCAGGATCGAAAGGTGCGCCGGGCGCCACCGAGATCGCTGCGAACTTTTTTATTGCCTCGTCGTCGGCGGCGGCCGGCGGATTGCTTTTCATAAGTTCGTTCAGGCGCGTGAAAAAAGAACCGGAGTCCATCTGCGCCACCTGCTCGGCCGGCGACTTTGGATCCACTCCCCGCACGACCGGCACCCTGTCGTCGGCAACGTAGTTCTTGCCCCAGGCGCTCAGCGGAACCAATTTGTATTGATCTTGGATTGCGTGGACCGCCACATAGTCGTCCTTGCCATTGGTCTGGGTGCGGCCAACCACCCAAACCATGTTGGTCGGCGACTTGATTATCTGCAAGGCTTTGGGCAACTCGCCTGTCCAACCCGGTCCAACGAACGCGAAGTTGCCCACTTCACCGCTGGTGTTTCGCGCGCCTGGATTGGCAATCACATTGGTCCAGGCGTCCATAATCTGCATCACGTAATAGCGACTGCCGATCGCCGGCACGCTCAGGATCATCGGTTCCTTTGCCAGGTCGAGCCAGGCTATCGAGTAAAGCGTGTCGACATTCGGGCTGACCACATCGACTAATGCGACATCGGGCATCTCCCGGAAATGGGCAAACTGATTGAGCGGCGCCTTGAGCCCCGCCGGTTTCGAGACCGCCGTGGAGACCGTCTTGGTGACGTCCATCAGAACCAGCGGGTAGCCGAAGACGTAAGCCTCCTGGGCGAGCTTCGCGGCCTCGCTTTCGGTCAATTTCGGCGGCGCCTTGTCATCGGCCGCACGCACCGATTGCGAAACGAGCACGGCGGCGATCGCGAGCGTTGCCGCGGCAAATCGGATCGTTGGCACCCGCATGATCGTACTCCGTCGGTTGTTCAGATTCGCATCGCAAGCACGAGCGGTCATTTCAAGGCAATTGGTCTCCCCTTAACATGAATTGATCAGGGAGATGGCGGTGCGGCAAAGGTCTGCGGCATCAGCCCGGCAACACAGGATGCATCGGGCGCGGCGGGATCCGCAAGGAAGGACACGATCACTCGCTGGGCGCAGGGCGAATTAGGCGACACGAAGTGCCCGATGCCCGGAATGCTGATGATGGTTGCTTTGGATAGCTTCGCCGCCGCAGCCTTCGCTCCGGCAAGCGAGGTCAGCGTATCGAAGCTGCCTGAAATCAGGAGCGTCGGGATGGTGCTAGCGACCGGCTGGCGCATTGCGTCGGGAGCGGCGGGAACCTTCCAGACATCGCGGCAATCCTCGTTGAAATACGCCCAGCCGCCGACGCCTTCCCGTTGCACCGAGGCAGGATAGTCCGGAAACGCTTCGCGTCCGGCGGTAGCAAGTTCGTCCGGCGTCGCGAACGGGTAATCTTCGCGGCAACTGACACCAAGAGCCAGCCCATAGCCGAGGGCGGGGACATCCGGCGCGGATGGCGGCGCCCGGCTTGCGCGATCCCTCGCAATCGCCGCGATGGAATCGGGTCGGCCGGCAGCGAGCCCATCAATGAGATTGGGTGCAGCGCGAAGCGAGGCTACGGCATAGTTCTGGTTGCGCAGCCAATCGACGAGCGCTCCTCCGTCGAGCATGACGTCGATATCTTTGCCAGTGGCCGGGTCGCTGACCGTTTTCGTCAGCGGTTCGGCCTCGAGCTTATCTACAAGGCGGGTGAAGGTTTCCTGGAGACCAGGATGCGCCGCATTGCAGGCCATTTCCGCCGCGCAGGCGCGGAACAAATTGTCGAAGCCGGCACGCGTATTCCACCAGTTCGCGGGAACGCTATAGTTCGGCGGCAGAACTGAATCGAGGACGACGCTCCGAATGCCATCCGGATGGTCGCGCATGAGCGTCTGCGCAAGATAAGATCCATAGGAAGTGCCGTAGATATTCCACGCGCCATAGCCGAGCACCTTGCGCAGATCTGCGAAATCCGCGGCACTCTCGGTCGAATTGTAGGCGACAAGATCGGCCCCGGTAGCGGCGAGCTTGCGATGGCAGGCCTCGGTCGCGGCCAAGTGAGCGCGCTTCGTTGCCTCGGAATAGAAGCGCAGACCGAGAGCCGTTCTGGCGAAGTCGTCGATGGACGCGCAGGTGAGCGCGGGCTGCGAGAACATGGTCCCGCGCTGGCTCACTACCAGAATGTCGCGGTCGCGGATGAAGTCCGCAGCGATAAGTCCGTTGGCTTCCAGAGGCGCGATGTCGCCCGGCCCGCCGGCCAGATAGATCACAGGATCGGGCTGTTTCTCCGGTGACCGTGCCGGGTATTTCGCAACCATGAGCCGAATGGTGCGGGCAAGCGGCCGGCTGCGGTTCTCCGCCACGACGAGATAACCGCACGTCGCGCTGCCGAGCGTTTCTGCCCCCTCCAGTTTCGGGCACGGCGCGGGATCGAAGCGCGGCAGTACGTCATTGCTCTGGGCGAACGCCGGGAGCGGGATTGTTACCAGCAGGAGCGTGAGCAACAGGCGCAAACTCGGCATGACAAGCCCTTTTAGAATGTGGTGGCGGCGTCAGCCCCGATATCCAATCTTCCTTGAGATCGCGTCGGCAGCTTCGTGCACCATCGGCCGCAGCGCCTTCTCGCCGCCAATCGTATCCGAAAGCTTTTCCGGGACAATGACGGTGACCGCGGCAACGACCTGTGAACCATGATCGCGGATCGGAAAAGCGAGACTCACAAGCCCGGGATCGACCGTGGATTTGTGGAACACATAACCGCGCTTTCGATCGGCCGCGATCTGCGCGTTGAATTCCGGCTGCGAAGGCGCTGCCTGCACCCCGCGCGTCTCCTTGCGCAACTGGTCGTAGATCGCGCGCAGCCGCGTCTCTTCTTGATGCGCTAGCATCACGCGCCCGCTGGAGGTGGTATGCGCCGGAAGCCGCGCGCCCAGCTGCAAATTGCTCACCAGTCCGACATTGGGAAGCGCGCGCGCGAGATAGACGCAATGCCAGCCATCGAGGATTGCAACATGAGCTGCCGAATTGCTGCGGTCGCTCAAGGCGCGCAGGAACGGCTGCGCGGACTCGGTGATCGGCTGTGCATGCAAATATTCGAAGCCGAGATCGAGCGCCTTCGACGTCAGGCGATAGCGGCGCGTTTCCGCATCCCGCGCGATGAAGCCGTCGGCCTCCAGCGTGTAGACCAGACGATAGGTCGCCGAGCGTGACAACCCTAATCCGGCGGCAAGCTCCGCCAGTGTCTTGGCCGGCTTGCTGCGTGGAAACAATTGCAGCAGCGCAAGGCCGCGCGACAATCCCGGCACGATATAGCGCGGGTCGATGTGTTCGGAGGTTTGGTTCTTGCGGCTCGGCATGGATGTCTCGGAATCCGGGGTTTTCTATATCAAACATCACGTTGACATGACAAACCTCGACACCTACTGAGCCGGTCAGGAGCGAAAGGAACCAGGCATGGGACTGACGAAGGATATGGGGCGCTTTCTCGCGACGCTCCGTTACGAAGCCCTCCCCCCGGAAGCGATCAAGACGGTTCGCCTTGGCTTTACGGATTGCGTTGCCTGTCTGGTCACGGGTTGGAAGGAGCCGGTCACTCGCACCGTGGCACGCGGGCTTGGCATTCTGCACGACGGCGCCAACACGCCGATCTCTTCGCTGCAGGCGGCTGCGCCGGATCGTGCGCTGATCTACGGCGTCGCCTCCCATGCCATTGACTACGACGATACCGGCCTCGCCGGGCATCCCAGTGCGATCCTCGTTCCCACCATTCTCGCCGAAGCCGCGGAGAGCGGCTCCGACGGACGCAAGATGATCACGGCCTATATTGGCGGCTACGAGCTCTGGGCCGAGATGACACGCCGCGAACCCGACCAGCTTCACCGCAAGGGCTGGCATCCTACTGCCATGCTTGGGACCATCGCCGCGGCTGGAGCTGTCTCCGTGTTGCGCGGACACGATGCCGAAATGGCAACGCGAACGCTCGGTGTTGCCGCGTCTCTCGCCGGCGGCATCGTCGGCAATTTCGGTTCGATGACGAAGCCCTATCAGGTGGGGCGTGCGGCGCAGACCGGATTGCTCGCCGCCCGGCTCGCAGAGGCCGGCCTCACCTCCACCGAAACCGCGATCGAGGACGATCTCGGCTTTCTGCGCGCGCTATCGCCAAAGGGCGCTGTCGATACCAAAGGCGCTTCAGCGCTGGGCAAGGAATGGGGCATCCTCCGGACCGGCATCAACATCAAGCTCTATCCGGTCTGCTACGCGATTCATCGCGCGCTCGACGCCGTTATCGACATGCGCGCCAAGTCTCCGGTGAAGCCCGAGGATGTCGAAGCGATCGATCTCGAAATCGGCCAGACCCAGGCCGAGATCCTGCGCGTGCACCGGCCGACCAACGGTCTCGACGCGAAGATTTCCGGTGAATTCGCAATGGCCTCCGCGATCGTTGCGGGCGCCTGCGGCAATGCCGAACTGACCGATGCCTTCGTCAATCGGCGCGACGTGCAGGACCTGATCGGCAAGGTACGCTTCCACACCACCCTGGACCGTGACCAGCTCGAGCCGGCCCATTCGCCGTTTGACCGCGTGTCGCTGGTTCTGAAAAACGGCAGCAAGCTGACAACCGAAGCGGTGACGCGGCCACGTGGACATTTCGAGCGCGGAGTCGAGGCCGAGAAAATGTGGATGAAATTCGAAGATTGCGCCAAGCCTGCGCTCGGCGAGCGCGGCGCGCGCAGCTTGTTCGACACGATCCAGAATTTGGAGCGCCTTGGCTCGGTTGCCGATTTCGGCATCTTCCCGCAGGCCGCGCGTGCGGTGAACGCGGCATGAGCGACAATCTGAATCATCTGCTCGTCGAACGGCCCGAACCCGGGCTGATGGTGGTCCGCTTCAACCGGCCGGAAGTCCATAACGCGCTCAATACCGCGACCTCGCAGGACCTGCTGCAGGTTTTCGGTAAGCTCGCTTTCACGCCCGGCGATGTGCGCTGCGTGATCCTGTCTGCCTCCGGCGAGAAGGCATTCAGCGCCGGCGGCGATCTGAAGGAACGGCAGGGCATGACCGACGATGCCTGGCGCTTGCAGCACGCCATCATCGAGGAAGCGGCCTATTCGATCATCAATTGCTCGGTGCCGGTAATCTGCGCGGTCAACGGCATCGCATATGGCGGCGGCTGCGAACTCGCGCTTTGCTGTGACTTCATCTATGCGGCGCGTCATGCGCGCTTTGCACTTCCGGAAGTAACGCGCGGCATCATGCCGGGTGCGGGTGCCACGCAAAACCTGCCGCGCGCGGTCGGCGTGCGGCGCGCCAAGGAAATCATCATGAGCGGTCTGCCATTCTCAGCCGACCAGGCTCAGCAATGGGGCATGGTCAACGAGGTCTGCGAGCCGGCCGAACTGATGCCAAAGGTGATGTCGCTTGCGAAGACCATCTGCGACAATGCGCCGATTTCGGTGCGGCAAATCAAGAAGGCAATCAACGTCTCGACCCAGACCGATCTCACCACCGGCCTTGCCTTCGAAATCCAGGCCTATGAACGCATGATCTCGACCGAAGACCGCCACGAGGGCGTTCGCGCCTTCAACGAAAAGCGCAAGCCGCAATTCAAGGGACGATAACAGCCTCGGATGAATGTGGCGGATCAACACTTGGTTGAAGTGACAATCCGCATTGCTAGAATGACCTGAAGACGCCGGAAGGCGCGAATAGCGGAGCGATCCGCGCATCGTTCGGGAGGACGAGACATGAAATTCTCCAGACGCGCCGCAATACATGGCGTGACGCTCGCAGGCTTCGCGTTTGCAATTGGCCTCGCGGTCGCGCAGACGCCGAACTGGCCGAGCCGTCCAATCACCATCATCGCCCCCTATCCGCCCGGCGCATCCACCGACTTCATCGCGCGTCTGATCCGCGATCCGCTCGAGGAACAGCTCAAGGTACCCGTCGTCGTCGAAAACCGGCCCGGTGCCGGCGGCACCAGCGGCGCGGCGCAGGTCGCTAAGTCGGATCCGGACGGATACACCCTGCTGGTGACCGTGAATGCGCCGGTCACCATGAATGCGCACATGCAGAAGAATTTTCCGTTCGATCCGATGAAGGCGTTCACGCCGGTCATCAAGGTCGCGGACGTGGTGATGACGCTCGCGGTCAATGCCAAGCTGCCGGTCAACAACGTCCAGGAGCTGATCGATTACGCCAAGAAAAATCCCGACCAGAAGATGAGCTTCGGCAGCGCCGGGATCGGGTCCGCGCATCATATTGCCGGTGAACTACTGAAGCAGAAGACCGGCATCAACATGGTGCACGTACCCTATCGCGGCGGCGGCCCTGCCATTCAGGATCTGGTCGCGGGGCATATCCCGATCAGCTTCGGCACCACGCCAGCGGTGCTGCCGCAGGCGCAGGGCGGAGCTATCCGGATTCTCGGACTGGCCGAGGAAAAGCGCTCACCCGATCTGCCGGGGATTCCAACCATCGCGGAGACGGTGCCGGGCGTCATCACCTTTACCTGGGTCGGCGTGTTCGCGCCGGCCGGCACGCCGAAGCCGATCGTAGACCGGATCAATGCCATCATCGCCGATGCGATTGTGAAGCCGGACTTCATTGCCAAGCTGAAGACGCAAGGCGCAACCGTCGCCGGTGGTACGCCCGAAGATCTACAGAAATCCATGAAGGCGGAATACGATCACTGGACCAAGGTCATTCCGTCCATCGGCATCACGCCTGAATAAGGGCAAAAACCTGCAACCCGCGGCGCCTCGTCCGCCGCGAGGCGCCGCTTTTTATTTGGAGCTTCACAATGCCGGATCAGGATCTGAAAGACCGCGCCGCCGTCGTCACCGGCTCGGGCCGCAATATCGGCCGCGCCATCGCACATGCGCTGGCGAAAAAGGGCGCGGCGGTCGTGGTCAACGGCTCGGCCAATCAGGCGGCGGTCGACGATGTTGTGGCCGAAATCAACGCCGCCGGCGGCAAAGCGATCGGCGTGATGGCCGATGTGTCGCAGGATGCCGAATGCGCAAGGCTGGTGCAGGCTTGCGTCGATGCGTTCGGGTCAATCGACGTGATGGTCAACAATGTCGGCATTCGCCGCTATCAGGCCTTTCTCGAAATCACGCCGCAGGAGTGGGACAGCGTTCTGCATACCAATCTCAGTTCCGCGTTCTATCTCAGCCGGCACGCGATCCCGCACATGCGCAAGAACCAGTGGGGTCGCATCGTGCTGATCTCGGGCTTCGACGGCTTCTGGGCGCAGGTGACGCATCGCGCGCACAACATCACCTGCAAAGCCGGCATGCACGGGCTGGCGAAAGCGATCGCGCGCGAATTCGGGCCGGACGGGATTACGGCGAACACCGTGGTGCCGGGCGCGATCGATACCGAACGCGACTGGAGCCAGTATCCGCATCAGGCCAAGCAGAAGATCCAGTCCGAAATCCCGCTGGGCCGCTTTGGCGATGTCGCGGAAGTCGCAGCCGCGGTCGCGTTCCTCGCTTCGCCCGGCGGCGGTTTCATTTCCGGACAGGCAACCCACGTCAATGGCGGGCATTACATGATTTGAGGCGGCTCGCCCGCCCCCGATTTGACATCGCCGCCTGCCTGCCTAAAATCATAAAAAATGATACAGGTGTACCGTATTGCGGTTCACCATAGGGAGGGTCGGCAGGCTGCCTCCAGGCGGGTGCCGCGCAAAGCATGAAAAAGATCGCTCTCGAAGAGCATTTCCTTGCGCCGGGTTTTGAGCCTTATTGGCTGAAGACCGTGGAGGACGTGGAGCCGGCGCGCTACCAGCAGGTGCTGGCGCGTCTGAACGATTTCGGCGAACAGCGCCTCGCCGCGATGGACACCACCGGAATTGAAGTCTCGGTGCTCTCGATCGCGGGCCCCGGTGTGCAGGTCGAACCCGACACAGCCAAGGCGACGAAGATCGCGCGCGCGGGCAACGACTTCCTCGCCGGAGTGATCCAGAAACAACCAGACCGCTATCGCGGTTTTGCGCATCTGGCGGTGCAGGACGCCAAAGCCGCCGCCGACGAACTCGAGCGCTGCGTGCGCGATCTGAAATTCTGCGGCGCCATGATCAACGGCCACACCAATGGCCAATATCTCGATGACCCGGCAGTGTACCCGCTGTGGGAACGTGCCGAGGCGCTCGGCGCAGTCATCTACCTGCATCCGGCCGATCCGGTCACGCCGATGCCGGCCCTCGATGGCTATCGCGGACTGAAGCGCGCCACCTGGGAATGGACGGTGGAGACCGGCACGCATGCGCTGCGGCTGGTGTTCGGCGGATTGTTCGATCGTTTCCCGCGCGCGAAGCTCGCGCTCGGTCATCTCGGCGAGACCCTGCCCTATCAACTCTGGCGCTTCGACAGCCGCGCCAAGCTTTACGGTGTCAAACTGAAGCGACAGCCCTCGGATTACATCCGCGAGAATATCGTTGTGACGACCTCCGGCATGTTCTCGTTCGAGCCGATCGACTGCGCGATCAAGGCGCTCGGACGCGAGAACGTGATGTTCTCCGCGGACTATCCTTTCGAAAGTCCGGCCGAAGCCGGCGCCTTCATGAATGAGCTGCCGCTTCAGGACGATGTCCTGAAAGACATTTCCTACAACAATGCAAACCGTCTGTTTCGCATTGGAACACCAACATGAATGTTGCGATCAAACACGCGCCGAAAACACCGAGTGCTGACAAGAACCCGGAAAAGAACCACGTGCAGGTGATCGCGCGCGCCGCTTCGATCATGCGCGCGCTGGAGGACACGACAACCGGCCTGAGCCTGGGCGAGATTGCGATCAAGGTCGGTCTGGCTCGCTCCACCGTGCAGCGGATCGTGGCAGCGCTCGAATCCGAAAAGCTTGTGGTGGCGGCATCTCCTGCCGGGCGTGTGCGGCTTGGGCCGACGATTCTCCGGCTTGCCGGTTCGGTGCGGACCGATTTCGTGGCGCTTGCGAAACCCTTTCTGGTCGAACTGTCGAAGGAATTGCACGAGACCGTCGACCTCGCTTCGATCAAGGGCGACCATCTCGTGTTCATCGATCAGGTGATCGGCTCGCAACGGCTTCGCACGGTATCGGCGGTCGGCGAATCCTTCCCGCTCTATTGCACGGCGAATGGCAAAGCCTATCTCGCCGAACTCCACGATGAAGCGGTCGAGGCGCTGATCGGGAAGAACTACAAGACGCGCACCCCGAATACGCTGACGAAGCTGCCGCAGCTTCTGGATGAAATTCGAGAGATCCGCCGCAACGGCTTCGCGGTCGACCATGAAGAACACACGCTGGGTATTTGCGCCGCAGGCGTTGCAATGCGCGACATGCTCGGCAATTTCGTTGCGATCTCGGTGCCTGTGCCGGCGCAACGATTTCAACAGGAGCGCGCTCAAATCTGCGAACGGCTGCTCGCAACCAAGCGCGTGCTGCAAAATCACGTCACCACCGCCAACTGAAAAAACCAGCAAGGGAGACGATGCATGGCGAAAATTCGCGGCGTCGATTTCGAGGAAAACCTCCACAACGCGATGGGCCTCGAATTCTACAATCTGTCCCACCGTTTCGGCTATCAATCGCCGAACTGGCCCTATTTCGAGGATGTGAAGATCGAGCGCATCCACTACATGGCGAAGTCGGGTGTGCTGTCGCAGCGCATCACCACCTCGATGCACAATACCACTCATATCGACGCGCCGGCGCATGTCATCCAGGGCACGCCCTTCATCGACGAAGTGCCGCTGCCGCATTTCTTCGGCTCCGGCATTGTGGTGTCGATCCCGAAGAAAAAATGGGAGCCGATCACCTATGACGATCTCGAAAAGGCCGCCGGAAAGATCATCCGTCCGCGCGACGTGATCATCGTCAATACCGGCTGGCATCATCAATACGAGGATTCGGAAGATTATTTCTGCCGCTCGCCGGGTTTCGTGGCCTCGGCCGGAGACTGGTTCGTGGAGAAGAACGTAAAAGTGGTCGGGCACGACACCCAGGCCAACGACCATCCGCTCGCGACCGCCATCGGGCCGCAGCGTAACGGTCCCTTACATCCGCATCTCGAGAAGGAATACTACGAGTGGTCCGGCGGCCGCGACTGGAAGGACGACTTTCCGGAATGGGAGCCGGTGCATCGCAAGCTGTTCTCGAATGGCATCCTGGGTATCGAAAATGTCGGCGGCGACCTCGACAAGGTCACCGGCCGGCGTTCGACCTTCGCCTTCTTCCCCTGGAACTGGGACCGCGGCGACGGCTGCATCATTCGACTGGTCGCCATCCACGATCCGAAAGGCAATTACCGTATCGAGAGCGGGGAGAAGTTCTGATGATCGTCCGCCGATTTTCCGAAGCGAAGCCTTACGAGGCACCCAATCACCGCGGCTATTCCTCGCTCCGCCTGTTTGGCGCCGAAGCCGGCGGCTCGAAGGAGATGATCGTCGGCTTGTCGCACTTCCTTCCCGGTGGCGGCGCGGGCCCGGACGGGTCTCCGCCCGAGAAGGTCTATTTCGTCGTATCGGGCGAGTTGACCGTGATCGTCGACGGCAAGGAGCATGTGCTGAAGGCAAACGACAGTTGTTACATCGGCCCGAACGAGCAGCGCGAGATCGTCAATCGTTCGAACGACGTCTGCACCATCGTGGTGGCGATGCTGCCGCCGAGAAAGTGATCGTCATTAAACACAACCGGGCGAATGGATTGCGCGCTCGCGGACTTGGTCCGCGCCCCGGAATGACCCGAGGGAGAAATACCCCATGACCGAAGCATTTCTGAAAAACCCCCTCTCCCTGTTCGACATCAAGGGCAAGACTGCAATCGTCACAGGCGCCTCGGGCGCGTTCGGCGCCCTCGCCGCGCAAGTGCTGGCAGGCGCTGGC
>Ga0190274_10002065_pt1 | contig 11786 bp, 25 predicted proteins | sample Popmic531T_FD_133002 | JGI IMG/M metagenome (GOLD analysis project Ga0190274, IMG submission 133002) | Populus adjacent soil microbial communities from riparian zone of Yellowstone River, Montana, USA - 531 T | ecosystem: Environmental > Terrestrial > Soil > Riparian zone | place: USA: Montana...
GAGAGCGGCACAGATTGCACTCAGTTCGCGATTCGCAATCTCCATTGTCTGGATGTTGGTATGCCGCATGTTCAAACCAGTGAACACCTTACGTCCCTGGTGTGGTCCGTCGATGATGGAGAATCGAAGAACGAGACGCAGGTGGTTAGGGTTGCCGTCTTTTGTCGGCATCGCGTTAGATTCGTCGATGATGAAGTTGTACCAGCCTTCAGGAATGACATCGTTGTCGAGAGGTGTAAACTGTCGAGCATCGAAGTTGAGCTGCACCATTAGATGGCTCCTTTACGAGTTGAGGATCTTGTTGAAGATGTAGCCTAGATTTGGAGGCTCCATATTTGCTAGAGCTCCACTTCTATCCTTTGCTTCGAATTGAAGGTCAGGTTGCGTCTGCAGGAAACGAAACTCCTGCTGAGTCGTTGGATCTTTCCCAACCCCAAGACGAAAGACTTCGTCAAAGAAGTAAGGTAACTTCGGTCCAAGTTTAGCGCCCGGCATCGATGGACCATATTTAACGATACCAGATAATTCATCTTTTGTCGGCTCCATCTTTGCGGAGACGAGCACATTCTTACCCTGGAGATCTCGGAAAGCTCTGATCAAAGTCTCCATTTTTTCAATCAGTTCCCCGTAAGCCTGACGAGGATCTTTTACTTGTCGTTTGGCATTGTTAAGAACAACTTCACCGATCTCGGTTATGCTGTCCAATCCAATGCTCTGAAAGTTACGAGCTTCTGCGCTCTGCAGACACCAAAGATGAGCATCTCGCAAATCGTCTGCAGTCTCAATGGTAATGATAGGCATGTTGTAACAGACAGATTGATCATTACCAAATAGACGTCTCAGGTTAGATTCGCGAAGAGATAGAGCACCGGACTCAGCAGAGATTAGAACGGGGGTTGGAAGTGTAGCAGTAAGAACTGTTTTTCCAACTCCTGCACCCCCGTAGACAAGAACTTTGATCCCATTGGACAAAGATTCTTCCGAAGCAGTAGAAAAGTGAAGTGCCATCAAGTACTCCTTTTTGGAATGACGATATCGAGTCCGGGCATACCCGGCTTGATCACAAGCACCTGATCGAACAAATTACGCTGCTCGTCAGTAAGAGTACGATACTCTTTGATTGCGACTTCAGGCTTCCACTTGACCAACTTCTCCAGTTCCAACTTGGGAAGATTGTGGTCAGGCAGGGATTGCGACTTTGCTAGTTCTTGAAGTAGATCGATCTGAACAGCACGATTAATAGTGTGTACTGCTTTCAGAACTGCACCGGTCCCGTCGTTCAGTGGATGGCTGTTGGTACCCTCTTCCGGACTTGGGAACAGTCCAGCGAAAATAAATTGACGAAGAACGATTTCCTTGTTCTTCATCTCCTCCATTTGCTTTTTCAATTCGTACCACTCTCTAAGGTGGTCGAGGGAAACTTGCCGTTCTGGTATCAAAGTCATAGGAAGTACTCCGTTGTTAGATGGACCATACTTTATAGCATAATAAGCGATCGGATGCAAGTATCAATGCTTGGGATATTGCACCTCAATGACAGGAATACCAGCAGCGCGTGCTTGTTTCATCATGTTAGCTGTACCTGGTCCGCCTGGAAATGCGATCACAACATGTGGCCCTTCTAATAACATCTGTGCATTTCGTCTAGGCCCAGCTTGGTGTCCAAAGATATGCCAATCTGCTTCGATCTTACGATGATCAATAGCATGTTCGACGGCCCATGCGCCAGCTATAGCATCGACATGCAATGCACCACCCTCGATCAGAGTACTAATTATATTTCCATTATGATACCAATTAAGCCATTGACGAATAAAGTTAGGTCGACTGTAAAGATGACTACCGCAGACGATGACTTTCATGTTCCCCTGACCCAGTATAGATCACCTGTTGTCATTCCTTTTTCATTTGGATCTTTAATCTCTTTAAGTCTACCCAATCTACTCATGGTTTGAATTGCTTCTCTTAATTTCTTATCATCAAAATTACCATCAGTTCTGAAACAAGCTATTTGGAGCATTCTAGCTCTAATATAAGAATACGGAATCTTTCCTGCTGCCTGAAATTCTGCTGAGATTCGATAGGTGACTGCTACTCGTTTGTTCACATATTCTTCCAATAGTCCTTCAAGCTTTTTAATCTGTACACTATTTCCTGTTCCAAGATCTCCAGAAGCTTGCTTAGTCTTAAAATTATTGATATCATTCATAACAAAGCGTTCGAAGTAATCCCAATGAGCCTCAGTCACAATCGGAACATTTACATTTCCTTGCGGTGTTGGTGGAGGTGTATCTAAGATTGCAGCAAGAGTTGCTAGAACGTTGATTCGCAAAGTAGAACGAGACCACATATGATGTTCAATATCACTACCTTTATTGTCGATAGAAAGATTATAACTGTTGTCACAATACTTTGTAAATCTATCATATCGTGCTTCAGCATCTGGATCCAATATAGCAACGATTGGAGGTTTCTTTTGAGTAAGAACCAGATCTGCAACTCGGGCAAGTATAACTAGATAATCTACAAAGTTCGGATCGATTGAATAATCTACTTTCTTATTTATATCGCTTCGTTTTCCTTTATATTCAAAGATATTAAATCGAGATATGAATCCACTGTTAAGAAGAAACGCATTGATACTTTCAAAGACCTCTGGTGTAGTGTCTCCAAGGATACTATACGCAGGAGAATGAAGAGATTGTACATTTTTAGTGGCATCGCTGTAATTGATTGCATCGGATGTTGAACCAGGATTAGATTTAGAATGTAGACCGAGCATTACTGTCATTAGACCTTGTATATTCTCATCGCGAGCATTTGAAAATCTTTTCATTAATCCACCAAACTCGCCTAGGATCTGTGCAAACGATCCCCGTGTTGGGGTGAAATGCTTTGTAAGACCTTGTCCACTTGCAAAACTTCCAAAGTGAAAAGCATCTTTGAATGTTGGGAACTTTTCAGAACAGATTTTAATCAGTCTACTGATCCCAGTTGACATTGCTTCCTTACCCATTCCAGAAGGAGCAACGACAAGATTATAAGTGTTCAATCCAGAATTAGTATTGGTATTCCATCCCCGTCCACAGAGAGCTGATACCACAGTGATCGCGGCTGCTACTGAGAATTCAACATTTGGATAGATTGAACCTCTATAAAAATAGCGAGCTAAGTATCCAAGACCTCCAGTAGGAAAATCGATATGAGATACAACTTCTTCGGGATCGGGTAAAGAATCAAAATCAACCGCATGTTCAACTGTCTGAAATTGGATAGGATCAGGAGTGAAAACAACAGCTCCATCAGCGGTGCGTAAAAGAGCTTGTTCGGCTTCATATTTAGCAATGATAGCATCTGCACTGCGTTTACCAGCTTCGATATCTATCATTTCAGCTTGGCGGATAAAACGAGCATGACGTAGGGTACGCAAGATATAATCTGAACGATTTGCTTTGGTTCTTTTTCCAAGCCCGGACTGACGAAATAGACGTTTACATTGATCATTCGACGGACTATGACGTACAAGATGAACCATTAGATCAAGATCACCTTCTGACTGTGACGGATGGTCTAATTCACGCCACATTCCTTGCCAGAGCATTCTTGCGTCTTCGTTCTCCCATAGCTTGCGGCCAACGTTTTCATCAGTTTCAGTCTGAGGTAACTCTTCGAGAACAACTTCATCGTAGCCTTCAGACAAAGGCATCTGACTAAGCATCTTCATCAGCATGTCTTGTCTAGCTTCTAATTGTTCTTTACGATGCAAGACGTTGCCGGTACAAATCATAAATCGATTTTGGCTGTAGATCTCTACGCCATCGCGTCGCCGGCCGAGTCCAATGCTCCCCTTGCACCAAATATGGATTCCATGCCCACCGATGGATCGTTCTGTGTAACTGTCAAAGTTCTTAACGATAGTCTGAAATAGATCTAGATACTCCTTTGTGGTGTTGGGCTTTACGTCAAGATCAATACAAGTAATATCTTCGCCTTCCATAATGACGAAGCCGATTGCAAGATTGTGGGTTAGCGCAAGAGTTGTAGCTTCTTCAAAGCTCATCCATTGCGAGTTGAGGTGCTTTGAAACAGATGCGTTAAAGAATTGTCCATCCTTAGAAAAGATAGGACTTTTATTTACAGGATGAGCAACGAGCCACTGCCTTTTCAAACGCAGCTCCATAGGCAAATTTCGCCATTGGAGTAGGCGCGGGTCGTCGGCCATTGATGGCTCCGTTGAGCGATGTAGAATGCGATGAATCTCTGGAGGCGGTACATACTATAGCATGGAAGCTTGGGGTGGTCAAGCCCTACATCTAGTGGTTCGTCTCTTTGATAGTCACAAGTGACTATTTTTGATTTCTTTAAGTACGTCGATTAGAATTCTGTTCCCACTTCATCGCCCATCTGACATTGCCTGGTTCGTAGTTTCTGTCGTTATTGATACGATCCAACGAATGTTCAGAGGATGGTCTACGCCCAACATGAGAAAGAAAAGCGGAGTAATCATTCAGCCATTCATTACAGACTTTAATGCCTCGGCCTCCGTAGTTTTTCCAATTTGTACATTTAGGATTCGTACATCTATCTTTCATATATCGCCAGATATTCCATTCAACAGAATTAGAATCACCATGTGTACGACGTAAACAGCCGCAGGATTTAATAAGTCCTTTTCGAAGATGATCACTTCGTATAATTTTAATAGTTCCACAATCACATTGGCATTCCCAGTGTATTCCTTGTGTTGAATCATAAGATATTTTCTTAATAACGATAAGTTGCCCGAAACGTTGCCCAGTCATATCAATAAATCTAGTCATATTTTTATAAGCTCCTTCTGCCAGCGCCCAAGTTCGTTACTGCTAGTCGAAATTTTTATCTTATGCTCATCATTAAGCACTTTCATAATCGTTTGACGAAGAGAAAGTATAGTTGGAATGTCAAAAGGTTTACCCGCAGCTTCCCACATTTCGGTAGCAACTCGATGTATTAAAGGACCAACTGAGCCCCGTCGTGCATTAGGCAGTCGTTGCGGCCGAGGAGGGGGAAGAGGTGCGCTGATAACAATATTGGGGGCCTCTAATGTAGGGAGCCGGCTGGGTTCAAAGCGTAATTGCTTCGCAATCGCAGCCCTAATCTGTAGACGTAAGGTAAGAATTGCCTTTTCATCCATCTTTGCTGGACTAAGGGGTGGATCTAACTTTAACCAATGATAAAGACGTCGAAGTTTAATCTCGGACCAGTGTGAAAGAGCGCCTAGGAATATAGGATCATCAATTGCTTCGACTCGAGAGCTCCTTACCAGCTGAAGGTGAGTTGGAAGTTCCCCCTCTTCGAACCGCAATTGATCCGGAACCGGCGCTACGTGCAGGACCCGTGGGTTGACCATGTCGAATAGAAGCCACATTATGCAGCACCTTTTCCTTCAGCAGCGAATTGCGCTCTGAGTGCCTCTGTCTCTTTCTGATCAACCAGGCTGTAGGTGTACCTGGGGTCACTCAGTTTTCTTATCTGAATAAACAACTCGTTTGCCCAGATTGGATTGTCGGTCGAGTGCAAGATCGACTCCTCATGTTTAACGTGATCAATCTCAACAAGCTGAAAGCGTTTCATTGTGAGGTCTCCTTCTCCGGCCAGAACCAGGAACATGTTGGATGATCCCATACCATACCTACGGGGATAAGCCAACAGTCTCCATCTTGAAAGACATTGTAGCTGACGCCTTTGGCATCTGTCAAGACAGCATTTGTTTCAACATCTTCCCAGGCGCCCCAGTAGTCTGCATGAGTTGGGCCAGTCTTCAGTATGGAGATCGTTTCATCATCCACACCTGCCACGGTGGATCTGTTACCACTGACGAAGTAACACATTGCAAAGATCTGCGGGATATAGATCCCGTAGCTATCTAGGATGATAATGATTGGTTCGGGTCGTTTGTCCATCTGCATGTACTTTCTGGTTAAAGTGAATGCGTGCGTCGATGTCCTTGTACGGCGCTATGATTACCCCTTACGGAGACCGCAGGACACCTTTCTGTAAACCGAGCCGCACGCTACCCGATCGAAGTACTCTCCGCAGGGGTGGCTCATTTAACCTTTGCTGCTCGATCAGCTAGAGTCTCGTTCTCGTCGAACGTTTCCCACCAGGCCTTGAGGATTCTCTTTGCCTGGGGTTCGGAAACATCGAATTGGTTCTGTATGTACGGGACCGAGCCGAACATATTGGTCACACCGGACTCCCGTAGGTTGTCCAGGTATTCAAAGTAAGCTATCCAGAGTTCTAATTCTGAGCTCTCAGTCATGTACGTTCTCTGTTGTTAGTTGAATTTTTGTCCTGTGAGAAGCAAATTCATGCCCTCGTACATTGCTCCCTGTATCTCGTTCTCCTTCTTATCGAACTCTTGAAGAGCAATACGTGCGTCGTTACCGGTATCGTATGCACCGATAACCTTTGTGTCCAGTGTACGAGTACTGTCATTCGGTTCAAGAACGCAGATTTCGTACTTCCTGCTCACACTGTTGAGTTGAACAAACACCCCAGGAATGGTTTGTTCATCATCCCAGTACTTATACACAAAGACAATGTCATGAAACATAGGATGTCCTTTCTTCGGTCGAGTTAGAAGTCATGATCGAGTCTTTGGCCGAGTCCTTAGCCGGCGACCGAGTCTTTAGCCGGTTGATCTATAGAGATATTCTGTACAAAGGGAGTACGTGGATTCGTCTGCAGATAGTATAGACGCTGTCGATCGCATTTCTCTCTTTTACAGAAAGTAACACCTGCCGGTGTCAACCTGAAATTGCTTCGAACAAGGGAACTGGCTCCGCAGTTGACACATTTGAAGTTAGGCACAGAATTCACTCCGTTGTTTGTACCAATTATAGTGTAGCAGGATTCTAGGCTCGATGCAAGCAACAAATGGCCTATCGATTTTCGTTTGTATATCATGGTGCCATGCTGCGCTGCACTGTCGATATATAATGTGTGTTGGCGCCTGTCGCAAGCCGCGTCGCGCCGCGTCGCCAAGATCGAAAAAGATATCGTACTGAAATCGAAATCAGACATGCCGGCTGTCGACTTCGAGATTCGGTACCGTTTCGCGGCCGGAGACGAACTTTCCCCGGCCGCTTCAGAATCATATGAACGTCTGAGTATCGTCTAGAGATAGATCGAGATCGTGTTTCACAGCACTGAAACGATCACACCAACCAGAGATCCATTGTCCGTACGAGTAAGGTTGCTTTGTCTCATCATATGGATTGCCCGAATTATATCCATCTTTCTGGGCGAGCCATCCATCGAGATAGGGTGCAGATTTCATCTCACATCCCCTTTCCTCCCTTTGATCACAAGAAGTGTGATCATTGTCATAACATTGGAAACGATACAGCTGAGGGCTGCGATACCCACCAGATTGATCGCTTCTGGAACAGTGGTAGAAATAACGGGTATATGGATCCACATATCAAGTACTCCATTGCGAGCGGGATTGCTCGAACATGCCCCATCTTTTTATGGATGGGGCATGGGCTTGCAATCAATCCATTCTGCAAACTTCGAATGAGTTATCTGGCTGTTTGATAACAACCACATCGCTCGAATACAGAAGGATTAGTTCATCACGTAAATGAGTCACCGCTATTGGGATAAGCGGTGGATCACCGGGGTACTTCAGAATGTGAGTATCAGTCAGAGTGAACTTACCCTGACCGAACGGACGCCAGCCCCCGTGGATATAGCGTTCGTTGAACTGTTCAGCTGCCTTGCGCTCGTCCTCGTTAACGAGAAACGTCGGAAGGTATGGACCAAGATGTTCTTGTGTCATCCTGTGGTGTAACAGTGTCCATATCGGATGTGACATCTTAGTCTTCCAGCAGCGAGTTGACTGCGCCTTCGACTGTGCGCTCTTTGCCACATTTCGCCTTGCGGAACTCCACCCACGCCGCCAGCCGATTGCCCTTCCCGGGATCGACGTAGCCGGCGGAGGTCTTGTGTTCCTTCCACATCTCAGAGCACTTGGAAACATCAAGCGACTTCTTCTCTGCCGCGAAGGCAGTCGTCGTCAGTGTAGCGAAAAGAGCGAAAGCACTTAGGATATTCTTCATAGGTGTAGTTCTCCGTTTCGAGCTTGATTGCTCGTGCATGTGGCACCGAGATGCCACATGGGCTTGCAATCAGGGCTTCCGTCTATGCGAACGAGGTCCGCATTTCTTAATCCATTTCTCTTTGTCGTGCCCAAGAAATAGGGCTTCGTCATACTCTACTATCACTACTTGTTCCTTCCGGTGTATTTCAGAACGCGCATTGCGTAGACGTCTTCGGCTTCCGCTCGATTCTCGCAGTAGCTTCCCATGTGGAAGCCGCCGTCTTGCTCGTTGAAGAAGTGAATCGCAAAGGGGCGAGTCACGTCATGTATCCTGCACATTACGATAGCGCCGGGCGCCTGCACGCCATCGCCAGCCACAGGGACCGATTTAATCACTGTCCATCCTTTGTAGGTGGCGCAGTCTTGTATTGAGTATGTCATTAGCGCACCACCTTATTGAGCAGATCGACGTATGCAGCGGTGCTGTTCGTGCTGTCGTGATAGAAAGCGTCTCTGTGCGAGCGGGATGTCCCATTCGCTAGATTGTTGTCGTACCAGTGCATAACTTCTACCTGGTTGAATTGGCAGTGAAGTCCAAGCTTGAACTCACCGCAGATCATGCGGTCGATGTCATGGAACGTAACGACACCATCATCGTGCAGCGTTGCAATGATACGTTGACCATGAACGGTGTATTTCCGTCCGGTGTTGAATGCAATCTTCTTAGACATAGCGTTCAGTCCTTCTGTTGGGATTTACCAAGATTGTTAACTAGAGTAGTCCATTGCTCTTCAGTCTCGCAGTACATTCCAGCGTTGTCGTCCCAACGCTCGTCTGTGGTGTCATAGATGTTGCGATGCGGACCATCGTGTCCCGCAAATCGATTGCAACCCTTCAGGTTGAACTTAGCGTGCGAGCACACATTAGGATTTTTAGGTCCAGCGTACCAGCCCATGTCAGACCTCCGTAGGAGTTAGAGTAACGGTATAAGCCGCCGGTAGATATTCGTTTTTGCGGACGTAGATTGGTTGCAGCGTAGGCTTGAATTTCTTCTCGCCTGCAGCGTCAACCTCAGCATACTCTGCCACAGACTTGTGCTCTTTGATGAGCTTCATAACAACTGTGATTGTAGGGCTCATAGCGAAGCAACTTTCTGTGTGGCAGTCTGGAAGCGAACTGTCTCACCAACGATGTCGTAGGGGACCTTTTTGGTGATCAGTTGCTCTGCAGCGAACTTAGGAATGCTCCAGGTGGACGCCACAATGTGGATCATCCGCTTGCGATTGTCAGAGAACTGCGCTGCATTGATCGCCCACTGAACGATGCCAGGGGCGTAGACAAGCTTGGAGGAAGCTAAGGAGTAGACGCGGGAGACAGGTTTTGCAGACATAGCGGGTAAGTCCTTCTGTTGGCAGAATGAAGCAGTGTTGGGTTCTGGACCCAAAGTAAAATGTAGCATGGATCTGGCAGTGATTGCAAGTATCAATGCGGTGGGAAAGTATGTGGAAGTAGTTGGTGGGTTGATTATATTTTGATAATTTGTGCAATGCAGCATCCGTGTCTGTAGTGTAGACAACTTGTCATAGTTGTACGAGTTACCGGGGGCTGTCTAGTGTGGCATGTCTGGTTGTAGGAGGTAAGCGGCAAATGTAGGAAATGGGGGAAATGTAAATTGTTGGGTAGATTAGGGAAATTGTTGGGAATTCTAAAAGAATACCCGGCAAATCTGGAAAAGGGCTGGCACGGGGAAATATTTTTCGCCGGGGGGCCCCCTTTAAGGGGAGCGTGTCAAACGTGTCATGTAGTTTGCAGCCTTTACATGACAACAGAAAAGAGATGAGCTCTTACTTAGTTATATATTTATATATTTCTATTATATATATAATTAAAGAAAACAAGCACTTAACCCCCGAATGTCCACTTATCTTCTATATTTATCGTTTTTATATGGGATTTTCGCTTGTCTTCCTCGAGTATTCATACATATCTCTTTGTTTTTTCTTATTCTTGGTCGAGCTAATTTGCCCCTAGGCCAACTTTCGCCTGACGCATTTTTCATTTGCATCGTAAAGCGTTCTATGCTACGGTAGCAAATGGAGCGCGTCATCAGTTTCCTAAGGGAAACCAGTGCTCCAGTTAGAGTAAGTTCGGAGCTCGAGTCTCTGCAGGGGCTCGAGTCTTCGGTCGAGTATGAGTTCGATGGTCGAGTAGATGGTCGAGTCTTTTCTCGGCTCGAGTCTTTAGCCGGTCGAGTCTTCTTTCGATCGGATCTATCCTGCGCTGTTTGACATTGTGAAGGGTTCGTAAAGCCGAGGCAGGGCTTATCTGCCTATTCTGATAGTGAGACCACTAGCAGTGAGATACCTCCAGACAGAGCGATGTATAGTCCCTATAGGGGACGCCGAAGCGGCGGCTGGAGAATGACTGTCAGTGTGGTGTGAAATCGAATGTATCGAAAGTAGTGTAACGGAAGCACCAGCTCCTCCAAGGCTGAGACCTGTTCGACTCAGACTTGCGAGCCAATCTGTGCGAAGCGAGATCATCTCGATATATAATATATGTGCGTCGGCGCCGTCTCACCATCGAAGAATTTCGATTTTCGAAAATATATAGAATCGCCCGAGGCCACTCGACTACCGGTCGCCTCAAGCCTCGAGAAACGGTACCAGGATCAACCTCCGGTGTCGCCGAAAATCAACTCGACGCATATCAGCGATGCATTTCTGCATATCCCTGCGCGGCGGTCACGAAAAAACGACCCCTCTTGCGAGGGGTCGCTTCTGCAGATCAGCTATGCGATAATCAGCGTCGCTTGAAGCGGACGCGGGTGTCGCAAGACGTGGAGCCAGCGTTGTCCACCGCGTAGCGCAGGCCTCGCTTGGCGATAAGCGTTTCCAAGCAGGCAGCGTACTCTTTATCGCTGCGAATGACTGTCGCTTCAGTAGCAGCGACAGCAGAAGCGGCGCAAGCGGCCGCGAGTAGTGCGAAAGCGCGAAGGGCGTATTGCCTCATTGAAGTAACTCCCGTTGTGCAGGTGTCAGGTCAGGGAACACGATCGCGAGCGGCTCGTCGTTATTGAGCAACCACTCGCGATAACGTTCAAACTGATTTCGCGTTAAGTCTAATGACTTCCCATTGACGGTGACCACGTAGTGATCGTCGTCAATTTCAGCTGATGTGCGAATCGTACGCATTTTCAGTTCCTCTGCTATGCAAAAAAGGGGACGCTTGCGCGTCCCCCGATTTGCGGTGTGTCGCTTACTTGCGGCCGTGGAACTTGCGCCAGGCGTAGAACTCCTGCGAGGCGTTGGACACGTTCCAGTTGTTCTCCACTGCGTGATCGCGGAGGTGCTTCACCGTGGGGTGAGTCCCAGCAGCGACGAGCTCATCACAGGCGTTCCACACCTGCCAGCACTTGCCCCCTTCACGCGGGTACTTTTTGACTTTGACAACTTCTGCGGGGGCAGCAGCGACAGCCGCTTCCGCAGGGGCTTCCGTGGGCACAACGGGCGCTTCCGGGGTTTCCACCGCTTCCACGGGGGTCTCCACCGTTTCCACGACGGGGGTGGAAATCTCTGACTCCACCACAGGGGTGGCGACAGTGACGGACTGCGACTTGCGATTACGACGAGACATAGCGATAACTCCAGTTTATGTTTGACGCGCGCGGCGGATGCAGGGCGCGGAAGCAGCAACACGC